>Ga0111538_10014202_pt1 | contig 10511 bp, 7 predicted proteins | sample SoiMethybrSBSTD1_FD_79669 | JGI IMG/M metagenome (GOLD analysis project Ga0111538, IMG submission 79669) | Bulk soil microbial communities from a Populus tree surrounding site in Tennessee, USA - Soil MetaG P. TD hybrid SBSTD1 (version 2)... | ecosystem: Environmental > Terrestrial > Soil > Tree... | reverse complement strand
CGGGATAACGCCGCAGCTCGCTCTCGGAGTTCAGGAACACCGGCTCGCCCGTTCGCGCCACTTCCGCGAGCGGGACGGGCGCGTCGAACCGGAGCTGTTGCAGCGCCGCGGCCACGTGGGCGGGTACGCCGATCGCGTGGACCAGCGTCAGCGTGTCCGCGGCGTGCCCTGTGCTGTCCCGACCCGTTGCAGGCGGTGTGGCGTCGAGCAGCACGGAGGAATCGGCTGCGTCGTTAGGCGGGAACTCACCGAGCGTCACGACGACGGCGCTGGTGGCGTCGAGGACCGCGAGGGCCTGACGCTCGACGACGTCGGCCGCGTCCCTCGGCGTGAGCGGGTCGGTGAGCGATCCACTCAGCATGGCGAGCGCGCGGAGCTGGCGGCTCGCGTCGGAGATGCCGCCCCTTAAGTCGCTGGGGACCAAGCCTGGCTCGAATGGAGCCGGCGTGGAACCGACCGGAGACCGCGCCGGAAGGAGTGCAGCCATGGCGATCGTCCTGGACAAGGCGTCGCCAGGAGCGCCGTATGACGTGCGTGGACCCCGTTGCGCCGGGGCCCCTTCTCTGCCTGGTGGCGAGCTAGAGAGTATCTAATGTGCGGCGTCGAACATTGTCGGCACAAGGGCCCGCGTCACTTTTCACGGGGCGGGCGGGCGTGCGTCACCTCTATCCGAAGAGACGCCCGTAGTCGTCACGCGTCGCGCCATAGCACTCGCACGCCGCGCGCTCGAGCGCCGGCCGATCGAGGACGGAGAGGTGGCCGCGACGGTAGCGAATGATGCCGTGCTCCTGAAGCGCATGTGATGCACTGGAGACGGCCTCGCGGCGTACACCCAGCATGTACGACAGGAACTCCTGCGTGAGGTCGAAGGCATCACTTCCGCCGACGCGGTCATGCGTCATGAGGAGCCAGCGGGCGCACCGCTGGTCGATGGTGTGCAGGCGGTTGCAGGCAACCGACTGCGCCAGCTGGTTGATGAACGCCTGCGTGTAGCGGCGCAACACCACGCCCACCGCGGGGCTCGCGGCGACCACGCGCAGCAGTGCGGGGGCGGCAATTCGTTGTGCATCACCCGCGATCTGGGCAAGGCAACGGGTGCTCATCGCGCCGGTACCGAGGTACGGCGAAAGGCCCACCACCCCTTCGTTCCCGACGGTTGCCGCTTCGACGGCCGCGCCGTCGGCCATCACGATGATGAGCGAGAGAACCGCCGTCTCCGGGAAGTAGATGTGCCGCGATCGCTCGAGCGGCTCGGAGATGGCCTGACCCGCACTGAGCGCGACGCGTCTCAGGTCCGGCAAGAGCGCCGCGTAGTCGCTCAGAGCAAGCGCTCGAAGCAACTGATTCGGTTGCGCCGTCCGCATCGACGCCACCCCCGACCGTCGCCGTCGTGGAACTGCGGGCATACTGTGTCTCCTTTACAGTCGGGGAACATCCAACCGGCGGCAGAGGGAGGGACGAAGACGCCCGTCTCGATGTCGAAAGTGGAATGCGCAGCTGAACGATCAGTGTCATCGCGCGTCCTGGACGACGCCCGGACATTCTAACGGTAGTCGATAGTCTCGAGCGATGGCGCCCGAATGCTGGTGTGTGTGGTAGCACACGCAGCCCAGCCGGAGGTTGGTGTGCTTTCTGACCAATTGGATGATGTCATTAACCAGTTGGATAATAGCGAGTACGTTTTATGCGTACGACTGGTCAAATACGCGAGCGCGGCGTGTCCGCTCGCCGCGTACTGGGCGTTCGACCAGCGGACTCATGTTCGTTTCGACGAGGGTATAGGCCTTGGACGACAACCGGCGCCGGGCCGACACCACGCCACTGACACAGATGCTATCCACATCCACGCGCCGGATGCTGGATCGCCACATCGAGCACGCATTCCGGCAGCGCTACGGCGCGGGCAACAACCTGCGCCACGCGGTGCGGCTTGCGGTGCTCGAAATGGCCACGCAGGGGGCCTCGACCGAGGCCATTCGCTCCCTCTTGACCCACTCCGTGCTAGGCCATCCGCAGCGATACCGGTGGGACCACGTCTCGATGGTGACCGGGCTGCTTACGTCTGCCGTTCTCACAAGTCGCATGCTCCAATGGGCCGAGCAGCCGCGCCAGACGCGTCGGTCGCGCCGCGCGGTGCGACCGGCGCCATCGTTCGGCGGCGGCCGCAGGCTATGACCCACATCGTCGTACCGACGCCGCCGAGCTGACGGGATCGTACCGCACGCGTGCCGTTCGGTGCTTCGACGCGACCGCGCCGCCAGCGCACCCGTGCCTCCAGACCTGCAACTGGAGACACACCCGTCGAGCGCGGATCGGCTCACGCCGGCTCATGACCCGCGAATGCGGCGTGCGTTAGGCGTGAAAGGTGCGCCCCGCGAAGTTACGACGCTGGCGCGGCGACGAGCCGCTGGAAGCGCGGGTCGCCGCGCAGCGGATCCCAGAGCGGGTCGACGCGAAGAAGGAGGACGGACACATCCGACGGGATCGACAACAGGTACGCGAGCCGCCTAACGACAGCCTCGGTCTCGCCGACCAGCATCTCGACGTAGGCGTAGTCCTCCTGTAGGTCGGGCCCGTCGACCGCGTCGCGGGACACCGGGAGGATCTCGACCGCACGCGCCCCCTCGCGGAGCGCGTCGGCTTTGCGCCCCAACCCCGCCGTGTTTGCGGCCGCCGTCGTCGCACAGCCGCACGAGAAGTGGGGAGAAACGCCGGTCGCGTTCGTCGAGCTCAAACCGAACACGTCAGTGACGGAGCCGGAGCTCATCACCCACTGCTACGAGCGGCTCGCTCGCTTCAAAGTGCCGAAGACGATCGTTTTCGGGCCGTTGCCGAGGACGTCGACGGGAAAGGTCCAGAAGTTCCTTCTGCGCCAGCGCGCGAAATCGGTGGAAGCCATCGTGTAGCGGACAGCGACGTGTCGAGTTGCGGCAGACCGGAGGCGGTTGTTTCTTGATCGCACCCGGATCTGCCGACACACGAGGATCGATGATGCCGACTTCGCTCCGACACGCGTTGAGATCATTGAAGCGCACGCCGGTTTTTGCCGTCACGGTGATCCTCACGCTCGTCCTCGGGATCGGCTCCGTTGCTTCCATGTTCGCCATCGTGTATGGCGTGCTTCTCAGGCCCCTGCCCTACGGGCATCCGGATCGTCTGGTCAGCGTCGGCCTGCAAACGGCTGAGGTGCGGCGCATACAACAGCCGCCTGCTGTCTACTTCACCTACAAGCGCTTCGCGCGAAGCCTGAGCGCCATCGGCTTCTATCGAATCGGGAATGCCAACATCTGGACGGGAGACGGCGGCGCCGCCCCGGAACGAGTCACCGCGACGTGGGTGACCGCGTCGACGATCCCGCTGCTTCAGGTGAGGCCGATGCTCGGTCGCTCGTTCACGAACGACGAGGAGCGGGTGAACGGTCCGAACGTCGTCATCCTCAGCGAGTCCGTCTGGCGAACGCGGTTCGACGAGGCTCGCGACGTCATCGGAAAGACATTGTACGTCAACAGCGTCCCGCGTGAGGTCATCGGCGTCATGCCGGACCGATTCTCCTTCCCCGCGGCCGACACCCGTCTATGGCTTCCTGCGAGAGTCGACCCGAGCAGCGCCGTGGCCGGAGATTTCAGCTACTCGGGCGTCGCGCGCCTCGCACCTAACGCGACGGTCGAGCAGGCACAGCGCGAGCTCGCAGCGGTGCTGCCGAGAATGGCCGAGTCTTTTCCGCGTCTGGAATCCGGAACGGCGACGGTGACGTGGCTCGATCAGTCTACGTCCAGGCCCGTCGTGCTTCCGCTGCGCGACGAGGTCACCAGCGGAATTGCGCGGACGCTGTGGATGCTGGCCGCGGCGGCGGGCCTCGTGTTGTTCGTCGCGTGGGCGAACGTCGCGAATCTCATGCTGATCCGTGCCGATGGCCGGCAGCTCGAGCTGGCGCTCCGCGAGGCACTCGGCGCCAGCCGCCTGCGCATCGTGACGCACTTCCTCGGCGAATCGCTCGTGGTCGGCACGACGGCCGGGGCGCTCGCGCTGCTCGCGGCGTGGGGCGCAGTCCGCACGCTGGTGGCGTTCGGGCCGGCCGACGTCCCTCGCCTGGGCGAGTTGCGGCTGGGCCTGACGACGGTGGGGTTCGTCGTCCTCGTTGCGATCGTGGGCGCGATCATCTGCGCCGCGATACCGATGATTCGCATTCGGCGCGCGACGCTGTCGATCAACCTTCGTGACGGAGGACGCGGCGAGACTGCGGGAAAGACACGGCAGCGTCTCCGAGCAACGATTGCCGCCCTACAGATCGCCGTGGCACTCGTGGTGTCGGCGGGATCGGCGCTGCTGCTGCGCACCTTTCACCGGTTGTACCAGGAGCGTTCGGGGTTCGACGCCACGAACGTGATGACGGTCTGGACCCAACTGCCGTTCGCGCGCTATGGCGATTCGTCGTCCGTGGTCTTTTACGGCCGGTTGACCGAGCTGGTCCGGCAACTCTCGGGCGTTCGTGCCGCCGGCCTAACGACACAACTCCCGCTCGGCGCCGGTGAAACGCGCGAACAGTCGTATCGTGTCGAGGCCGAGGGGCGAACGCTTTCTCTGCCCACACACGTGGTTGACGACGGCTACTTCACGACCATGACGGTTCCCGTCCTCGCGGGTCGCGGCTTTCAACGCCTTGGGCTTCAGCGCGACGGGGACGTCATGATCAGTCAGCGCGCCGCGGCGACCATCTTCAGCGATCCCAGCGGAAAGGCGTCGGTGGGGAGACGCTTGGCGTTGGCGCCGTCGGGACCGACATACACGATCGTCGGCGTGGTCGGCGACGTGCGCGACCGTGACCTGGCGACCGCGCCCTCCGCGACGGTCTACATGCCCCAGGTCGTGCCGATCGATCCGACGGTGGAACCGGGTGCGCGGCGGACGATGGCGCTCGTCGTCAGGACGGCCGGGCCGCCGGCGGCCGTCGTAGCGGCCGTCAGGCGCGTCGTGCGCGATCTCGACCCGACGGTCCCGATCTTCAATGTCGAGGCGATGAGTGATGTCGTCCGTGCGTCGACGGCGCGTCTCTCGCTGGCGCTCACGCTCATGACTGCCGCTGCGGCAATCACGCTGCTGCTCGGGACGATTGGGTTGTATGGCGTGATGGCGTACATGGTCGCGCTTCGAACGCGCGAGTTCGGCGTTCGTGTCGCACTTGGCGCCTCCCCTCAGCAACTCGCTCGGGCAGTCGCCCTGCGCGGACTGGCGCTGATTGCAAGCGGCGTAGCCGCCGGCTTGGTGCTCTACGCGATCGCGTCGCCGTTCCTGCGGGCGTTTCTCTACGGCGTCACGCCGAGCGATCCCGTTACGCTCGCCGGGGTAACGCTTGCCCTCGTCGGCACGGCCGCGCTGGCGAGCTGGTTCCCCGCGCGGCGCGCCGCACACATCGACCCGGCGGAAGCGCTTCGCGCGGAGTAGCGGAAGCGGTTCGCTGGAGAAGCTCGCTGATCTCGCGCGACCGGCGTCAGTCGTCGGCGCTTCGCGTAGCGCTATGGCCTGAAGCCCGCCGCCGTCCACAGGGCTGCACTGTCGAACATCTTACCGCCCTTCATCACGAACCGGACGGTGCGAACGTTCGAGATGTTCTCGAGCGGATTCGTGTCGAGCACGAGAAGATCGGCGCGCTTGCCCCTCTCGATTGTGCCGACGTCGTTGGCGACACGCATCGCTTCCGCCGCGACCGCGGTCGCGGCACGGAGTGCCTCCATCGGCGTAAACCCCGCCTTCACATACAGCTCGAGCTCGCGGTAGACGCTGTACGCGGGGATGCCTTCGTCGGTGCCGGTGATGATCGGCACCCCGGCGTCGTGCGCGGCCTTGATGTTCGCCAGCGTCCGCGCGAGGCGAGCGTGCGACGTCGCGGTATCCGACGGTGATTGGCCGAGCGAGGCGATGCGGTTCTGGAGCATTGGCGCAGGGAGGTGCTGGAGCACAGGCTGGATGTTCTCCATCGGCTCCTGCGCGGACTTGCCGCCGATCTCACCCCACGACGCCGTCGGATCGAAGACGGTTTTCTTCGCGACGAAATGCGCGATCTGTTGCTTCCCTTCCTCCGTCGTGAGATCGCCGCGCACGGGGAAATGGGCCAACTGATCCATCCCCGAGTCGATCGCGGAGTGGAGATCCATCGACGTCGGCACGTGGCCCGTGCACGTCATGCCCTGCTTGTGCGCTTCGGCACAGATCGCCGCGGTCACATCGGGTGCGAGGGCGAGATAGATCTTGATCATCTCGAACCCCAGCTGATGGTAGCGGCGCACGATCGCGCGCCCCTCGTCAGGCGTCGCTGCACTGAATTCGCCAAAGCCCTGTGGACCCGGTCCATCGATCAACCCCGCGAAGAACAGATTCGGACCTGTCACCTTTCCGGAGCGAATCGCGCTCCGCATCGCGACGAGGAGCGGCCACTCCGCGCCCATGTCGCGCACGGACGTGACGCCGGCGGCGATGTAGGTCGGGATCCATTCGATCTGGTGCAGATGCGCGTGGTTGTCCCAGAGGCCGGGGATGATCGTCTTGCCGGCGACATCGATTCGGCGCGCGCCCGGCGGGACCGGCGTGCTGACGCTCGGGCCGGCCGCGACGATGCGACCCTTCTCGACCAGGACAGTAGCGTTAGGTATGGCAGGCGCACCGGTCGCGTCCACCAGCGTCGCGCCGACGAGCGCAAGGCTGCCTTCGGCCAAAGGCTTCGTTCTCGACGCAATGTCCAGGAGCTCCGCCATCTGCGCCCGAGTGGCGAGGTCCATCAGCTCATCGCGCAGCGGCAGCAAGGCGGCGCGCACGGTCTTGAAGGACAAGCCACCTCCGCCGCCGGTCGCGAACATCGCGAGGCGCCCGTCGCCATCCAGCCACAGGTAGTTGATGCCCCAGATCACGCCGTCGATCGTGTATCGCGTTAGGTATACGCGATTCGCGCCGGAGCCAACGGTGTCGATGCCGCGCTGTCTGATCGTCACAGGATTCGGATCTCCTGGAACGACCGCGATGGTCCTGGGGCGTCCGTGCGACTGCCAGTAGCGGATGAGTGCGAGATGCTGCGCCGTAGGGAAGTACGATGACACGGCGTACGCCACCGCGGGGATGGTGACGTCGGCGGCCTTGCCGCCCCTCACGACCTTCGCGCGCGCGCCATCGAACTCCACCGAGGCCAACACGGTGCGACTCGAATCGGTGATGCGCACCGTCTCGAAGGTCCTCAACGCGTAGTCATTCCCGGTGGTGAGGGTCAGCTGCGTGTGATTGCGTCGGCCGCGGTCGACGTAGTCATAGTCCGACGTCAACGTCATGCCGCCATCACTTGGCGCGAGCTCGTAATGCTCCCAACCCGCCGGGCGCCCGATATAGAGAATTCTCAACGAATCGACGATCGCGGTGGTGGCGGCCACCGGAGTCGAGTCGCGGCGAACGATGCGGGGCGCGATTGGCGCTGTGGCGAGACCCAAGCTCGCGAGCAGTAAGAAGCGGCGAATCGACATGAGATCTCCACTGGAGCAACGCGGATCTGGCACGGGCAGACGCGGCGTGTCGGAGAAGGTATCGCCCCGCAGCCGTACGGTGAATCCCATCGAGTCGCTGCGGAGCGACTAACACCATCCGAGCAACTGGGATTGCCCTCGCAGGACCGGCTGACGATCGCCAGCTTTGGCGGGGTCCGACAGTGTCTCGCGAGGAGCAAATGATGTCACTCCTGCATGCAAGCTCTGCGACGGCCCTGCTCGCCGTCGCGTTTTGCGCCGCGCACGTGGCCGAACCCTCGAGCATGGAGGCGCAGATCTATCATCTCGAGGAGATGAACACCGAGCAGATTCGCGCCCTCGATCGCGCCCGCACGGTGATCATCATGCCGGGCGGAATCCTCGAGCAGCACGGCCCGTATCTCCCGAGCTGGTCCGACGCCTATTTCAACCAGCGCCTCGCGTCCGATCTCGGGACCGAAATCGTCAAGCGTCCGGGTTGGAAGGCCGTCTTCTTTCCCGTGATCCCGTTAGGGTCCGGCGGCGCCAACGAGATCGGCGAGAAATGGTACTTTCCCGGCAGCTACACGATTCGCCCAGCGACCCTTCGTGCGGTGTACATGGATCTGGCGACGTCGCTCGGCGAGCAGGGCTTTCGTTGGGTCTTCGTCGTGAACGCGCACGGCAGCCCAACGCACAACGTCGTCCTGGACCAGGCGGGCGACTACTTCCGCGACACGTTTGGTGGACACATGGTCCATGTCACCGGACTGCTCACGTCGGGTGCACCGCTGGATTCGATCGCGGGTAAGGCGCTGGCGTCGGAGGACGGATTCACGGTGCATGCCGGACTCACTGAGCATGCGCAGGTCATGGCGCTACGCCCTGACCTCGTTCCTGCGTCGATCAAGAATGCGCGGACGATCACGGCGAGAGATTTTCCGGACCTCGTGCGCATCGCTCACCAGACCGATTGGCCCGGATACGTCGGCGCGCCGAGACACGCATCGGTTGCACTGGGACAGGCGCTGCTCGCGCGCGAGCTGCGCGGTTCGGTCGAAGCGGCGATGAAGATCCTCGATGGCACCGATGAGCGAACGATGCCGCGCTACAGCAAGATGATCTACACCGTGCCGGGCGTCTCGGCGGTGATGGACTCGTCAGCGAAACACGAGGCCGCGGTCGAGGCGCGGCAGCAGGCATGGCTTGCGCGTCAGCGTCCTTGAGGGCGCCCTCGCCGTTCCATTTTGTCTCACGGAAGGTTCAACGCTCGCACCAATGCCTGGACTCGAGGATGGGTCGCGATAACGCCGTACTTCGGTGCGAACCTGAGATACGTGACTCTGGGATCGCGGACGGCGCAGGCGCGTTCCAGCTGCGCGATTGCGGCCTCGCGATCCCCCAGGTCCAGGAGGACCATTGCCTGTTCGAACGCCGACACGTATTTGCCGTCGCGAGCGCGGACGCGGAGACGCTGGCTGTCGATCTCAGCCAGCCCGCGCTGCGCGTTGCGGTATCCCGATTCCCCTCGCGCGGCGGCGACGACCTTCGCCTTCTCGGTATCCCCGGCGATCGTGAATCCCGCACCCATTTCACGGAGGGCGGCGTCGTATCGTCCCCGGCGCGCGAGCGCACCAGCCAACTCCTCGCGCGCGCGCCAATATGTGGAGTCGAGCCGCAATGCCTGGCGCAGCTCGACGATGGCGTCTTCGTCCCTGCCCGCGAGCGTCAACGTGTAGCCAATGGCCCAGTAGTAGTGACGGTACAGTTGGTCCATCTCGCGGGCTCGTCGATACTGGGCCAGCGCCTCCGGGAACCTGCCTAACGATCGAAGGTGGATGGCGTAGAAATTTCGGATATACGCGTCCTCGGGATCGAGCGCGATCGCTCTCCGAAACTCTTCCTCTCCTTCTCTCCAACGGTATTGGTAGAACGAAAGGGTCGCCGCCAACATGGCGTGGCCAAGACCAGACGCAGAGTCGAGCGCCACCGCTTTCTTTGCCGCGGTCTCTGCCTTGGCGAGAGCCTCGTCAGCCGGCATCTGGCCGTACCACGCGAATCCCTGGTAGATCTGGGCTAGTACTGCGAACGCGTCACCGTAGAGCGGATCGAGTTCGATCGCCTCGTTGACGAGTCCTAGCGCCCGAGTGGTCGCCTCGTTGTTGCGCTTCGCGATGTAATACTGCGCCTTCAGCAACAGGAGATAGGCCTCAGGATTAGAAGTGGATGGGCGTGCGAGGCTTCCGGGTGGCCGGCGTGGAGTCGCCGGTGTCAAGCTGGCGGCGACGTCCGCGACGATTGCCTGTTCGGTGGAGAGAAGCGCGGTGGGTCGGAACGCGTAGGCGTGGGTGACCGTCGGGGCGCCGCTCGCAACGTGGACGAGATTGGTCTCGATAACGAGCGAATCCGGGGCATAGTGCGCCACTCGCCACGTTAGGCTCGCCCTGGCCCCGGCGGCTCTCGCGACCTCACGGCTTTCCGCTTCACTTCCACGCCGCCTTCGATCGGATACCAACGCGGCGCTGAGACCAGCGGCGCGTGACAGGCGACGGGCCACGCCTCGGGTGATGCCTTCCGCGAGCATGTCGACCGTGCTATCGCCGGTCGCGTTCGTGAGCGGCATCAAAACGAGGGAAGGCGCGGCTGGTGACGCCTCCAGCCTGCGATCGAGCCAGAGTCGCACGACCCCAGCCCCTGTGGCGCTTGCCGCAAGCAGAACGATCGCGAGGAGTGCAACAAGAGGACGTCGTCGCTTCGACCCGATCGGGGAAGCCGCGCTCGGGGCCGTCAGGCGAGTGATCGAACCGACGTCGCGCATGACCACGGGCGACTGACGCCCGCTCGCCTTGCTGGTGCGCACCTCGGATACGAGACGGATGGTCTCCGCTGACGGTTCGGTGCCGTAGTCCTCGATGAGCCGCTCGACCTGCGCCGCTCGGTCGCCTCGCACGTCAGTGCGTGCTCAGGAGCACGCCGAGGGCGACTCCGTAGGCGAGATGAGCGGCAATGGCGACGATCGGTGTTTGCGGT
>Ga0111538_10014200_pt1 | contig 10511 bp, 7 predicted proteins | sample SoiMethybrSBSTD1_FD_79669 | JGI IMG/M metagenome (GOLD analysis project Ga0111538, IMG submission 79669) | Bulk soil microbial communities from a Populus tree surrounding site in Tennessee, USA - Soil MetaG P. TD hybrid SBSTD1 (version 2)... | ecosystem: Environmental > Terrestrial > Soil > Tree... | reverse complement strand
GCGTGTGCCATTCGATCATTCGATCTCGCGCTGATGCATCGGTTTCCATGCGCGCCCGCGCGCCGTCGCGGGGCAATTCAGATTCATCTTCATCGCTGATCGCGAGCCGCCGGCCGGGAACGCGCGTGCGGCGCATGCGATCGGGCTGCCCGGGAGCAACACGATGGCGCTGATCTTCCATCAGAACATGCTGAACTATGCGGGCGGGAATGGCGCGGCCGCGCCCCCGCACGCCAACCGCACCCGCAACCAGCAGTTCGACATCGATTTCAACGCGATCCGGGCGGCGACCGGCGAAATCTACATAGTCGCGGGCTTCACCGAACTTCTCAACAACGGGACGGCGGCGACCGAGATCAGGGCGCGCGCGCGTGCGCTCGATCGCGGCTTAAGGAACTGCGTCGTGATCGGCGTCGGCATCACGGTCACCGGCGCGCGCGACGAGCATATCGGCATCGCGTGGGATCGGAACTTCTTCACGATCCAGAACGCCGGCCAGGTTCTGTTCAACTCCGTCACGCGGCAGTGGCAGTGCCACAACACGCCGACACCGGTGCCGGCGACTATTCCGATGCCGAACCTGGGCAACGCGCTGGGCGGCGGCCGCAAGCGCAAGTTCGATACCCAGGCCGCCGCCGATTCCAGGGGCGTCGCCTATATCCACGGCACCTGGGGAGGTCAGACGTGCGTCTTCGGCTTCATGCACAACATGCACTCGGTCGGCGATCCGACCAGCTCGTTCAACGGTCTCAACGCCATGATGGATGCGATCCACGCCGCGGTGAACGACAACAACACGACCGACTACATCGGCGGGGATTTCAACATCGAGCCGCGCTCGCCCGGGCGCGGCCCGCTCGAATTTGCGGCGGCGACCTATGTCAGCGCCGGCCAGACCTGGTTTCGCGATACGACCTGGTATCACCCGTATGATTTCTGGCTGACCGATCATCCCAACATCACCAATGCCGACGCCGCGGTGCGCGGCATCACCTTGTGGTCGCACAGCTCGGACCACGCGGCGATCACGCTCGTCGTGTGACGCACGCGTTCCGGAGCGAAACGAAACAGGGGGAGGCCGCAATGGCGATCGATCTCGACAGCGTGTTGCCACTGAGTGGAGGCACGCTCACGCTCGGGCCGACCTCGGCGAGCGGACCCGTGCTCGGCGATCAGCTCGCGCGCACGACCAATGGCGCGCCGATCACGATCCGCAATGCGGCGCGCAGCGTCGCCGACGGCGTCGTTACTGTGACCGGGCAGGCGGATTTTCTCAACGTCGCGGGTGCGCCGGTCACCGTCATGGCGCGGGCCGGCAGCGACAGCGGCGTCGGGTTGCTGGCGCGGTTCACTCTGATCGAGGGTGCGCCGGCGGTCCCGCCATGGAAGTTCAGCCGCAGCTTTCCCAATCTCCCGCCCTTCGCGACCGGGCAGCGGGCCGACAAGTCGCGCGCAAGCGGCAGCCCGCGGCTACCGAACACGCTCGATACGCTGATTCTTTCCGATGCCGCCTTCGTGCTGAGCACCGCTGAGCAGGCGAGCGATCCGGTCACCGGCGCGCCGCTGCAGCCAGGGCTGAACTTCGTCGGCCGCATCGTGCCGACCGGCTTGCTCGGGCTGGTGGAGACGATCCTCACCGGAGGCGAGCGGCTCAAGATCTATGGCCGCATCGTCATCCCGACTGCGACCGAAGCGACGGTGCCGCTGCCTTCGAGCTATCTGGTCCGCTTTCCCTGGCAATTGCCGAACCAGCCTCCGGGCATCCTGCTGCGCGCCGACGCGCCGCTCGACATCAAGGTCGGATCGGCGCTGCGCCTGCACAACGGCTGCACGCGCATCTATTGCGCCACCAGCAAGGCATGGGCGGACGCCAATCCGACTTTCAATCCGTACCTCGCGATATCGGCCGATCTCGATATTCCGAGCGCGCAGATCAGCGTGGAGCTGACCGCGCTCGGCCTGTCGTCCGATTACCTCTCGCTGATCGGCGTGTTCGACGGCGTCACGCTCGGCAAGCTCGAGCATCTGGTCGACCTCGCGGGCGGCAAGGATCTCGCCACCGTCCTCCCCGAGGACGTGCGCTCGGCGGCAAGCGTGCTGGAAGGTCTTGAGCTGCGCTCCATCTCGCTCGATCTCGGCGAGGGATGGCGCCCGGTCGCGGCCGGCGCGAGCGTGGCGCTGCCCAACCTGAACACCAAGGTGCTGCCCGGCTTCCAGATCGACAGCCTGATCGCCGGCTTCAACATCTCCGACCCGTTCGGCGCGAGCCGCGCGGTCTCGGTCATGCTCGGCGGCCACATCCAGTTCGCCGGCGCGCCGCTCGACGTCGCGGTCGAATTGCCCGACCTGTTCGCGACCGCGCGCACCACCGACACGATCAGCATCCCAATCAGCACGCTGGTGCGCGAGACGGGCCTGGCGGCGCCCGACATGCCGGATCTGCCGATCAATGAGCTGCAGATGGAAATCGCCGACGACGGATCGTTCGGCGTCTTTGCCACGATCGCGCAGGTCCCGCCCTGGACGCTCGATCTTGGGCCGACCAGCCTGACGGTCAAGAATGTGATGATCGCGGTCCTCCACCCGAGCGACCAAGCGGTCACCGGCCAGGTCTCCGGTGCGATCGCGTTCGGCAACGTGTTCACGCTCGCGGTCAACTACCAGACGCCGGGCAGCTTCACCATGAAGGCGGTGCTGCCCGAGGTGCACCTGCTCCAACTGATCGAGCAACTCACCAACCAGGACATCCCGATCCCGGGCGGCTTCGACCTCAATCTGATCGACAGTTCGGTGCTGATTCAGAAGACCGGCGCCACCAACCTGGTGTTCCAGCTCGCGACCACGATCGAGCACATCGGCACGATCGCGTTCGAGGCGCGCCGCGTCGGCGGCACCGCCTGGGGCTTCGCGGCCGGCATCGACATCCAGGGCGCGCGCTTCTCCAGCCTGCCGGGCTTGGGCGCGCTCAAGCCGTTCGAGGACTTCTTCCGGCTCGACCAGCTCACTCTGGTCGCGGCCTCGTTCGACGACGCCAACTTCCAGTTCCCCGGGCTTGCCGCCTTCGCGGCGCCGCGGCTTTCAACCGCGCGGCTCGCCATGCCGGCGGGCGGCGTGATCGCCGGCTTCAACATCGCGGCGCAGTGGACGCTCGACACCTCCAAGGAGCAGCACCTGCTGCAGCAGTTCCTCGGGCTGCAGTCGCGTCTCGGCATCACGCTGCAGATCGGCAGGGTGCCGTCGCAGGACAGCCGGCTCTATGTCAGCTACGCGACCACCATCAAGGGCATGCCGTTCAGCTGCCAGTTCGGCGGGCAGATCAAGGGCTCGCAGATCTCGCTGTTCCTGAAGGGTAACCTCGCCGCCAAGATCCAGGGCCGGCCGGTCGACTTCCAGGTCGAGATGATGCTGGTCGCGAACGGGGCGTTCTTCTCCGGCTCGATGCTCGGCGCGATCACGTTCGAAGGGCTGACGCTGTCGAACGTCGCGCTGGTGATCGGCTGCAACTGGGAGGGCATCCCCAGTCTCGGCGTCGCCTGCTCGCTCGCCGTGAAGCGGTTCAGCTCCGCGCTCGCGGTGTTCTTCGACTCGACCGATCCCTCGCGCAGCATGCTGGCGGGCTCGGTGAGCGACCTCAAGCTCAAGGACGTGGTCGAGACGTTGACGAACACGCGCCTTCCGCGCGAGCTCGATCAGATCGCCTCGCAGGTCGCGTTGCTGCACACCAAGGAATTTTCGATCGACGGCGCGCTGTCGGACGATCTCGACAATCTCAAGCTCGACCGCGTCGCGGCCGCCTTCGGCACCAACGGCGTATCCCTGTCGACCAACGCGCGCGACGTGCTGGTCGTGGTCGGCCAGAAGGGCAAGACGTGGTTCATCACCAACATGCTCGACAATATGATGCACTACGAGCTGATGAAGTCGGGCAACAGCATCAAGGTGATGCTGAACCCGCAGTTCTACTGCATCCCGCAAACCACCGCGCTCGGCGCGCTCAAGTTCGAGCAGGGGTTTTTCCTCACGGCACGGTTGAAAGTGCTGGTGCTCGACGCGCAGGCGACCGTGCTGGTGAAGCCCACCAAGGGCATCCTGGTCGACGGCGAGATGGACAAGATCGTGATCTGGAAGGAGCAGCTGTTCAGCGTGTCGTCGGCGGACGGCAAGCGCGGCGCGCGTCTGTCGGTCGCGACCTTCAGCCAGCCCGAGATCAAGGACCCGGTGCTGCGCGGCCCGCACTTCCTGATCGACGGGCAGATCTCGCTGCTCGGCCTGAGCCGGCATGCGTTCGTCACCATAAGCGAAAAGGGCTTCCGCTTCGACATCGGCGGCGACATCTATCCCGCATTCAATGTCGACCTGAAGGGACAGTTCGGCAACCTGAGCGACTTCTCGGCCGGCGGCGCGATGAAGATCGGCGTCGGCAATGTCGATCTCGGCCCGCTCGGTCATGCGAACATCGCGACCGGCGCACACGCCTCGCTCGACTCCGGCTTCAAGGGAACGGTGTGGGCGAAGATCGCCGGCGGCTTCGAGTTCGCCGGCCAGCAGTTCAACATCCCGAGCTTCGACCTCGATCTCAACCAGGGCCTGCTCAAGCTGCCCAAGCGCATCACCGACGAGGTGATCGCCGCGCTGAAGCGGTTCTTCACCGACGTGGGCCGCTGGGCCGAGATGGTCGGCCGCGGCGTCCTTACCGGCGTTACCGACATGGCGAACACGCTGAAGAACGTCTTCCATGTCGGAGCCGAGGACGCCGCCAAGCTGATGCGGACCGCCAAGCAGGCCGCCGACACGGTCGCCAATGGCTTGAAAACCGCCTACGGCGCGAGCGCAGACCAGGCGGCGCGCATGATGCGCGGCGCAGGCTTTGCGGCCAACGAAGTCGCCAATGGGCTGAAGTCCGCATTCAACGCGACCGCCGACCAGGCGGCGAAGATCCTCCGGGGCGCGGGCTTTGCCGCCAACGAGGTCGGCAATGCGCTGAAATCCGCCTATGGGGCGACCGCCGATCAGGTGGCCAAGTGGCTGAGAGGCGCCGGTTATGCGGCGAACGAGGTCGCCGGCGCGCTCAAATCGGCGTTCAACGTCTCGGTCGATCAGGCGGCGAAGCTGCTGCAGCACGCCGGATACGCCGCCAATGACGTCGGGAACGCGCTCAAATCGGCCTACAACGCCAGCGCCGACGTCGCCGCAAAGGCGCTCAAGGGTGCGGGCTATGCGGTCGACCAGGTCGGCAATGTGATGAAGTCTGCTTATGGCGTTGCGGCAGATCAGGTCGACAATGTATTGAAGGGAGCCGGCTACGCCGCAAAGGAAGTCGACAAGTTCTTCGGCAAGGCCGGAGACGAGATCAAGAAGGCCGGCGAAAAGCTCGACCCGACCAAGTGGTGAGCAGCAAGGGAACCAGCATGAATCCGCAAGACTTCGCCAACGCGCAACGGCGCGCGGGACAATCCGCGGCCGCGGTCGCGGCTGCGCTGAAACAGACCTACGGCGTGTCCGCACAGGAGGCCGCGAAATTGCTGAAGGGTGCGGGCTACACGGCGAACGATACGGCCGTCGCGCTGAAGCAAACATTCCAGCTGACCGCGCAGGACATGGCCTACATCCTGAAGACGGAGTACCAGCTGTCCGCCCAGGCCGTCGCGCAGGTCATGCGGGGCGCGCAATATACGGCCGACCAGGTCGCCAGCGCGATGCAGACGGTTTTCAATTTCACCGCCGACCAGGTGAACACGGTTCTCACGGCCGTCGGTTACGCGGCGAACGAAGTGGCGGACGCGATGAAGTCCGTGTTCAACTGGATCAAGAAGAATCCGTTCGCGCCGCTCGACCCGCGGCGCTGGTAAGGTTCATGGCGGCCGGACGAATTCGCGCGGCACCGGCTCGTCCGGCTGCGGCGCGAATTCCGCCAGCACTGCGGTCATGCGCCATGGAGCGTCCGGGGCGCAGTCATAGCCCAGCACCGCGTGCGGATGCGCACCGGCGAAGCGGCACAGGCGGCCGGGCCTCGGCGCGATGAGCATGCCGCCGTGGCTCTTGACGGCGCGGCGCGCGTCGTCGCGGCCCGCGGGCTCCGCCTGCGCGAACGCGTCGGGCGGAAACACCACGAGTTCGCCGCCTTGCCCGCCCGGGGGGAAATCCAGGAACGCGACCGCGGTCCAGCGCGGCGCGTGCCGGCCGAAGCCGTCCGGCAGCCAGCGCCGGTCGACATGCGGCCGCAGCATGAAGGTGTCCGGCGGCGCGGGCGGGTTCTCGTTGATCGCCAGGATGTTGATCGCGTCCTTCTCTCCGGTGAACAGTGCCAACAATATGCGCAGCGCGGGGACGTCGGCCGAGGCCGGCTTGCCGCTGTCCGATTCGCCAGCGGCCCAGCCGAACTCGAAAATCATGCCGCGCGTGCGTTCGTCGCTTTGCGGCACCGGATGGCGCGTCAGCAAGGGACGCAAGGCGCTCGCCAGCGCCTTCGGATCGGCGATCGCGTCATCGACCAGCGCAACGTTCTGATCATTCATGCCCGACGATAGCCACGCGGTGTCGACCAACGCAAATGCCGCGGAGCGTGTGCTGGCAACGCTCGGCGCCGCGCTTTCTGGCCATGCGGCCGACCTGGAATTCTCGCTGCGCCTGCAGCCGAACGCGGTCGAGCCGCTCGGGCGGTTCGGATGCTGGCTTGCTGCGACCTTCGCGCCGGTCGCGCAAGCGCTGCGCCGGCTCGACGCGCCGGCATCCGTGCTGTCCGCGCAAGCTGCCTCGGAATGCCCGGTATGGCAGGGGATCGCCGTGGCGATCGGAGCGGACGGGCCGGAATTTCGGCTCTACCTGCACGGCCGCGACCGCGCGACCAGCCGCGACACCTATCAGGCGTGGCGCTGGGGGAATGATGGCGCGGTCCGCCGCTCGCGCTATGAATTCCATTTTCTTCCCGAAACGCCCGAAGGCTTGGCGCCGCTCGACCTGCTCGATGCCGCGCTGCGTCCGGCCGTCGCGCAGATGCTGGCCGATGCGCGCATGCAGGAGATGTCGGGGTTCTGGCTGCGCCGCGGCGCGGACGGGACGCTCGAGCAGCTCGACCTGATCTTTCCCTGGCATCCGGTCGCCGGCGCGATACCGGGCATCGAGGCGATCGTCGAGCTTTTCGCGCTGCCGCCAGAGCCGTCCGATTGGCGCGGCCTGCCGGTCCGCCACATCGCGTTCCCGCTCGATCAGTCCGGCGTCACGCTTTACGCATCCGCGCCCGCGAGCGGCCCGTGGCCGGAGAACGAGATCGCGTTGCAGCGGCAGGTACGTGACGGCGCCGCGCAGCTCAGTCGCTATATCGAGCAGCGCATTTTCGCGAAATTGCCGCCGCGCCCGGAGTCGAATCCCGACGGCGAAGTTCTCGACCGGTTTTACGGCGGAGAGATTTCGACCTGGCGTCAGATCCTCGGTCCGGAGTTGCACTATCACGCCGGCCTGTTCGACACCGACGAGCGCGACGACGCCGCGATGACGCAGGCGCTGCGGCGCGCCGTGACCGAGCTCTATCCGTTCATCCCGGCGGGCGGCAGCGTCTACGACATCGGCTGCGGCTGGGGTGGTCCGCTGGCGATGCTGACGCGCGACCTGCAATGCCGCGGACTCGGCCTGACCATCAGCAGGACCCAGTTTCGCTACGTCGCAAGCCTCGGCCTGCCGGCGCGCTGGGGCGACGCCGAGCGCACGCTGCCGCCGGGTGCGTTCGACTGCGCGCTGATGCTCGAGTCGTTCTGCCATGTCGCCGACAAGCCGCGGCTGCTCGCGACGCTGCGCCCGTTCGTCTCGCGCCTGGTGATGCGGGTCAATTGCCAGGACGGCTCGGCGGCGCCGCGCGCCTTCGGCGGCACCATGCACATGGTCTCATCGCGGCACCTGCGCGAATTGCTGCTCGCTTCCGGCTGGCGCATCCACCATTGGCAGGACCGGCGGCGCGAGGCCTTGCCCTCGGTGCAGGCGTGGGACCGCCGCCTGGGCGCCATTGCGCCGACCGGTGATCCGCATATCGAGACTTTGCGCAAGTGGTGCGCGCGGGTCGTGCAGGATCCCGGCGCATGGGGGGCCCATAATCCCTTGATCGAGGTCGTTTGCGAATAGCTAGCAGCCAACCGGTACGTCAGCCACTTCCTCGCCGATGGCCTCCAGCAAAACCTCGACCCAACGCTGCGGAACGCGCCGGGTAATGCAGACAATCCGACTGCTGCGGTCGTCGGATGGCCAGCGATCGAGCCAGGCCGGCGCGTGAAAGACATGCTGGACGCCGTGGATCACCGCCGGCCGATCCGGGCTTTCAAGAATATTCACGATACCCTTGAGACGCAGGATATCGGTGCCGCAGTGCTCGGCCAGCGCTTCGAGAAACAGCGTCAGCGCCACGGCCCGGATCGGTTCCCGGCGCACGATCGCATAGGCTTTGACGTCGGCATCATGGCGCGAGTGCGCGTGTCCAGTCGCTTGCGCCAGCCACGCATTGACGTCAGTCGACTTGGTCCGAGGATCATAGAGATCCGAATTGAAGACGAGCGGCGAATCGATCCGGCCATGGTCGGCAATGAGCACCGGTGCGCCGACATTGAGTTCTTCAAGACGGTTGAGCAGCGCGGGTTTGGCCGCTCCGGCCAGATCCAGTTTGGTCAGGACAATCCGGTCTGCGACGGCGACCTGCTTTTGCGAAATTTCCTCATGCTCAAGCGTTCCCGCGCCGTTGACGGCATCAACCGTCGTCACGACGCCGCCGAGCACGAGGCGGCCCGCAATATTCGCGTCGGTCATCAGCGTTTGCAGGATCGGTGCCGGATCGGCAAGTCCGCTCGTCTCGATGACGATGCGATCGAAGGGCGCGCAGCGGCGCTCATCCCGCCGCCGCAACAGATCCTGCAGGGTTTGCGCCAGGTCATTACGGATTTTGCAGCAGAGACAGCCGGTCTGCAGTTCGATCAAGCTGTCCTCGCTCGCCGCGACCAGCTCGTGGTCGAGCCCGACCGCGCCGAACTCGTTGATGATGACGGCAGTCCGTGAGAACTCCGGCTGGCGCAGCAGATGGCGCAGCATGGTCGTCTTGCCGCTGCCAAGGAACCCGGTGAGAACCGAAACGGGGATCACGCCTGCGCTCATGACGAGGGCACCAGCGGAGCAACGGCGATGCGCACGCGGTTTGCCGTATAGCCGGGATCGAGCGCCTCCCTGACCTGGCGCAGGACGGCCAGCAGCGAAATCGCCCCGCGTGTGCGGCCATCGACCGTGACCGTCCACCGGAACATGTCGTGCGGCGGCGCCCGGTCGATCCTGATGTCCTTGCGACTCCCGCCGATCACGAGCGCGCCGTCGCTTGCGCGCTCGACGCTGCCCGCCACACGCCATGCAACCAGGCTTTGCGCCAGCAACTCACCCGCAAGATCGTTCGGCGCGGCGCTCACAGGGCCGCACCGTTCAGGATATCGGACGAAATCTTGCGCTTGAGATAGCGACCGTCGTCCGGGCTTCCGAAGTAGCGGCCATTCTCCACCATCACCTTCCCGCGCAGGATCGTCACGACCGGCCATGCGAAGATGTCGTGACCTTCCCAGGGCGTGTAGTCGGTCTCGTGCAGGTCGGCAGCCCGTACCTTGCCGCGCCGTGTCGGATCGAGGACGACGATATCGGCGTCGCTGCCGACCGCGATCGCGCCTTTCCTCGGATAGAGCCCCATGATCCTGGCCGCGTTGCTCGAAACCAGGTCGACATAGCGCCGCAGCGAATAGCCGCGGCGGGCAACCATTTCGGTGTACATGACGCCGAGGCGGGGCTCGACCCCGGAGTTGCCGCCAGTGGTGTCGTCGATCCGGTTGCCGATCGTCTTGTCCTTGAGCGAGCAGCACAGCTCGTCGGTGGCGACGCAATGGATCACGTCATTGGCGGTACCGTGCCAAAGCGCTTTCTGATCGTCCTCGGACTTCAGCGACGGATAGGTGTGATAGATCTGGCCGTTCGGCCGTTTGTAGTCGTTTGCCGAGTAGAGCAGATACTGATGCAGCGTCTCGCCGTAGATCGGCAGGCCTTTGCGGCGCGCCTCGGCGATGGCCTCGACGCCGGTGCCGGCCGACACGTGCATCATGTAGAGCGCAGTCCCGGGCACGCTTTCGGCCAGCCGCAGGATGCGGCGGAAGCTCAAGTCCTCCGAGAGCTGATTGTGGACCTCGGCGAGATTCTCGAAGCCCACCCGGTTTTCGCGGATGAGCTTCGCGTACATGTGCATGACGATGTCGTTGTCTTCCGCATGGATGACGCCAAGCCCGCCCTGTTTCGCCAGCACCTGGAACGCCTCCCAGATGTCGCCGAAGTCGATCATGCGCCCGGTCCGCGACGGCAGGATGTTGGTGGTGAATATCTTCAGCGTCGGATAGCCGGCCTGGATCGCCTCTGCGAGCTGCCCGGAGAATTCGGGCGGCGGCTCGGAATGCAGCATGATGTGATAGGCAAAGTCGCACGGACTTTTTCCGATGAAGTCCTTGTCGCGC
>Ga0111538_10014199_pt1 | contig 10512 bp, 6 predicted proteins | sample SoiMethybrSBSTD1_FD_79669 | JGI IMG/M metagenome (GOLD analysis project Ga0111538, IMG submission 79669) | Bulk soil microbial communities from a Populus tree surrounding site in Tennessee, USA - Soil MetaG P. TD hybrid SBSTD1 (version 2)... | ecosystem: Environmental > Terrestrial > Soil > Tree... | reverse complement strand
GGTCCGGCTCACCTGTCCTGCGCTCATGGCACCACCTTTGAAAGTCGCCGTCGCGAACCTGGTAGCCGCCCTGGAGAGATCCCGCCGTGCCGTAGACCTCGACTGTCATGCCCGCCGCGAATCCGCCCGCGGGCCGCAGGCTCGAGCCGGCAGTGAAGCTCAGGAAAACCGACGCGAGCGCGCCGGAAGCGTACTCGACGGAGAAGCACGCGGTGTCCTCGGCCACTTCGCCGCGCAGAGCCACGAGCTTCGTGCTGAGCCCCTGCGCGCGCTTCGCCCGTCCGAGCAGAGAGTTGAGCAGGTCGGCCACGTGACAGCCGCCGTCGATCAGGACGCCGCCGCCGGAACGGTCTTTCGTGCCTTTCCAGTGCGTGGGGTCGTTGAGGCGCGGCTCCTCGTCGGTGAACCATCGGACCGAGCTGCCGAGCGGCTTGCCGAGGACGCCTGCAGCGACACGCCGCCGCGCGACTTTCGTAAAGAACTCCTCGCGAAGGGAGTGAGTAATCAGGAGCTGGAGGCCGCGCTTCTGCGCGAGGTCGAGCATGCGGTCGCACTCCGCCACGGTCGGCGCCATGGGCTTCTCGCAGATCACATGCTTGCCTGCTTCGAGCGCCTCGAGCGTCATGGCGCAATGAGCGTGATGCGGCGTCAAGATCAAGACGGTGTTAATGTCGGGGGAGGTCAGCAGCGTCTTGTAGTCGCCGGTAGCCACCGGGATCCGGTGCTCTTTCGCGAAAGCCACCCGGCGATCCTCCAGCGTCTCCGCCACGGCAGAGACGACCACGCCCTGCGTCCGCCGCAGGCCATCCATGTGACGGATGGCCACGTCGCCGGCTCCAATGATCCCCAGTCGAACCTCGTTCATGAGCTCTCCGTCGAGGCCTTGGCCGTGGTCGAGACGCGTCCGCCGGCCTCCGCGGCGGTCCAGCACTTCACCGCGAGGTCCTGCATCCGATTCTCGAGGAGCGGTCCGAGCTCTGAGCCGTACGCGGAGAGGTGCTGGCTCTTCCCGCCGCGCTCGATGCTTTCTTTCGTGAAGGCGTAGCCCAGATATTGGTCCGTGAGCGTCCAGAGCAGCACGTGCCGGGCGGCTGTGGCTTGCTGGATGCCCTTCCGAATGCGCTCCCCCAGCTCGTGCCCCATCTCCCCGGGAAACGTAACGACCAGCACTTGCCCGAGACGGAGGCACTGGAGGAGCGCGGTTTCCGGGTAGTACGAGGCGATGCTCCGCCCCGCAAACGGCACTCTCCACGGTTCGCGGGGCGGCAACCTGACTCGAGCGGCGACATGAGCTACGACAAGTTCCCTGTCCTCCAGGGCGAGGCTCTCCTCGATACGGTGGACGGCGCCCGCCAGCCGGCGCGCAATGCGCTCGACGCGCGCTTCCCAACCCACGACGGGCGTGTCCTCCGGAGCTCCCGCAGCGATGTCGCCGGAAGCGCCGCTCGCGAACAGCGTCAGGCCGTCCTCGTCCAGCTCACGGCAGAGGGCGCCGGGGTAGTCGCCCGAGGATCTGCGCAGGTAGAACGGCAGGAGAGTGGGGTGGGCGGCGAATCGGACCCACCGAGCGACGATGGGGTCGCTCTTCACCGCCGTGACTTGGCCGTGGCGGGCCCACTCCCCCGCGACGGCGATCAGGCGCAAAACATCGAGCCCCGCGTCGGCCGCATCATCCGGGTCCCTGCGATTGAAAGCGACGTCCCGGAGGAAACCTGCGCCCAAAGTGGCGGACCCCGCCTCGAGCTGAACCGGCCGGAGGCTCGACGCGGCCGCCTCGATGGCTCGAGCCACGCGCGTTGCTAGATCCTGGAAAAGGAGCGGATCGTACGTCCCGGTGCCAAAAGCTTCCGCCGGCCAGGCGTCGACGTGTCCACCCGGCGCGGAGTGCGTGTGCGTCACCGACAGGATCCAGGCCTGGACGCGCGAGCGCTCGAACGCTGGATCTCGCTCCACCGCCTCGCGGAGCGCCGGCGGGATGAAGACTCGATCCGCAACGACCAGAGCCAAGCGATAATCCCCCTGCTCGATCACGACGGCCCGGACGTAGAGCGGGTCCCTCGCCTCGCGCAGCGCGAAACAGGAAGCTCCGAAGTAGCCGGCGAGCGGGCTCGGAAAAGGCGGATCGAGCCCGACGCGGCCAGCTCCAGCGCGGATCTGGCCCTTGCCCGCGTGCTGCGCCAGCACTTCGAGAGGTGACTCCTGCCATTGCGGCGATGGCAGCGGCTCCGAAGCGCAGGACGCGAGGAGCGCCGTGCACAACGCCGTGAGCCCCATCGATATACTGAATCGTATGAACGGCAGCATGGCCGGCATTGTAGCAGCGCTCGCTGCCGCGGCATCGGCCGACGCTCCGGCCGCCGGTCTCGAGGCCGGTCGCGTCGTCTGGAGCGGCCATCCGGAGCTCCAAGCTCGCGCGCACGACCCGCGCGCTTTCGACCTCGCGCCGGATGGCAGCGCATTCCTCTACTATCAGGGTGAACCGTGGCCGCTGCTCATGATCCAACGGCTGGAGCCTGCCGCTGCGCCTCGCCCCGCGGGACGGAGCCCGGCGCTGCGTCTCGGCCCCGCTCGCTTCACGAGCGACGGCCGCGGCGCTTTCTTCACCAGCCTGCGGGGGCTGCGGGCCCTGCCGGCGGGACCGCCCTGCGTCGCGCGCGTCGAGCTCGCGACCGGCGCGACGACGGAGCTCTGGCCCACATCCGGCGCGCCGCCCGACGATTTTGCCGTGCTACTCGACGTGAGCCCGCGCGGAGACGCGCTGCTCTTCGGAGTGGGACGCGGCTGGAAAAATCCTGCGGGCTCGACGCCGTCTTTCTCCCTGGCCGTCGGCGAGCTTTCCCTGAAGAGCGAGAAATTTACGCCGTGGGAGCTATCCGCCGGCAGCGGGACGCGAGTGATGTACTCCGTGGCCGGCAATTCCATCTTCGTTGCGGAGCCCGACGGGGGGCTCTTCACCTTCGACCCCCGCACTCGAGACAAGCGCCGGTGTGTCGTTGAGCCCACTTGGCCGGCCGGTGAAATCTCCATCGCCTCGGGGCTCCTACCGCATCTCGGCAGCTTCGGCAGGGATGAGTTCCGCAGCTACGCCGCAATCGGCCGCGACGGCGTAACGCGCACGATCGTCCCTTCTCAGCAGTTTCTCGAGCTCATGCCGCTTCCGCCCGTGCCCGTCTGCATCCGGGCAGGCCGGGGACTGTTCGTCGCCGGCACGGGAGATCGGGTGCGGCCCATCGTCGCGGAAGTGACTCCGATGGCGGAGGCGCGGCCCGGATGGGATCCCCCCTTCCCAGCCCAGCCTTTTCGACGCGAAGGTGGCTTTCACGGCCGCGGAACCGCTCCCGGGACGAATGCGGAGGTGCTCGAGCTCCTTAGAAAAATCGACGCGGGCCTGGCAGGGACGCGGCTCGAAGCTTCGGGAGATCGTCTCGAGAATGCCGCCGCACTCCGCGCGAAGCTGATCGACACGTCGCTGCCGGTTTCCGCCGACGGTGGCCCCAACGTCGAGGTGATCGAAGCAGCGGAAGGCGCGCTGCGGGTTGAGTTCGTGGCCAGGAAACGGCACGACTCGGGGCCGGCTGTGCTCGCGTTCGACGGCAAAGCAGGTTGGATGCTCGACGACGCCGGTTCGGTGCACGACCTCTCGCTCGATGACACTTGCCGCCTGATCAACGAGACATCGATCGAGCGGCTCTTTCTCCACCCGGCGGGCGGCAGTGACGCGCAAGTTCGCTTTGGCCGCCCTAGCCCCGGTGCGGCAGATAGCGGTTCCCCCCCCGAGGTCGAGCTGTCCTTCTCGTACCCCGACGGCTTCCACGGGACGTTGATCGCAGGAAGCGAGGTAGATGCCTGGCTTCCCCGAGAGATCCGTACGCCGTTCGTGCTCTCCGACGAGAAGCTCCGTGGAGAGCTGGGCGTCGTCTCCGACGTGCGGCGCATCGTCTTCGACGAATGGAATCTGCGGCTCGGGCGCCGTGTGCCCCATCGCATCCGCTGCATCGACGCTCGAGGAAGTCGCGAGCTCCGGCTCGTGAGCCTCGAGATTCTCGACCGAGCGCCGCGCGGGGCATTCGAAGCACCTGGGTCCGCCCGCTGACGCAGCCCTTCGGCCGTCTTTCGGCCGTGCCAGTCGAATCGGTGTGCAATGTACCGAGCGCCGCCCTGCCATAGGGCGATCTCCTACTCCGTTACTAGGGCCGCCTGCACACTGCTGGGGCAGCGGACGGCTCAAAACTACGGAACGCCGCTTGCTCAGTGCTCCCCGCTTGCACACCTCGTGGTCTGTAGGCGCTCACACCCCGACTCAACCTTACCCCTCTCAACCTTTTTCGAGGGCCTAATGAGCTTTAGATTCAGGTCCATTGCGATGCTTTGCCTTTCGACGTCGTGCTGGCTGACTTCGCCACTCCTCCTCGCGCAGGAGGAGAAAAAAGCCGCGACGCCGGCGGCTGCTCCGGCTCCGGCGCCAGATCAGCTGCCGCCTTATTTTTCGGGCGCCAGCGCGGATCCCGCGAAGCCTTCATGGCCGGACCCCACGGGCAGCTCCGCAGGCACGTGGGCCACGCCCGCAGGGGATGGCAAGGGCGACGCGGCTCCCGTCAAAGCAGCCACGGGCGACCTCTACGACCGCATCGCCCACAACCTCTTCTCGATCAACATGGTGTGGACGCTCATCGCGGGCTTCCTGGTCATGTTCATGCAAGCCGGCTTCGCGATGGTGGAGACGGGCCTCTGCCGCGCGAAGAACGCCGCGCACACGGTCGCGATGAACTTCATGATTTACCCGCTCGGGTGCATCGCGTTCTGGGCGTACGGCTTCGCGATTGGGTGGGGCAACTGGTTCAACGGGCCCGTGGCGCCCGGCTGGTACTCTTCGCTCGGCCCCGGCACCTCGATCCTGAACGGCGGCATCGGCATTGGCGCCGCGGTGGATGCGGCAGGCAACGCCACCGGCGTCTTCAAGTACGGCCTCCTCGGGCTGAAGGGCTTCTTCCTGAGCGGCATGGATGACGTGAGCGTCATGGCGCTCTTCTTCTTCATGATGGTCTTCATGGACACGACCGCCACGATCCCGACGGGCGCCATGGCGGAACGCTGGAGCTGGAAAAACTTCTGCCTCTTCGGCCTCTGGGTCGCGCTCCCCTACTGCATCTTCGCCAACTGGGTCTGGGGCGGCGGCTGGCTCGCTCAAGCGGGCACCAATTGGGGCTTCGGCCACGGCGCCGTCGACTTCGCCGGCTCGGGTGTCGTGCACGCCATGGGCGGCGTGATCGGCCTAGCAGGTGCACTGGTGATCGGCCCCCGGATCGGCAAATACATCAGCGGTAAGGCTCAGGCTATTCCTGGCCACCATATTCCCATGGTGGTCATCGGCACGTTCATCCTGGCGTTCGGCTGGTTTGGCTTCAACCCGGGCTCCACGCTCTCGGGCACGGATCTGCGAATCAGCGTCGTCGTGGTGAACACGATGCTCGCGGGTATCACGGCAGCCCTGAGCACGATGGTCTACCTCCAGATCAAGGGTCTGAAGCCCGATCCCTCGATGCTCTGCAACGGAATGCTGGCCGGCCTGGTCGCCATAACTGCTCCGTGCGCGTTCGTCGACGCCTGGGCGGCCGTGGTGATCGGCGCTGTGGCCGGCGTGCTGGTGGTTATCAGCGTGCTGTTCTGGGACAAGGTCGGCGTAGACGATCCCGTCGGCGCGATCTCGGTCCACGGCGTGAACGGATGCTGGGGCGTCCTCTCGCTCGGTCTCTTCGCGAACGGCAAGTACGGCGCCGGCTGGAACGGAGTCGTCCGCGACGGATTCGTGGCGCAGTACGGCTCGGACGGCGTCCGCGGCCTCTTCTTCGGCGACGCCACCCAGTTCGCCGCGCAGGCCCTCGACGTCGCCGTCGTAGTCTGCTTCGGCTTCGTCATGGCCTACGTGTGGTTCAAAATCTCCGACAAGATCACTCCGATTCGCGTTCCGAAAGAGGTCGAGCTGCAGGGCCTGGACCTCGAGGAGATGGGCACTCTCGGCTATCCGGACTTCGGGCTCGTTCAGCATGGCATTCCTGTAGAGCCCATGGCCACGAGCGCGCCCGCTCCGCACCCTGTTTTCGCCAAGAAGTGAAACCCGCGGCCATTGGCCGCACACCCCCCAGTGGCGCTCGGGCCCGTCCAACCCGCGGGCCCGAGCCCTTATTCCTCCGACTTCATTGTTTCGTGTTCACCGGCGAGCTCGTTCGAGGCTCGCCGGTGAATTTTCATTTCCGTTGGGCGCCGCACGGCCCGGCGGCGTCGCCCATCGAGGATGAGGCGATCTTCGGGCACCGCAGCGATACAATCTGCCGGCTCGGAGCCACGAGCCGCCATGCGCAGCGCGCAGTCGCCCAACCCCCAGCCGTCGACCGCGACCGTCGGAAAGATCGCCGCGGCCTTCGCCGCCATCTACGTCATCTGGGGATCCACCTACCTCGCGATCCAGTGGGCCGTGGCGACGATCCCGCCGTTCCTGATGGCGGGGGCGAGGTTCACGATCGCGGGCGCCGCCCTCTACGCGTATGCGCGCTGGCGAGGAGTGCCGCGGCCGAGCCTCGCGAACTGGCGCGCGGCGGGAGTCGCAGGGAGCCTGCTCCTCCTCGGCGGCAACGGTTGCGTCTGCTGGGCGCTGCCGAGGCTCCCCTCCGGGGTCGCGTCACTTTTCATTGCCACGACGCCGCTCTGGATCGTCGGATTTGACTGGCTCCGCCGGGGCGGACAGCGTCCGAGCCTCCAATCGACGATCGGCCTCCTCGTCGGGTTCGTCGGCCTCCTCGTCCTCGTGGGGCGCGGGCGCGCGGCGAGCCAGGACAGCGTCGACCCGCTGGCCGCCGGAGCTTTGATCCTCGGTCCCATTTCGTGGGCGGCGGGCTCAATCTACTCGAGATCCGCTCCGCTGCCGCGCTCCTCGATCCTCTCGGTCGGCATGCAGCAGCTCCTCGGCGGCGTTCTCATGGGGGCTGCCGGCCTGGCCCTCGGCGAGCTGCCGAGGCTCGACCTGGGCTCGGTGAGTCTGCGCTCGTGGCTCTCGTTCGTGTATCTCATGACCGTGGGCTCGATCGTCGCGTTCACGGCGTACGTGTGGCTCCTCCAGAAAGTCTCGGCCGCGAAAGTGGCCACGTACGCGTATGTGAATCCGGTCGTCGCTTTGCTTCTCGGGTGGCTGCTCAACGGCGAACGGCTGACGCCGCGCGCTCTCGTGGCGGCCTGCGGGATCCTGTCGGCAGTCGTCGTGATCACGCTCGACCGGATCCGAGACGGCGGCCGACCCGCGGCGGACCCGCCGACCGCGCCCGACGCCGTCGACGCCGTTGCCGTCGTCGCTGCCGTAGCGGAGCTTCAACCCGGCAGCCCGACGAAGCCTCTGTAGTTCTCGCGAAGGAGGCGGCCAGCGTCGCGGCGGATGTCCTCCGGGCAGAGCGGCCAGCCCGTCGTGGCGAGAGCTTCGTATTTGTCCGCCAGCACTTTGCCGATGATCGCCTTGGAGTGCTCCCACTTGTAGATGAGCTGATCCAGGATGCGGGCATCCGAGTGCTGCGGCACGAAGCTGGTCCCGAGGAGCTCGATCCGCATCCGCGTGATCTCTTCCACGAGCGACGGGTTGTTGAGGAACCACCAGCAGCCGAAGACGAGGAGATTTCCGAATTTTCTCGCGGTGACGCACAGCTCGTGCTGGTCCTCGCGCGCGAGCATCGTCACGAGAAACTTGTTGGACGGGAACTCGCGACAGAGGCTCGCGACACTGGCCGCGTCGGCCTTGCCGGACGCATCGCCAGCGTCCTTTAGCGCGGGGTTCACGGCGCGGCGTGCGCCGATCATCAGCGCGAGGGGGCGCCCGTGGTCCGCGAGAGCCGGGAGCAGCACATCGCGCAGCATGCGATCGCAAGGGTCCCCGCCGCCGGCCGGGAATCGGAACTCCGGCGGCAGGCTGGCGGCCACGTACACCGCATCCATGCGGCGGATCCAGTCGGAGACGAAGCGCTTCGTCTCGGAGATCGTTTTCGGCGTGAACTCGCTGCCCACGGAATAGCCCCACGTGGAGAGGCTGCGTGACGCAGCGGGCCAGTCGCGCAGCAGCGGATCGATCCGCAGCACTGCGCGGAAACGGGGGTCGCGACCGACGTCGGGGTTCCGTAGCCACAGCTCGCGCTCGGCGTCGTCGAACACGGGGTTCGTCATTGTGACGCAGTCGATCCCCGCGATTTCGAGGACCTTGTCGACGTAGCGGTCGGGATCCTGCGCCGCGAACCACTTGCGGCAAGCCTCGAGACTCGATGCGCGCGGCTCGAGGCCGAGTCGCTGGAGAGTGGTCAGGACGCCCCGGCAGGCTTCGCTGAGCGGCGTGCGCTCGACGAAGAGATGTTTCCAGACGTGATCCGCCTGCGCGGCGCGCGGCAGGGACCAGAATCGCTCATACGGCAGCTCGGCCGGCGAGACGACCCGGTACATCTCCGCAACGAGATAGTGGTAGGTCAGCATCTCGTCGATGCCCCAGAGGAGGAAAGCGCCGGGCTGAGGCGACGCGCCAAAGCGCGGCGAATAGCAATGCGTGTGCAGGTCGGTGATCGGCTGGGCGGCGAGAGACTCGCCCACGCAGCGGTCGATTTCGGATCGGTGCATCGGGTCCTCGGGCCGCCGGGGCGGCGCTGCGCTCAGAAATTCGTCTCGACCCAGGGGCGGAACGTCATCGAATGGACCGTGAGGTCTTCCGGCAGCGTCAGTACCGCGTACACAGCCTCGGCAACGCTGTCGGGGCTCATGTAGTCCGGCCTCCGCACGGCGCGGAAAGTCGTGTCGGTCCCACCGGGGTACACCGCTGAAACGCGCACGCCCTGCGGCCGCGCCTCTTTCAGGAGCACCCCCGCCAGGCCTTCGAGGCCGCGCTTCGCCGCAGTGTAAGCGCCCATGGATTCGTTCGCGTAGTGGCAGACAGTCGAAAGGATATTCACGATGTGGCCCGTTCGGCGCAGGATCATGGCGCGCAGCACCTCGCGAAGCAAGATGAACGGCGCCCGGAGGTTGACGGCGACGATGCCGTCGAACTCCTCGGTAGTGACCTCTGCGACGGGCGCCTTGCGCGGGTTGAACCCGGCGTTGTTGATCAGCACGTCGGCCGGACCGACGGCATCACTCGAGCTCCGGACGAAGTCGACGATCGCGCGCTCCTCTGCCAGGTCAAACGCTTTCACGAAAACGGCGGAAGCGCCGGCGCTCTTCGCCTCCGCGGCGACTTTCTCGAGGGCCGCCGTGTCGCGCGCGCAGAGCGCGAGGCGCACGTTTTCGCGCGCAAGACGGAGGGCGATCGATCGGCCAATCCCCCGGGACGCGCCCGTCAAGAGCACGGTTTTTCCCTGAATGCTCATCGTGTTGATCTCCCGGACCCGCGCGTCGCGGCGCCAAACCGCGCCGCGGAACGTACGCGCTTTGGCGCAGGAAATGGTTCTACCCGCTGGCCAGGCTGCAGGTCCACGCCGCGTCGATCGCTCGGGGGCACAGCGCAAGGCTCGCCCGGTGGCAGAGGAGCTCACCCCTGGGCGAGAAAGGCACTGCGGCGGTAAAGTGTCCGCCGGCCCCTTGGCGGAGACACTCCATGAAAATCACCGGCATCGAATGCCATACGCTGCTCGTCCCCGACCTCGACACCGGCGCGACATCCTCGGCGCAGGATGACATCGTCGTCTTCGTCCATACCGACGAGGGCATCACCGGCGTCGGCGAGACCGACGTCAATCCGTGGATCGCGAAAGCCTGCATCGAGGCGCCGAGCACCCACACGATGGGCCTGGGGCTGAAAGACATGCTCCTCGGGGAGAATCCGCTCGAGCCCGAGCGGATCTGGGAGAAACTCTACACCGGCAGCGCGATGAACGGTCGCCGCGGCGCCGTGATCTGTGCGATCGGCGCGCTCGACATGGCACTCTGGGACATCCGGGGGAAAGCGGCTGGCAAGCCCTGCTGGGAGCTCCTCGGGGCGAAAGCCAAAGACCGCATCGTGCCGTACGCCTCGCTCCAACCCACGGGCCACAGCTTCGAGGAGTACCGCGATTCCCTGGTCGCTTGGGCAGTGCGGGCCAAAGAGCTCGGGTTTCGGGCCGGCAAGATGGAGGTGACGCTTCGAGGACCCTACAACCACAGCGGGCTCGACGAGCCCGACGAGAGGGCCACCGAAGTCGTCGCGGCGTGCCGCGCGGCGGTCGGGCCCGACTTCGTCATGATGGTCGACGTCCAGTACTGTTGGGACGACGCCGACACGGCGCTGCGTACGCTCCGCGAGTGGAAAGCGTTCCAGCCGTTTTTCGTCGAGACCCCGCTCCAGATCGACGACTTGAAGGGCTATGCTCGGCTGCATCGAGAATCCGGGCTCCGCATCGCCGCCGGCGAGTGGCAGAACACGCGCCACGAGTTCGCGGACCTCATGGACGTGGGCCTCGTCGACGTCGCGCAGCCCGACGTGGGCCGCGTTGGAGGCCTCACGGAAGCGCGACGCGTCTG
>Ga0111538_10014198_pt1 | contig 10512 bp, 10 predicted proteins | sample SoiMethybrSBSTD1_FD_79669 | JGI IMG/M metagenome (GOLD analysis project Ga0111538, IMG submission 79669) | Bulk soil microbial communities from a Populus tree surrounding site in Tennessee, USA - Soil MetaG P. TD hybrid SBSTD1 (version 2)... | ecosystem: Environmental > Terrestrial > Soil >... | reverse complement strand
TCGTCTCGACCGGCTCGACCATGGACGCGAACGGCCTGAGGCCGATCGGCACGCTCCTCGACTCACAGGCCGTCCTCATCGGCGGCATGGCCGCGATCGAGGCGCGGCGCGAGCTCGTCGACCGGCTCGAGCTGATGCTCTCCGGCGTCGTCGCAGCCCGCGGACGCCGCTACGTGATGATGAACGCGCACGTCGACGACCTTCCGGCGATCCGCGCCGTTCTCCCCGGCATGGGCGCGCCCTCCGTCCTCCAGCTCGCCGACGAAGGCGAGATCGCCATCCACGCCGCGGTCGACGCAGGGGAGGTCTGGGAGCTCCTACCGGTCCTGCGCGACGCCGGCGCGACGTCGATCCTCGTGCTTCCGATCGAGAGGCTCGTGTCGTGAGAGGCAGGGCGCTCGACGACGCGCTCGTCACGGTCGCGCCGATCGTCGCGGACGTCCGCGAGCGCGGCGACGCCGCGGTTCGCGAGTGGACGGAGCGACTCGACGGCGAGCGATCCGGCGGCCCTCTCGTCGGGTCCGAGCGCATCGCCGCCGCGCGAGCCGAGGACGACGTTCTCGACGCGATCCGTCGGATGATCGCTGCCGTCCGCACCTTCAACGAGGCCCAGCGGCCTGCCGACACCTCGGTCGAGGCGGCGCCGGGCATCGTGTCGGAGCGTCGCTGGGTGCCGCTCGACGCTGTCGGGCTCTGCGTCCCGAGTGGACGCGTGCCGCTGCCGTCCTCCCTCGTCATGACTGCCGTTCCGGCGCTTGTCGCGGGCGTCCGGCGACTCGCGGTCGTGACGCCGAACCCGGCTGATGCGACCCTCGTCGTCGCCCGCGAGCTGGGGATCGAGGAGGTCTACGCGATCGGCGGTGCGCAGGCGGTCGCGGCGCTCGCCTACGGCACCGAGACGATCGACCCGGTGGACGCGATCGTCGGGCCGGGCAGCGTCTACGTCACGGCGGCGAAGCTGCTCGTCTCGAGTCGCGTCCGGATCGACCTGCCCGCCGGGCCGAGCGAGGTTGTCGTCGTCGCGGACGGCGCGGCCGACGCGGAGCGCGTCGCCTTCGACCTTCTCGCCCAGGCCGAGCACGGCGCCGACAGCGAGGCAATCCTCTTCACGGACGACGACGAGCTCGCCGATCGCGTGACTGCGCTCGTCTCCGGCTCCGAGAACGTCCGCATCGAGCGGGTCGAGTCGCTCGCCGCCGCGATCGAGCGCTCGGAGTCCTACGCCCCCGAGCACCTCGAGCTCCACGTCGCGGACCCGGAGGCGCTCCTTGCGCGGGTCCGCAACGCCGGCTCGGTCTTCGTCGGCTGCTCCTCCGTCGTCGGCGACTACGCGGCCGGCGCGACACACGTGCTGCCGACGGGCGGCCTCGCGCGGTCGACGGGCGGGCTCGGCCTCGAGGCGTTCCTGAAGCCGCTCCAGGTCGTCACGGCCACGCCCGAGGGCGCACGCGCGGCAGCGGACGTGATCGTCCCGCTCGCCCGGGCCGAAGGCCTTCCGCTGCACGCGGCGGCTGCGGCATGAGCATCGCGCGCGAGGTCGCGCAGCCGGTCGGCCCCGGGTTCGCGCCGTACGTCTGGGCCCCCGCGATCGACGAGGTCGCCGTGCGGCACGGGGTCCCGCGCGAGGCCGTGCTGAAGTTCGACCAGAACACCCCCGCGCTCCCCGGAGTGCCGCAGATCCCGCTGGCGAACAGCATGGCCCGCCTGAACGAGTACCCCGACGGGACGTACCGGGAGCTCCGCGAGGCGGCTGCGTCGTACGTGGGGCTTGCCGTGGACAACGTCGTCGTCGGCGCCGGTGCCGACGACCTGATCCTCCTTCTCGCGCAGGTCTTCCTCGGCCCGCGCAAGCGCGCCGCGATCGACGCTCCGACGTACGCGCTCTACCGGATCGCGAGCGCCGGGCGCGGAGCGGAGATCGTGGCGGCAGGAGCCGAGGCCGATCTCCACTGGGTCTGCAATCCCGACAACCCGACGGGAACGTGGGTCGAGCCGGAGGAGATCACAGCGCTCGCCGCGCGCTCGCCCCGCGCGATCGTCGTCGCCGACGAGGCCTACGTCGAGTACGGCGCGCGTTCGTGCGCACCCTGGGTCGACGAGCTTCCGAACCTCGTCGTCCTGCGCACGATGTCGAAGGCGTTCGGGTTCGCGTCGCTGCGAGTCGGCTACGCGCTTGCGCATCCCGACACCGCCGCGCTGCTCACCGAGCGACGTGCACCTGCGCCGATCGCCGGGCCCGCCGCCGCAATTGCGACCGCCGCCCTGCGCGACCCGCGCCTGGGCGACGTCGAAGCGACCGTCGCCGAGCGCGAGCGCGTGCGGGCGGCGCTCACGGCCGCCGGCCACGCCGTCGAGCCGACCGCCACGAACTTCGTCTTCCTCGAGAGCGACGAGCCGCTCGCGGAGCGCCTCGAGGCGCAGGGGATCGTCGTCCGCGCGTTCCCGGACGGGATCCGCGTCAGCATCCGCCGGCCGAGTGAGAACGACGTGCTTCTTCGCGCGCTCGGGGCGGAGCCCGGATCGTCGAAGGCGCGCGAGGCGACCGTGCTGCGGACGACGACGGAGACCGCGCTGCGCCTGACGCTCTCGCTCGACGGCACGGGGCGGAACCGCGTCGAGACGGGGATCGGCTTCGTCGACCACCTTCTCACGTTGCTCGCATTCCACGCGGGCTTCGACCTCGAGCTCGCCGCGGCGGGCGACCTCGACGTCGACGACCACCACACGGTCGAGGACGTCCACGCAGCGCTGGGGTCGGCTCTCGCCGAGGCTCTCGGTACGCGTGAGGGAGTCACGCGCTACGGCTCCGCCGTCGTGCCGATGGACGAGGCCCGTGCCACGGCGGCCGTGGATCTCGTGCGTCGGCCGCACGCCGAGGTCGCGCTGTCGTTCGGCGGCGACCGCGTCGGCACGCTCGCGGTGTCGCTCCTCGCTCACGCGCTCGAGCGGTTCGCCATCGAGGCGGGCTGCACCGTCCACGTCGACGCCGCCGGCAGCGACGACCACCATGTGGCGGAGGCCGCGTACAAGGCGCTCGGGCAGGCGCTCCGGCAGGCCGTATCCGTGTCGGGTGGCGGGATCCGCTCGACGAAGGGGGCGGCGTGACCAGCCCTTCGGTCTCAGAGACCGATGTCTGTCAAGCGCGAGCCGTGTCGGTTCGGTGCCGATCGATCCACAGGCCGCGAGGCGGCATCGGCACGGGGATCCAGGTCTATCGGCCGGTTCACATCCTGGCTCGGAGTGCCTGGGCAGGCGATCCGGGCCGCATGAACGGTGGGTTTGCTCCCTGTGGAGCGACCGGCACGAATTCGGGGCGATTGCCCCTTGACAGCGTTCGGTCTCTGAGACCGCTCACGGAGCGCGCCGCGTGAGGGTCGCGATCGCCGACTACGGCGCCGGCAACCTCCGCTCGCTCTCCTCTGCGCTCGCCCGTGCCGGCGTCGAGCCGCACGTCACGACCGACGCCGTCACCGTGCACGACGCGCCGCTCGCGCTGATCGCCGGCGTCGGGCACGTGGAGAGCGCAGCCGCCGGGCTCGCGCGCAACGGCCTCGACGACGCGCTGCGCGCGCGGGTCCAGGCGGGGCGGCCGGTCGCCGGGATCTGCGTGGGCATGCAGCTCCTGTTCGAGGCGAGTGAGGAGGGAGGCGAGGGGCTCGGCCTGCTCGAAGGGCCGGTGAGGCGGGTCCGGGCCCGCCGCGTCCCGCACATGGGCTGGAACACGCTCGCGGAGACGCGGGCGAGCTCCGTGCTCGACGGCCTCGACGGCGAGGACGTCTACTTCGCGCACAGCTTTGCCGCGTCGCCGGCGGACGACGGCGTCACGATCGCGACCGTCGATCACGACGGCCGGCTCGTCGCGGCCGTCGAGTCCGGCCCGGTGGCCGGCGTCCAGTTCCACCCGGAGCGCAGCGCCGCAGCCGGCGCCCGCGTCCTCGAGAACCTCGTGCGATGGTCAAGAAGCGCGTGATCCCCTGTCTCGACGTCGCGGACGGCCGCGTCGTGAAGGGGATCAACTTCCGGAACCTCCGCGAGATGGGCGAGCCCGTCGAGCTCGCGCGGCGCTACTCGGAGCTCGGCGCGGACGAGCTGGTGTTCCTCGACATCACCGCGACCCTCGAGGGCCGCGGACCGATCCTGGACGTGATCGGCCGTGCGGCCGACGAGTTGACGATCCCGTTCACCGCCGGCGGCGGCGTCACCGGTGTCGACGACGCACGCGGTCTGCTCCTCGCCGGTGCCGACAAGGTCGCCGTCAACCGAGCCGCGTTCGACGAGCCGGGCATCCTGACGACGCTCGCGGCGGAGTTCGGGTCGCAGGCCGTCGTCGTGGCGATCGACGCGCGGGCCGGCGAGGTCGTCACGCACGCGGGCCGCGAGCCCCGCGGCCGCGACGCCGTCGACTGGGCGCGCGAGGCGGTCGAGCGCGGCGCCGGCGAGATCCTCCTCACGTCGATCGACGCGGACGGCACCCGTGCCGGCTACGACCTCGACCTGACGGGCGCGGTCGCCGACGCCGTCGACGTGCCCGTGATCGCGTCGGGCGGAGCGGGGGAGGCGAGCCACCTCGCCGACGCGTTCGCGGCCGGCGCCGAGGCGGCGCTCGTCGCCTCGATCGTCCACGAGCGGCCGGACCGGCTGCCGGAGCTCAAGACGGAGCTGAGGGAGGCGGGATGGGCGATCCGGTGACAGATCTCGTGCCCGTGATCGTCCAGGACGTCGAGACCGGACGCGTCCTGATGCTCGCGTATGCGAACGACGAGGCGCTCGACCGGACGCGCGAGACGGGCGAGGCGTGGTTCTGGAGCCGCTCGCGGAACGAGCTCTGGCACAAAGGCGCGACCTCGGGGAACACGATGCCCGTCGACGAGATCGCGGACGACTGCGACGGCGACGCGCTCCTCTACCGCGTCCGTCCGAACGGTCCCGCGTGCCACACCGGCGCCGACTCGTGCTTCGCGCCCTGGCTCTGGCGCATCGTCGCCGAGCGAGCGGCGACCCGCCCCGAGGGCTCGTACGTCGCCGGGTTGCTCGCCGCGGGGCCTGCGGCGGCGGCCCGGAAGGTCGGCGAGGAAGGCGTCGAGGCAGCGCTGGCCGGTGCCTCGGAGACCGATGAGCGGCTCGTCGAGGAGCTCGCCGACCTCTGGTTTCACAGCTACGTCCTCCTCGCCGCCCGCGGGCTGCAGCCGTCGACGGTCGAGGATGAGCTCCGTCGCCGTCACGCGGAGCGGGGCTAGCGTGTCGAAGACGATCGTCGTCACGGGCGGGAGCCGCGGCATCGGCCGTGCCGTCGCTCGTCGAGACGGACATCGCCCGCCTCCGGCGAATCGTCGACGTGAACGTGATGGGCGCGCTCCTCTGCGCCCGTGAAGCGGCGCGCCGTCTCGCCGTGAGCCGTGGTGGGACCGGCGGCTCGATCGGTCCTCGTCTCGTCCGCCGCCTCGCCGCTCGGATCGCCCCACGAGTACGTTCGACTACGCCGCCTCGAAGGGCGCCGTCGACGGCCTCGCGCTCGGTCTCGCGCGCGAGCTCGTCGCCGACGGCGTGCGCGTCCGGCGCCCTTCTCGACGTCACGGGTGGCAGGTAGAGCCGTCCGTGGTACGGACAGCCACACTGCCATGACGCCTCGGCCGGTCTAGGCTCCTCCCATGAGCCGCCTTCACGCCTGGCATGCCACCGTTCTGCGTCAGAACGGCTGATCCCCCGCTTCCCACTTCGGGCGTCCAGGGAAGCGGTGGGACGGTGACGCGCACGCCGGCCTGACAGCCGTTCGGCCGACGACGCGCGCTCCTTCCCGCCACGAGCGGAAGGAGGACGCGATGCCGATGCCGCATCGCACGTTTGCCGAGGTGGCGAAGCGCCGCCTCGTCGGGAAGGACGGGAGCGACCGCGTGGCGACGATCCGCGCGCTCCTCGAGGAGCTGCCCGGATACCGCAACGGGCCGTACGCCGACCTGCGCAAGTGGCTGGAGGGAGAGCTCGACCAGACGCGCATGCGCGCGAAGGTCGTCCACCGCGACTCCCTCCAGGTGCGTCGCGAGGGCGCGGCGCAGATCGCCCTCGTCGGCCCGCCGAACGCGGGCAAGTCTTCGCTCCTGCAGGCGCTGTCGCAGATCCAGATCAAGACCGGCGACTACGCGTTCACCACGCTACGGCCCGTGCCCGCGCTCACCCGGATCGGCGGCGTGCTCGTCCAGCTCGTCGAGATCCCGGGGTTGATCGAGGGGGCGCACGAGGATCGGGGCGGCGGTCGCGCGCTCCTCGGCGTGCTCCGCAACGCCGATGCGATCGTGTTCTGCCGTGCGGCCGACGAGCCGGTCGCCTCGCTCGACGTCGTCCGCGCCGAGGTCGCGGCGGCGGGGATCGAGAAGCCCGCGATGCTCGCCCTGACGAAGGCCGACGAGGTGGAGGACGCCGTGCTCGCGGACGGGTCCGGGCTCGAGACCGTAGCGGTCTCGATCCTCGACGACGAGAGCCTCGATCGGCTCCGCGACGCGATCTGGCGCCTGACCGGCTTGATCCGGGTCTACCCGCGCCGCGACGGGCGCGCGGACGACGGGCCCTTCGCGCTCTCCGTCGGAGCAACGGTGGCCGACGTCGCGGACCGCGTGCACCACGACGTCGGGCGGGCGTGCACGGGCGCGCTGATATGGGGGCCGTCCGCCCGGTTCGACGGTCAGCGGGTCGGGCGCGACCACGTCGTCGCAGACGGGGACGTCGTCGAGGTGCTCCGACGGTGAGCCCCGTGTGGGAGGATGGACGCGTGGGGTACACGGTCTTCCACGTCGAGAACCTCGAGTGGAAGCCGCGGCGCGAGGGCGACCCGCGGCTCGTCTCGGAGCTCTCCGACGCGATGACGCGGTCGCGCGCGAACCTGTTCCGCTACCCACCGGGCGCGATCGGCCGACGCCACATCGACCACGTCCAGGAAGAGGTCTTCGTCGTCCTCGACGGGACGCTGACGATCCACATGGGCGAGGGCGACGACCCCGAGCGCCACGAGCTCGCGGCCGGAAGCGTGCTCGTCGTCCAGTCCGGCACGGCGCTGCAGCTCTCGAACCTCGGCGGCACCGAGCTGCGGCTGTTCATCTACGGCGCGCCACCCGAACGGGGCGAGGCGACCTTCCTGCCGACGATCGAGTAAGGCCGGCGCGACGCCTCCGTCTGCCGGCTACGGGGTCGTCTCGCCCTCCCAGTAGTCGACGGCATCGTCGCTCCGGAACCAGAGTCGTTCGTCTGCCCCGGTACCCCAGCGGAGCATCACCTTGCCGCTGTCGACCTGAACGGCCCCGCGCGGCAGGACGAAGCTCGATACGAGCAGGAGCCGTGCCGGTTCGTCGCTGTGATTCGTCACCTGGTGTGCGCCCCGGGGCCCGCTCGGGAAGAGCACGCAGTCGCCTGGCTCGAGCTCCCGCTCGCCGTCGGGCGACCTGAGGGTCGGGTGCCCGGTGACGACGACGAGCAGCTCGTCGTTCCCGAGCGAGTAGTGGTACGGGAACGTGCTCTCGCCGGGCGGAAGCTCGTACAGGCTGGCGCCGAGCTTGTCGCCCGTGACGCGCTTCCGCCGCCACAGAAAGCCCGGGCGCTCGGGCGGCGATGTCCGTTCGAGCCAGCCGTAGTCGTCGAGGAGGTTCATGCTCATGGGCCGAGCGTACGCGAGCCGCCTACAGGTCCCACTCGCCGGCGAGCATTCGCGGGATCAGGTCTTCGAGCAGGCGGAGCGTCATGCCCCAGAGAACGTGCCCCTCGATGTCGATCCCGTCGACGAGGAGCGGCTCGGGGAAGCGCAGCGAAGAGAACGGGAGCATCCCGCGGGCGGTCGGGTCGGCGAGGGCGTGGACCGACGGCGTCAGCACGCCGACGATCTCGGCCTGCTCGAGCCGGAAGGCCGTGTCCGCCGGGATGCGGCCGAGGTACGGATGCACGCGCCAGCGAGTCGTCTGCGTGTCGAAGGGCGCGAGCTCCGCGACGACGTCGACCGTGGACGGGTCGAGGCCGACCTCCTCGTGTGCCTCCCGCAGGGCGGTGGCGAGGAGGTCGCGGTCCTGCGGCTCGGGCTTGCCGCCGGGAAGCCCGAGCTGGCCTCCGTGGAGGCCGCCGTCGTCCGCCCGCACGACGAGCACGACGCGCAGCTCGTCCTCCTGATCCCGGTACACGGGCACGAGGACGGCGGCCGTGCGGAGCTCGCTCACCGCGCTTCGTGCCGGAGCAGGTCGTCGATCGTCTCGCGGCGCCTGATCACGCGGGCGGAGCCGTCGCGGACGAGGACGGCGGCCGGCCGGGTGACGCCGTTGTAGTTCGACGCCATCGCGAGGGTGTACGCGCCGGTCGCCGGCACCGCGAGCAGGTCGCCGCGGCGGGGCGACGGAAGCGCGACGTCGTCGATCAGCACGTCACCCGACTCGCAGTGCATGCCGGCGACGCTCACGCCCTCGTCGGCCGGCTCCGCGAGCCGGGTCGCGGAGAGGGCGGTGTAGCGCGCGTCGTAGAGCTGTGGCCGCGGGTTGTCCGACATGCCGCCGTCGACCGCGACCCAGGTCCGTCCAGGAAGCCGCTTCACGCTGCCGACCCGGTAGAGCGTGACGCCGGCCGGGCCGACGAGGCTCCGACCGGGCTCGAGCCACAGCTCCGGCTCGGGCAGCCCGGCCTCGAGGAACGCCGTTCGCGCTGTGGTCGCGGCGCTCGTCGCGAGCGCCGTCGCATCGGGCACCTCGTCGTCCGGATGGTGCCGGATCCCGAACCCACCGCCGAGATCGGCGACGCGTGCGACCCACCCGAGCTCGTCGCGGCAGCGCGCGGCGAACGCCGCGAGGCGCACGATCGTCTCCGCCTGCGCGTCGAAGTCCTCGAGCTGGGAGCCGACGTGGACGTGGACGCCGAGCACCTCGAGGCCGCGATCGAGCGCGTCGGCGACCAGCGCGCGCGCCTGGTCGGGGGGCAGGCCGAACTTCGAGCCATGGTGCCCGGTGCGGATCGCCTCGTGCGTGTCGGCGTCCACGCCGAGCGTGACGCGCACGAGCACCCGCCCGACGCCGGCCCGCGCAGCCAGCTCGGCCTCGTCCGGGGCGTCGAGCACCACGGGCGCCGCCTCCTGCGCCGCCTGATGGAGGAAGTCGGCGTCCTTGTTGTTCCCGTGGACGACGAGCTCGTCCCCGGTCAGGCCCGCCGCGCGCGCGAACGCGAGCTCGCCCGCGGCGGCGACGTCCGCTCCGACGCCCTCCTCGCGCAGGATCCGGAGAAGCGCGACGTTGGGAAACGCCTTCGCGCCGAAGAAGACGCGACCGCCACCGACCGCTCCCCGAAGCGCACGCGCGCGTGCGCGAATCGTCTCTTCGCAGAGGACGACAAGGGGCGTCCCGTACTCGTCCGCGAGGCCCGACGCGTCGAGGCCGCCGAGAGCGAGCACCCCTGTGTCCATGCGGGCGGAGTCCGGGAGGAGATCTGGCATCGGCCGATGGTGCCTGTTACAGTGGAAACCGTGCAGCAGCTTCTCACGTAGCCCAGGGAGGAAACGCGGCGGAGGCCGCGCCGACTCCCCCTGAGCCTCTCGATTCGAGAGGCTTTTTCGTTCCCGGAGCAGGTCGAGGACAGATGGAGCACCGCGAGTACGAGCGATACGACCCCGAGGCGGTCGAGGCGAAATGGCAGGCGGCGTGGGCCTCCGAGGAGGCGTTCACGGTCCCGAATCCCGACCCCGGAGACGTCGCGGACGTCCAGTCGACGTATGTCCTCGAGATGCTGCCCTATCCCTCGGGCGACCTCCACATGGGGCACGTCTTCAACTACACGCTCGGCGACGTCTTCACGCACATCCGCCGCCGCCAGGGCTTCACCGTCCTCCGGCCGATGGGCTACGACGCGTTCGGCCTGAACTCCGAGAACGCGGCGATCAAGGAGGGCGGCCATCCGCGCGAGATCACCAATCGCAACATCGAGGCGATCCGTCGCCAGATGAAGCGGATGGGGTGGGCGATCGACTGGTCGCGGGAGGTCTCGACGGCAGAGCCCGAGTACTACCGCTGGACGCAGTGGCTCTTCCTGCAGTTCTTCGAGCGCGGGCTCGCGTACCGTCGCGAGGCGCCCGTCAAGTGGTGCCCGAAGGACCAGACGGTGCTCGCGAACGAGCAGGTGATCGACGGACGCTGTGAGCGCTGCGGCACCGAGGTCGAGTCGAAGAGCCTCACCCAGTGGTTCTTCAAGATCACGGACTACGCCGACCAGCTGCTCGACGAGATGGACGCGCTCGAGTCGTGGCCCGACCGCGTGCTGACGATGCAACGGAACTGGATCGGACGCTCCGAGGGCGCGCGCGTGACGTTCACGGTCGAGGGAAGCGGAGAGGAGCTGCCCGTCTTCACCTCTCGACCCGACACGCTGTTCGGCGCGACGTTCTTCGCCCTCGCTCCCGAGCACCCGCTGATCGCCGAGTTGGTCGCCGGGTCGGAGCACGAGCAGGCGGTGGCCGACTACGTCCGCCACACGTCCGCGCGCTCGACGGTCGAGCGCGAGACG
>Ga0111538_10014197_pt1 | contig 10512 bp, 7 predicted proteins | sample SoiMethybrSBSTD1_FD_79669 | JGI IMG/M metagenome (GOLD analysis project Ga0111538, IMG submission 79669) | Bulk soil microbial communities from a Populus tree surrounding site in Tennessee, USA - Soil MetaG P. TD hybrid SBSTD1 (version 2)... | ecosystem: Environmental > Terrestrial > Soil > Tree... | reverse complement strand
TCAGACGCCATGAAGAAGCTGGGCAAACTGCCCTTGCTGCATCACCCCGGTAAACGTCTTACCTACGGATCAAACGCAGACGTATTGGGATATTTGATTGAAGTAATTTCAAAAATGAGTTTGGACCAGTTTCTAAGCTCGCGGCTTTTTAAGCCATTGGGTATGGAGGATACCTACTTTTATTTGCCTCCTTCGAAATATTCGAGGCTAGTAAATGTTTATACGAAAGAAAAAGGTCATTTAAGGAAATGGAAAGAAAAGGACTGGCCTTATTTGAGTGTAAATTACCCAACCGTAAAGGGGACTTATTTTTCAGGAGGCGCTGGACTCAGTTCAACCGTCAAGGATTATGCAATCTTTTTACAAATGCTTCTAAATGGCGGCCAGTACAACGGACAACGAATATTGTCAAGACATACCATTGATCTCATGACGTCCAATCAAATCGGCGACACGCCATGGGCCGATTCACAATTTGTATTAGACAGGTGGGGACTTGGTTTTGCGATTACAACGAAAGCAGGGCAAACAAGACTTGGTCAATCTGAAGGTTCTTTTGAATGGGCGGGAATTTTTGGCACTTTTTTTTGGGTTGATCCTAAAGAGAAATTGGTTTGCTTATTGTATACCCAACAATATCCTTTCTCCTGGAATTTAAATGATAACTACAAAGTCGCAGTATACCAGGCGTTGGATGATTAATTCTGGAAAATGAAGTTATTTGGAATTAAAAGATTTACGTCGACACATACGGAGTAACGCCGCGAATTCAGCAGGCTCCTTTAAAGATGTTTTGTTATCGTATTCCCATCTTTTTTATAAGTCCATCCTCAATCTCGAAAATATGTTGAAGATCTCTAATAGAGACAATATTTCCAGACAGATCGCGAAGGATCTGGTGAGCCTCCACAACGATGTTTTCGGGATCAGTCATTGCAATACGCATCGGTCGCACTTGCCAGGTGATGTAACTCCACTGACGCAACCAATATTCACGGATATCTTGATGACCGTTAAGCAGACCTCCCTCCATCCCATTCGCCCAAACAGCATCCGGATGAATGACTTCAAATGCCCTGTCAACATCTTGGTCGTTAAAAGCAGCGTATAGATGCTGTAACAGCTCACGAAAACTGACCTTTTGCGCAACCTTCATAATCCCAGAATTTATTTTAATCAATTTCGGTACAATGGAAGAGCGTACCAAGAAAATTGCCATGAGATGACGGTACAAGCGTTTAAAATTTGCTTTATCGCCCTTTTTCGGAATGATTACCAGAAGGTCCGCCGTTGGTTGGCATTGTGCGATGATTGAGTCTGGCTTTCGAAAAAAAGCCTACCCTTTTTTCTTCAATACAATCTGCTCTGCCTGCTTGGCAACAATTCGATTATAAAATTCTCTCAAGCCTGGATATTCGTCCTGCATAAAAATCCTTTCATTGATCTGGATATTGCTGACAACGGTTAATCGATTGCCGGTTTGCGAAACATGGTAGGAAAACTTACCCTTGCTTTCGGGCAGAGCGGTAACTTTTGGCTGTGGGATTTCATCGACTAAGTATCCGTCGGGAATGATAATATTCGTTATGTAAATTTTTTCGGTTCTTACGCCAAAGTCAATTGGGAATTCGCGCGTTTCAACTTTAAATGGATTTTCATCTTCCTTAAATATGATGAAAGGATTGATGTAGATAAGCTGATCGGTTGTAATCCCATGCTCTTGAATGGATATGTCATGCGTTTCAATCGCGGATTTTTCAATGTCCTCCAAATTTTGAAATTCACTTTTCAGAATATTCCATGACTGTTGCGTTTTTCCAAAGTCTTCCACATAACGTTCCTTTCCCTTTTTTTCAATGTTGGTCCGCATTTCAAACGCCGCATATCCACTGCGTGAGTACGTGAGTTTGCCTTGAAGCTCTCCATTGTCATTTAAAGTCAAGTCTGCATTCGCAACCGTTCGGGACTTCGCTTTTGTATCTACATCGATCCATTCGTAGCGCGCTTCAGATATGGCCAGACCTATTCCATTCAGACAGCGCTTCGGCAACACATTCCAGGGTAAATATTTTTCGGTGGCGTCTAAAAGGTATGCCGTGGTATCGATGTACGCGCGACAAATCGTGTAATTAAACTGCCGCGTCGAGGGGTAATCTACCCTGACAAATCCATTTCCCCTGGTGCTTAACAGGACCATTTCCACCCGAATTCCTGCCTCGTGAATCATAGCGGCCATGGCAAAATTGATATCCGCTGCTGTTCCTTTTTTATCCTTAAAATTGTCCTTGAGGTCGTCGGCAGCGTAAATATCTTCTGTTCCATCCCATTCCAGATGATCTTTTACGTATTGGTGAATGGCGATAATTTTTTGCTTGGGATCCGTCAGGCCAGCAGTGACTTTTTCTGCTTCCTTTTTCAAAAAAGAGGAACCTGTGACGATATTTTTTAGGGTGCCTCCAAAATTTCTATCCGCCCAAAGGTTTCCCGTAACTTTCTCCCACGTAGTAACTGAAAATGAAAATTTCACGCCTGAAACGTAATCGTCTTCATTTGGCATTAACGGCTCTGCTTTGAAAGCTGGAATATCGGTCAATGTCCATTTTTCCATTCTATTTTTAGCTTCACGGGTTGGCGAGATCGTCCCTTTCAGGGTGTAATGTAGATTGAAATAAGCGGGCACTTCAACACCATATTCACTCAATACCACGGGAATGTTGTACTGAAACTGCCATGGCGCCACGCCAATATTCCCTTTGATGACATAATTGTATTCAATGACCGAACCTTCTTTCACATTTGGCAACGTAAAATTTATCTCATCGATATCTTTATTGTACCGCTTCTTAAAGATCGCGTTGTCATCGATTTCAGATTTCAGCACACTATCTTTTTCAAGATTGTAGGTGATGCCATTCAATTTGGAAAATGTTCCTCGCTCTACGAACAAGGTGACGCTGGCCCAATTATCGAGTGCTTCCTTTCGAAAGATCTTGATTCTAACATGCCGTTTATAAGTAAGCATTCCAGTCTGCGCATGTGTTAGGGATGTCGAACCTTTGTCAAAAAGAATTACCGCAGCCGCCGCGGAATCGCGGGCATAACTTTTCATTGTAAGTTCTTCCTTGGGTACTTCGCCGAATTTTGAGTCAGCTTTGGCTTCAAGCAAAAAGTACGATAACGTTAATAATGACGCGAAGAAAAACAACTTCATCGGTTTAAAAATAGGTACATCAAAACTTAAATACGTCACCGCAACTTTTTGTAACCTAATGCAGCCTGCCTGTGAATGTCGCCAGTAACGATTTTTTGCATAGACATTAACGTCTCTACTATGTTTATAATTTATTTCATTTATGTTGAGCTGGCATCCTGGCCTGGAATTTCAACTTTATTCATGTAAAATTTGATAAAGATATCGCTTTAAGTGTTTTATACAACGAGGCCGCCGTAGGTGTCAGCGGTAATTTTTAAAAAAAAAGACCTGCCGATTATACCAGCAGGTCTCAATTTTTTAATCTAACGGTCGATTATTTTCTTACTAATCTTCCTGTATCAACCCCTTTAGATGAGGTATAACGGTAGTAGTAATATTTGTCTTTTCCACAGCCGCTTGCGTTGGCGTTCCAATCCGCCCCGCACTTTTGTCCTGCTTTTACAGGCCCTTCGTAGACTACCGATACACGATGTCCGCGAGAGTCATATACTTCAAGGCGCACGTGTTCGTTTTTAGATGCAGTCCATTCGAAGTGTACTTTATCCTTGAAAGGATTAGGGTAAATATCAACGACTTTTGGTTTACAGCCGCCGTGGCTAGGTTCTTCTTCCTCTTCAGGTGCAGGAGGATTTCCAGGAGGCACAGGAGTTACAGGAGGTGTTGTAGGCCCAGCGGTACATGGATCGCTTGAAGTTGGATCACCACCACCGGTATTATCGCGCTCAACGCATCCGTTGGCCGTTATCGCGTACGAACAGGTTTGTGAACAACCATTCTTTGTAACCGTCAGGTTGAACGTCGCGGTGGTTCCGGGATTACCTGCAGTGTAGACTGCAACTGAATCGCTGCTTCCAGCCGTGATTGCCCAGCTGTTGTCGCTACTCGAAACAGTCCATGAATAAGCGGTTGCGTCAGCTACGCCCGTCGCGATGGTATTACCGGCAGACTTACATACTGCTGCAGCAGCCGGTGCATTAATTAAGCAAGACCAGTTAGTCGTAACTGCATCGATGACAAACTGTTTCTGGACAGCACAGCCCAATGCATCAGTGATGGTCACGGTATGGGTACCTGCACTAACACCTGAGATATCCTGCGTGGTTGCTCCAGTAGACCAAGAATAGCTGTAAGGGAATTTGCCGCCCATGACAGTTAGGTCAATGTTATATAATCCGTTTTCTCCACATTGGGTGTTTTTTATAGCGCTTGTGATCTCGATGGCGGTAGGAACCATAATCCCATAGGCTAATTTGGTGCTACAGCCGCTGGCATCTGTAATCGTTACAAAATAAGTACCAGCAGCAAGTTCGTCAATCGAAGGAGTTGTTTCACCATTCGACCATACGTAGGTATAAGGAGGAACCCCGCCGGTAGCAGGTGTGAGCGTGATCGATCCAAGCTCGCCTGAACATTTTGGCTGGTTGACCGTAGCGCTCACTTGAATTGGCTTCTTATACACACTAATGTTTAATTGTGTTGAACAACCTGCAGCGTCGGTTACAGTTACTTGATAATTACCTACTGATAGTGATGACCGGTCTTCTGTGGTCGGGCCATCCGTCCATTTAATGGTATAAGGCGCGGTGCCACCATTTATTGTTAAGTCAATGGCACCAGAATTATCTCCTTGACAGCTCGTGGGTGTTACGACAAAGGTTGGCGCCAGGGAACTGTTGATTCGAAGTGTAAAAGATTTATCAACCGAACAGCCTATGGCATCCGTTATTCTTACTGTGTAAGTTCCAGCGCCGACATTTTGCAGGTTTTGCGCCGTGCTGCCGTTGCTCCATAAGAAGGTGTGGGGACTTACGCCAGTTACTGAAGTTATATCAACGCCTCCGTTGGTTTGCGTACACGAAGGATGATGAAGCGATGATGTGACTGAGATCAATGCGCCGTTCGTTAATGCAAAGCTCTTTTCTGCAAAACATCCGGCAGCATCCGTGACTTTAACCGTGTAAACGCCGCTGGCGGCGCCACTTAAGTCTTGTTCTGTAGATCCATTGCTCCAGGCATAAGTATATACACCCGTTCCACCAGTTGCACTAAGATCCACTGATCCATTCATTGCTCCGCTACAGGCGGGATTGAGAGTCGTTCCGGTAATAACGATTGGAGGAGAAGAAGTGATCTCTTCGTTCAAGGTTAATACATTGCCGTTGGCATCTTTAATGGTAACTGAATATTTTCCAGCACCAAGATCTTGTGCCGCAGATGTCGTCGCTCCGTTTGACCAGGAATAAACAAAAGGCGCCGCTCCATCCTGAACAACAACCTGCAATTGGCCATCAGTACTTGAAGCACAGGTTGCATTTATTTTTTGCAAAGACGCTGATAACGTCGAACAGGTTTGTGGTGGTGTTGTGTCAGGGTTCCCGGGTTTGTCGTTGTTTAATGTATCATAGGAAACACACTGTCCGTATTTAAATGCAGTGACGCCCAAATCCTTTGTACACGAACTGCTCGAGCACCAAGTGAATTTAATCGTGAAGCTATCTGCACGTCCTCCACCAAAACCACTTATGTCGTCGATCTTTAAACCGTAAACACCTGTTGTGCGGTCTTTACCAAAAACCATTTTCCAACCCTCTGAATTCCATAAGTTTTTTACCTCGCCGCAGGGAACCGCGATCGAGTAGTGTGAAAGTCCAGAAACGCGGCTTCCATCATATGAAACTTTGATCTCATAATTGATACAGCTTTCTGAGATTTGTGTTTCCTTCAAAACCTCTGCTGAATACGCAGTGTCATTACATGAAGGCGTTCGTTTTCGCTTCTGCGCCGATGCCTTAAACGCTACCAGCAGGCACAGCAGCAGCATCACAATTGTATAGTTTTTTTTCATAGTGGTTATTTTGGCTGTTGATACCGGGTAATCGTATGCATTGCCGTATTCGGCAGGGAATTGAAGTATTGGGCTACGAATGGAAATAAATAACCGTTGAATTGGGATTACGAGAAATACTGTGTACTGATGCGGTTGTCTTGATGTGGTACTGAGGTCTTATTTCGAGTTTTGAAATTGTTTTTTCCCATTATTGTGGATAGTGGAAAATTGAATTGACGAAGTATTGTGCGACTGCAGCGGCGTGTTTTTTTTAACCACAGAGAACACAAAGTTCCACAGAGAGATTATTTATGATTTTCTTTGTGAACCTCCGTGCACGCTGTGACTCTGTGGTGAATTTACTTCAAACAAAAAATTCCTCTGAAATTATTTTGCCATCTTTAACTTGGTAGACGCAAAGCTCCGGAGAATTCATTCGTCCTCTTCCTTTCATTGTCAGATCCATGCCTAATGTAAATGCAATACTATTGCCGGCTACTAATGGTTCGGATGCATCTATGCTATGAATTTTTTCAACCATCTCGTCAAACGTTTTACCTTTCTCTTCAACAGCCTTAAGACCTTTTGTTTCTTTGGGAAATTCCGGTGTGGCGTATGGTTCGATGCTGATTACATTTGCAGCATACAATTCGTTGTGAGCGCCACTCCAGTCTGCATTGCGACAGTAGGCTACCAGTTTTTTTGCAATTTCTTTTGTTTCCATATTCGTCTTTTTTTAAAATGTTGGATTATCGGTGGCAAGTAAATGCCTTCCCATGTCAACCTTATGTCAAGAGTAATTTGAAGATTGTTGCTGAACACCTGCTATTTGCGTAAAAGGTTTTGAATCAGATTTCACTCTCAGGTCGATCCGAAGATTGAGTCAACAAAAGAGCTGAATCATTTCAAAAATTCTGGAGGAGTTTGTTTGCTCTATTGCATTTCACACGATTTTTCTTTAACCTCATTCCATAATTCAGCCCCAACCTGACAACTGAATTCTGAATGGACGGCTTCGTAACATCACGTAATGACTTATGGTGGGTTCGTCCACTTTTAGTCCTCCTGGGACTGTCGTCCTTTATTGTCTATGCTACGTGGGCTGCATTCCAAGGCGAGCATTACGCTTTTGGCTCTTATATCTCACCGTTTTATTCTCCTGAAATTTTTGGTGATTCACCACATAGCTGGTTCGGGCCTAAGCCTTCCTGGTGGCCGGCCGTTATACCCTTCTCACCGGCAATTCTCATACTATGGGCGCCTGGTGGCATGCGCTTCACCTGCTATTACTACCGTGGTGCATATTATAAATCATTTTGGGCCGATCCACCGGCTTGTGCAGTCTCAGAGCCGCGCAAATCATATTGGGGTGAAAACTCTTTTCCCTTGATTATGCAAAACATCCACCGGTACTTTTTGTACCTCGCCATCATCTTTGTTATCATTCTTGCTTATGACGCATGGAAAGCGATGTGGTTCACGGATCCCCTGACAGGAAAAGAAACATTTGGAATAGGTGTAGGGACGTTGGTATTGACGCTGAACGCGACGTTGCTCGGAGGATATACGTTTGGATGTCATTCTTTTCGCCACCTGGTCGGTGGATTCAGAGACCGTCTTTCAAAGTCGCCGATTCAAAAGAAAGTTTATAACTGTGCTAGCTGCCTGAATCGACGACACATGAACTGGGCATGGTTTAGCTTATTCGGTGTGATGTTCGCAGATGTTTACGTCCGACTCTGCGCAATGGGGATTTGGACAGACTGGAGGATATTTTAATGACAAACTATCAAACACATTCTCACGATGTTCTTGTTATCGGCTCTGGCGGAGCAGGTCTTCGTGCGGCGATAGAGGCATCTGCCGCTGGCGCCTCCGTTGCAGTGATCTGTCGGTCGCTATTGGGGAAGGCTCATACCGTGATGGCTGAAGGCGGCGTTGCTGCAGCTTTAGCAAATGTGGACGATCGTGACAACTGGAAAGTTCATTTTGCGGATACCATGCGCGGGGGTCAATACTTAAATAACTGGCGTATGGCCGAGTTGCACGCCAAAGAAGCGCCGGCGCGCGTGAAGGAGTTGGAAGCCTGGGGCGCGGTGTTTGACCGCACCGAGGATGGCAGAATTTTACAACGCAATTTTGGTGGACATAAATATCCGCGCCTGGCACACGTTGGTGATCGCACAGGATTGGAAATGATTCGAACGTTGCAAGACTACGCCATCCATGAAAAAATAGATATCTATCAGGAATATACAATAATCAGTTTATTGAAAGATGATGGGCGAGTGGTTGGCGCTTTTGGGTATGATCGCGAGAAAGGCCTGTTCAAGCTATTTCAGGCAAAGGCCGTTATCATTGCCACGGGTGGAATGGGAAGGATTTACAAGATTTCCAGTAACAGCTGGGATTGTACCGGTGGTGGTATTTCGTTAGCCTATCATGCCGGGGCTGAATTGATTGATATGGAGTTTGTTCAGTTTCACCCAACAGGGATGGTCTGGCCTCCCAGTGTCCGGGGGCTCTTAATAACGGAGGGGGTACGCGGCGAAGGAGGAGTCCTTCGAAACAATCAGGGACGAAGGTTTATGTTTGATGATATACCCGAACTTTACAAAGGCCAAACATCGACCGATGAAGAAGAAGGATGGCGATACACGCAAGGGGATAAGAATGCTAAGCGACCCCCGGAGTTATTGACGCGCGACCATGTTGCACGATGCATTATACGAGAGATAAAGGAAGGTCGCGGATCACCCCATGGAGGAGTTTTCCTGGACATCGCGTGGATCAAAGAAAAAATTTCGAACGCACCGGAACATATCAAAAGAAAATTGCCCAGCATGTATCACCAGTTCAAAGAGCTGGCCGGTGTTGACATCACCAAGGAGCCGATGGAAGTGGGTCCCACGACGCATTACATTATGGGTGGGGTGCGCGTTGACGCAGACAGCCAAATGACCACTATTGACGGCCTCTTTGCCGCAGGTGAATGTGCCGCGGGACTGCATGGTGCCAATCGGCTTGGAGGTAATTCTCTTTCTGATTTGCTAGTGTTTGGCCAGCGTGCGGGAGCGTATGCTGCAAAGTATGCTAGTGAATCTAAGGCGGGGAAAATCAGTGATGAGCAGTTAAAAGAAATTTCTAGCTGGGCGTTGGCACCATTTGATAAAGGCTCCGCTTCGGGCAGTGAGAATCCCTTTCAAATCCAGACTGATTTGCAAGAGGAGATGCACAAGCTGGTTGGAATTGTCCGGACCGAGGCTGAATTAACGGAAGCCATTCAAAAGATAAAGGACTTTGGGGAGAGAATAAATAAAGCGGGTTGTTCGGGTAATCGTGCCTATAATCCTGGGTGGCATACAGCCATAGAGTTAAAACATATGATCACCGTCGCCGAAGCGATTGCCAAAGCCGCATTGGAGCGCAAAGAAAGTCGTGGTGGGCACTTCCGGGAAGATTTTCAACAAAAGAGTGACGCGTTTGGAAAAGTCAATATCACAATCCGAAAAAGTACCGACGGTAACATGGACATAAAGCAGGTTCCAAAACTTAAAGTCCGTGAGGACCTTCAGCAAATCATTGAAGAAATGAAATAATGGCAAAAGTCATTTTTAACATATGGCGAACAACCTCGATGGGCGGCGAATTCCAGGAGTACAAAACTGAGATCACCGAGGGCATGGTGGTATTGGACGCGATCCACCAGATCCAGGCCGAAAGTGCTAACGACCTGGCTGTACGATGGAATTGTAAAGCCGGAAAGTGTGGCTCCTGCTCCGCTGAAATCAACGGTCGCCCCAAGTTGATGTGTATGACCCGCATGAGTGATTTGCCACAAGATAAACCCGTTACCGTTCAACCGATGAAAGCGTTCCCGGTCATTAAAGACCTTGTTACTGATGTGTCGATAAACTTTAAGATCAAAAAGAAAATAAAAAGATTCAAGCCTCGGCCTCCGGATGCCCCGGACGGCACCTGGAGAATGGACCAGGGGGACATCGACCGCGTGCAGGAGTTCCGGAAATGTATTGAATGTTTTCTTTGCCAGGATGTCTGCCATGTAATACGTGAACATCATCTGGAGGAGAAATTTGCTGGGCCAAGGCACTTGGTTTACACAGCAGCGCTGGAAATGCATCCGCTGGATGTGGAAGATCGGAGAGGGGATTTGAAGTCAGAACATGGCATTGGTTTTTGTAATATAACCAAGTGCTGTACCACCGTTTGTCCGGAAGGAATTCACATTACGGACAACGCAATTATTCCATTAAAGGAGAGAGTTGCCGATAAATTTTATGACCCACTCATAAAATTTATCCGTATATTTAGTAAGTGAGTAGTGAGAACGTAAACTTCTTTAGCCATGCAGCCAGTATCACAATCCTTCGAGACGCCCGTCTTTGAATTAAAGCCGCTCTCAAAAGAAAACATAGAACCTGCCCTCGGTAAAGCAGAACTTTATCGATTA
>Ga0111538_10014196_pt1 | contig 10512 bp, 2 predicted proteins | sample SoiMethybrSBSTD1_FD_79669 | JGI IMG/M metagenome (GOLD analysis project Ga0111538, IMG submission 79669) | Bulk soil microbial communities from a Populus tree surrounding site in Tennessee, USA - Soil MetaG P. TD hybrid SBSTD1 (version 2)... | ecosystem: Environmental > Terrestrial > Soil > Tree... | reverse complement strand
GTCGTAGACCTTCAGGACGCGGATCCGAGTGCAATCGTCAATGGCCGTGAACTGATACAGGCGGCGCCGCGTGCCGGGGATTCGCTCGAGAAACTTAACGTCGACCTGCAAGCGATGGCCGGGCTGCGGCTTCTCGTACCGCTGCCAGCGCTTCCTGTGTGGCTGGTGCTTCTGATTCGCCGGCAGGCGCGGCATACCATACCGCGTCAGGATGCGGTGCACTGAAGACACCGCGATTGTGATCTGGTGAAAGCGAGATACGTACGCGGCGATCCGGCCTGCTCCGAAGTGATAGTGCTGGCGCAGGTAGAGGATCTTGCTGACGACGTCCGGCGCGGTGGCTCGCGGCGACTGCCGCGGCACTCGAGCGCGATCGCACAGGCCGGGGTCCCCATGCTCGGCGTGGCGTCGCTTCCACTTGTAGAACGATTTGCGAGAGATCCCGAATCGTCGACATACCCGGGCGACATTGCCGTCGTCGACCGCCTGCCGCAACACCCTCAGCCGCCAAGCTGTTAACCGAGCTTGCTCCGCCTTCGTCATCGCGTCTCCACCTCGAGGCCTCAGCCTAAAGAGGAGAGCTGAACCTGTCACCCTAGTCCGGAGAATTCACAGTTACCGATGTCTCCGGAATGGACCCGAGAGATTTGGTCGGGGCGACTGGATTCGAACCAGCGACCCCCTGCGCCCAAGGCAGGTGCGCTACCAGGCTGCGCTACGCCCCGACTCTGTGAAAGCCCCTTCAGTCTATCGTGCTTCTTGTGCGCTCCCAACCGCTGCCGCATGGCGGGGCATAGATTGCTCGCCGAGGACGGACTACCGCCTCAACACGTCGGGCAACACACCTCCGGCACCGGCGTGAGCGGCGACGTCCGCAGGATTCGGTAATGGCCCAGCGCGTCAGAGAGGGGACGCACCTGTGTACCTGTCGCGGCGCCGGCCGCAGTGGTTGCCCCCGAGCGTGCCAGCTGCACACCCAGCGCGACGTCGGTCTGAGCGAGTGTCGCCACGCCAGCAGCCTGCATCCGCAACCGGTCCAGGGTTGGCATCATCTCCACGCATAACACGCTCAGCGCCGCGTCCTGCGGCAGCCCGAGCTCCCGCAGCATCTCCGCAATCTCGTCCTGGCCCCACTTCGTCAGTCCGCGCGCGGGGGCATCCTGGTTCTGGAATCCGATCACCAGCGCGCCGGACGAATCCGTGAAGCGCCCGCGCGCGCGCGGCACCAGCCGGAGCTCCCGATCGTCGAGCAGGATATTCCGGTAGTCCTTGCCGTCGGCCTGGTGCACCTGCGCGTAGAGCAGCGCCCAGAGCTCGGTGCGCGGTGGATCCGCCGTGATGTTCTTGCCATTGAGTACAGCAACAGCAAACGGCGCCTCCACGATCACGGACTGCTCGTTGCGTTGACACGTACAGAACAGCGTCGGCGCGGGATGCTGCACACTGGTGCTGCGCAGCGGCCGTCCGAATCGCCCCTGAGCGGTCGACCAGATGTGCGCGTGCCCGATGCGCAACTCGTAGGTGAAGAAGCCGAAGAGCTCCGAGCTGTCCGCGTGCAGGCCCGGCGGCAGCGGCATGAGGAAATGCCGGTCGCTGTTGCCGGCCGGCTCGAGCTGGATCATCGCCGTGATGCCGGCGAAATCGTCGGTCTGCCCGGGCGTGATGACGCGAATCAACTCGGGATCGATCGGGAGCGCTGGTTCCTCCGGCGGTACGAACGTCTCGAGACGGTTGTCGGACAATAGCGGGTCGGCGCCATACGCGAGCATGCGCACGAACACTTCGTCGTTCGGATCGCGCGGCGGCTCTTCCAACTCCAGCCACAGGAACCGACGACGAGCGCCTGTCTGCGAGTAGATTTCATCCCGCTCGTACTTGGACAAGGCGATGCCCGCCGCGGTGATGCGCGGCACCTGCGCGGGCGGTGTCGTCACCGGCAACTCGAGGTGCATCTCTTCGGGCACGTCCGCTTGCGCGGGCGCACTGCGGAAACGCGCTTCCACGTGGTAGTCGAGGACGATGATGTCGGGGAAGCGTGTTTGCGTCGGATCGGCAGCCTGCATCAGCGATGACTTCGGCTCGACGGCGTCGAGAAAGATCAGCGTCGTGCGGCTCCGCTCGGGCGCGCGCAGCGCCTGCATCGGCACCGATGGGATGACCTCCCAATCCCCGATTGGCTTGCCGTCGTTGTCGTCGATCTCGGTGTCCGATTTGAACTGCTTGGTGCGGAAGATTTCGAAACTGACGGGCGCCAGGCCGTCCCACGTCCAGTCGCGATCGATCTGCAGCGTCAGCGCAACCAGCCAGTGATTCGTCAGATCCTCTTTGGCCGCAAACGTGAGCGACGAGTGATCGGGCGCCAGCGTATGGCGGATGCGCCGTGAGCATCCAAACACGACGCGCTCGCCGCCCTTGCCGACCAGCGTCAGACTCTTGTGATCCGTTCCAAGCGTCTGCGCCAGCCGCTCGATGATCGCGGGACTGCTCTCCGTGATCTGCTGCAGCAGCAGTTGCTGAATGGTGCCGTTGAACACCGGTGCGGGGTCGGGCTGCAGGTAGATGCCGCGGATCTTCTTCGCCTCGCTGAAGTCGGCAAAGAGCTCGCGCTCGTCGGTCGATTCGCGCCGCACCTTCACCTGAATCGGCTTGCCGACATTGGCGCCGGTTGCGAAATAGGCAGGATCGGCATCCGCCACTGCGCGCACGGTCAGGCGGATCTCGCGTCCGCTCGGCAGCACGAGCTCGTTCAACGCGTCGATCTGTGCCTGGGTCACGCCGAGATCGCCGAGGTCGTTCGGATCCCCGAAATGCAGCACCGCTGCATCAACGAAGGACAACGGGATGATTCGCGGCTGGTCGACGTCGTTGGCGAAGGCGCGCTCGGTCGTGTAGAGATGGATGTACGGCTCGCGTCCGGACAGCGACAGCAGATTGTCCATCTTCAACGTGCGGACTTCGACGTCCACGCGCACGCGCTGCACGTCGGGATCGGGAATGCCGAAGCTGTCCGCGCCGACCGCCGCATCCGACGCGGCCTGCAGCAGCGGAATCGGATTCGCGTACTTTCCCGTGAACACCACGCTCGGATAGCCGAGCAGCGGCCGCTGCACTTCGAGCTGATTCCCGGTAAACAACGCGTCCACTGCCGCGTCGGGAAACCGCGGGAGATCGCTGACGCGTACGGGTTCCGGCACGACGTGGCGATGGAAGTGAACGGTGGTCAACGGCGCCGGCGATTCATGCACCGGAACGTCGTCGACGGCAGGTCCGCCCGCCGTCGAATCCATCAGCCGCACCCGCAACTCATAAATGTGGCCGTATCGCAGCGGGATGGCGTTCACGCCGACGGGGTCGTACATGCGACCGAGATTGGCCTTCGCGCCATCCGCCTGCTCCGTTTTGAAGAGTGCGGCCGCATCCTCGTCCGGGAGCACCAGCGACGTCCCATTCCACTGCGACATGTAGGCCGGCATCCAGAACTGACCGGTCGCCTGGTTGCCATCGAGCTGCATTGGATGCACCTCGACGCCCAGCTCGCCCTCGAACACCTGCCCTGGTGTGCCGAGCGAGATCGCGCCGAGCGTCAGCGGCGCCTTGCTCTGTACACGCACGAGGCTGTGCCAGTTCGCGTCACCCTGCTCGCGGGCATCGATGCGATATCCGAACACGCCCATCGGCGCATCGAGGCGCTGCGGCTCGCCGGGCACCGGCGGCACGGTTGGATCTTCTTTGAGCTGCCGGTTCTGCCAGATCAGGATCTGCTCGTCGTCCCAGCCCACGCGGATGCCGATATCTGTCAGCGGTGCAAAGCCGTCGGCATCCTCCGCGAGCAGGTTCTGGCTGACCGGCTGCGTCCCGTGCACGATCTTCGCGAAGCCATCGTCGTAATCCGCTGCTTCGATGAACACCGTGTCGAAGTTGCCGGGAGCCGCTGGCGGGCCGGGGATCATGGGATCGTCGAAGAGGACAGGAAACTGCACCGCCGCAAACAGTTGACGCGCGGTGCCCGCGTCCAACGGAGGAATGCGCGCGGCATACCGTTTCAGAAACGTGAAATCCGCTGCCGCCTGCGCCGCGTAATCGCTCCCGGCCGCCAGATCGACATAGACGAAGCCGCCGGTCTCGAAGAGGAGGGCATCGACGGCGACACTTGCCATTCGGATCAACCCGAGCTCGATCGCCAGTTGCGAATGCCGGAGACAGAAGGCGTAGATCTGCCCCCAATTCACGGTATCGGGCGACGGCTGAAACAACGGATTGGGATCCTTGGCTTCCTTGATCGCGCAGTGATAGCTGTCATCAGTGACTGCATCGGGCGTGCGCGGACCGGTGAAGAGAAACGCGTCGCGGTACGTGCGCGGCAGATATTTCTTGATGAAGATTTCCGTCTTGACGGGTTCCGCCAGTTTGGGCGGCGCCGCCGACAATTGAAAGCGCCCTTGTCCGGGACCGATCAACTCCTGGAACAACGCGCGGGCATTGGCACGCACACCGCTGGCCTGCGGCAGCGCTCCCGTGAAATCGACGGGTGCATTCACGGGGAAGCGCTCGACGCCTTTCATCACGCGCGCTTCGAGCTGCAGGTTGGCGTCCGCGAACGCCGGCGTCGTGTCGCCGGCGTTTGGAAAATTCTGAATCAGGGGCTGCAGCGGATCGCCATTCCAGACCGCGCTCAGGCGCGGCACGAGGAGAACGCGCAGGTGCAGGCTGGCGCCGTCGTAACGCTGCGGGAACGTCAGAATGCTGAGACGCGAATCCATGTCCGTGCTCCCTTCACGCGATTTGACGGGATTCCTGCCAGCTCTTCGAGAAGCTGATGTTGATCACCATGAAGATGCTGATATCGAGTCCGAACGTGACCTGCGCGATCATGTTCGTCTTGTCATTGGGCGACGGCAGCCGCTGCACGATTCCCTTCGCCTCGATCGTGATCGTCACGGTGACGATGCCACCGAGAATCTCGGCGCGGCCGCGGAACAGCAGGAAGCCGGCGACGGTCATTTCGGCCGTGCTCAGCGTGATCTCGACGCCAACCATGAACAGGATCGAGACGGTGCCGACCACAGGAATGCCGGCGACGATCTCGGCGCCAAAGCCGAACTTCATGTACAGCGAAGGGCCCGTCTTGATGTCGGCCGCCGTCCGCAGATCGACGGCGCCTGTTGCGTAGACGGTGGCGGCGCCCACGCTGGTGCACATCACCGAGAGCCGCCCGCCAAATTCGAGGAAGGCGCCGGCAGAGGGAATGAGCTGACCCGGTGAGCTCGGAATCGCGAGCGCCTCGTTGAAGTAGACGCCCACCGCCAGGTGGCACTCCAGCTTCAGTGGATTCGTCGGAGCGTCGTAGGCCGCGCCGGGAGGGAACTTGACGAGAGGGATCTCCTTCCTGGCGTGGAACGCGTAGTTCCAACTGTCGGCGGCGTTGCTCATGGCGATGTCCAGCCCTTTCTGGAACGCCGCCTTGTAATCCCCGCCCTGCAGCATCAGCAGAATCTGCAGGATGTCGATGACCGGTTTCAGCGCGTCGCTGAACTCGAGCTCGGGCTGGATGAACGCGGGGTCCGCACCTTTCTGCGCGTCGAACCGCCCTTTGACGATCATCAGCCGCTTCAGCGGACCAAGGTCGACGACCATGCCGATGTCGTTGACCTTCGACAGCCACTTCTTCCCAGGGTCGTTGGCGAGCGCGTCGAACCCGAACCGCACATGGCCATCGTCAGTGGTCGTGCCGTTCTTGTCCTTCTTCGCGTATTCGACGTACAGCTTCAGGAACTCTTCGTTGATCAAAAACAGCGGACCCGGCGGCAGCAATTGCTCGAAGACGTCGTTTGGATTCGCCTGGTCGAGCAGCCGGTACCCTTCCTCGACGATGCGCGTCTTGAACGAGCCGAGGGTGAGCGGCAATGCGTCCTGGATGTTGGGAAAGATCGCAACGGAGTTGAGCATGCGATAGGCGTCTGCGAAGTCCGGTGGCGCGCCCATCACTTCGTCCACGCCAGTCTTGAAACTCGGAAGACGGAAGAGCGCCTTCTGCGTGCCGGTGGACTGCAGCAAGCCGTAGTTGCGAGTGTTCGCGTCAGGAGGGCGCACGAGATCGAGCGGGTTCGCCAGCCGGAAGAGATCGTTGGCGACCGCATCGGTCGTCTGCGTCGCGGAATTGAGCTTGCCGCGCCGGACGAGCGGCACCGTCGCCTGGGCGTCGAGCGGCGAGACCTCACCGGTTCCGTGATTGTGCTGGACCACGCTCCAGGCGCCGTCCTTGGGAAGAACGACGGAACCGCGCGCGGCGCTGACGAAGATTGCCGTGCCGCCGACGTTCTGGGATGCGTTGACGTCGGCACGGCTCAGACGCATCCGCTGGCCGCTGCTCGCGATGTTGATGACGCAGTCGATCGGACCGCCGAGCGCGCCGAACTGCGTCGTCAAAAGCTGAGCGAAGAGCGACGGCGGAAGCGGCTCACCGCGAGGCGCGAGCTGCACGTAGCCGAGCATCCCCTTCGACGGCACGCGGCCGCTTGTGGCGCCGCTGATCACACCAGTGATCTCGACGTCCGCGTCGAAGTACACGGGTTGCATGTTGACGCCGGGGCTCCGCTCGTTCGCCGGTGTGGTCGCGTCCACGGTGCGCAGGATGCCGTTGTCGTCCACGTAGGGCTCGCCGTTCTGCTTCTGCCACGTCGTTTGAAAGTTGGGCACCGCGTTGGTTTCACGGATGTTGCGGACGCGGAATACGCCCTTGACGATCCCCGGATGGAACTCGTACGGATTCGCCTGCGGGAGGATGTCGAAAGTCGGGCTGTAGACGTTGTAGCGAAAGTCGTAGATTCCGTCCGACTCCGCTTTCCAGCCGGTGTCGTACCTGAACACGTTGGCGCTGCTGACACGGAACATGGTGATCGTTCGCACCACGCGCACACCCCATGGGTAGAGCAGGGTGCGCACCTGGATGACTTCGTGTCCGGTCCGTCCGACGAAAACATCGAACCGTGCCTGACTGGTCGCGGCGATGGCGGCGTTGGGATTCTGCCAGTGGCTGAAGATGCTCGCGCCATACCCGCAGAAGTCGATGCGCGGCAACGGAACGCCGCGGTCCTTGTAGCCGGTGTTGCCGTCGTAGAAGAACTCGTTGTTGAAGATGAACCCGACGCTGTATCCGAGCGTGCCCGTACCCGTCGCTGTCCCGTCTGGACGGAGGACGTTGTCGAACTGCAGCGTGCTGCCTTTGAAGATGGGACTCTCCGCGGGATGTTTCGGCGCGTCGACACGCAGTTGACGGGCGCCGCGCACGTCGCCGCCCTCGTATTCGGGCTGATTGAACGCGAGCTTGGCAGCGTCGAGCGCCGGGTTGAACTGGTTCTGGCGGCTGAATTCGGCGAAGGCGCGCAGGCCGAACGGCAGCGTGAACAGTGCTCCGGTAAAGCCGGTCGTCCGCTGCTCGAAATCCTGGACGAGGAACTCCGTCACCGGTATCGGCGCGATCGGCACGAGCTCCACGCTGTCGTTGAACAGGCGCGTGGGTCCGCCGTCGTTCGGATACAGGTTGAATCCAAACGGTGGATCGTTGACGTTCGGCGATTGGGTCAGGTTGAACAGTGGCTCCCAACTGAGTTGCGGGACCGTGAACGCGCGCACGTAACGGCTCTCGGCCGACAGGTCGAGATCGCGAATCTGCATCGGATACGCCGTGGGCGCCGGCTCGGACGGCTGCGGCTTGAACACCTGGTAGAAGATGTAGTCGCCTTCGTCGACCGTTCGCGGGTTGAACCACGCGAAGCTCACGCCGAACTGGTCGGCATTGGTCGACACGTCGAGCAGCGCGAACTGCTCGCGGTAGAACCGCTGGAAGCCGCGGTCCCAGTCTTCCTCGGGCTGGCGTATGACGGCCGCTGCCGCGGCCATGCGTTGGGTGCCGGCCGGCGCAACGTCCGTCAACCTTGCGGCGCGCGCCAGCGTCGATGCCTGAGCCTGTGATGCCGCCTGCGTCCACGCCGCAATCGTCTGCTCCTGGGTGCCGAGCGGCGCAAAGGCAAAGGCGGTCGTGACCTGATCGGCCGCGTCATCACTCGCCGCCTTCGTCCACGCGACATTGCCGATCAACAGGAGCGTCGCTTGCCTCGCGCGCTGATCGAAGCGCCCCTGCCGGCGCAGCAAGGCGACGTTGGCGGCGTACGGATCGGGAAGCGCCGGCAGCAATCCGTACAGCCCCATGCCGAGAAACAGCGATCCCTGGTCCACCATCTCCTCGTCGCGGAGTCGCGCGAAGAGGAAGAGGCTGTTCACCGGCGTGATGGTGAACAGCGCATTGCGAATGGCGAGCGCGATCGCCTTTCCAGGTTCGACCGGCCACCTCGCGTCGGGGCTGAGGCTGTCGGTGAGGATGTTGTCTTCGTAAAAGAGCACCCACTGCTGCGTGTCGGTGTAGAGCAGCAGCATCAGGGAGCCGAGCGAGTGGACGCCGAGGGGTACGCCGGAAACATCAACGGGGCGATCGAGCCGCGCCTCGGCGCTCACGGATGCAAGGACGACTTCGCTGCCGGTGGACGTCGTGACATAGATCAGCAGGAACGCATCGGTATACCGCACGTCGAGCTCGGACCGGAACTTCGAGTCGGCGTCCTTCCACAGCTTGAACCGCTGACTCGCGTACAGGTTCGAGGCGCTTGGATCGACGATCAGGATCGTGCCGGGAAACTGCACGATCCACGGACTCGGCAGCCGCACCGGTCCGTCACGCAGGCCGCGCCACGTCAGTGTGAGGTCAGAGTTGAGGCGAATCGCCACGCCGCCGCTCCCCGACGCTTCCGTGGGTCGCTCGGTGTCAATGGTGGCAACCGGCAGGATCCACGCCGCGCGAACGACGCGTCCTTTGCCTGCGACGGTGGCGAACGGCGACTTAGCCCGGCGGACCGAGAACTCTTCGGCCGACGCCTCGAGCGGGATGATGACGGACTGAAAGAGCGGCTCGTACTCCGGCGTTGCGCCTTCACTCCACCGGAACTCGAGCTTCTGTCCGTAGACGCTCCCTTCCGCGCGATCGATCTGTGTGAACAAGACTTTGCCGTTCGCCAACCGCATCGACACCGTCGATGGGGGCGTCAGCGTTGCGTTGGCCGCATCGTTTCCCGCCTTCGACTTCTCGGCTGGTTTTGGCGCCTCCGAAGTCAGCGTCAGCTGGATGGTGCATTGGCCATCCGCAGGGATCGTGAGCTTGCCGTCGGCGTCGATCGGCTGCGGTTCGAACGCAACATTGCCCTCTGCGATGCGAAGGCCGATGTAGGCATCTGCCGGGGCCTGCGCCGCAATGAGATTCGCGCGGATCCAGATGCTGCCGGCGGCGAGCTGACTCAGGGCTCGTCTCGCGTCGCGTACGCGCGTCCGTTCGGTGGGCCGCAACACGGGAATGCTGATCAAGAACGCCGGCTGCGCCTCGCCCGCGATGTAGACAGGCTGCAACTGGATGACGGCGTAAAAGTCGAACCAGACCTGCCGGCCATCGCCGCGCGTCAGCGGACCGATGGTGCGATCGATGACCGCGCCACGTCCCCAGGCCGGTGTGGTGACGTCGAGCGGCGACGTCGCCAGCGGCGCCTCGCGACGGAAGACGCGGTACCGCGGCGGTCTCTCCTCGCGTTCGGCTTCCTGTACGAGTCGTTCAAGACGCGTGCGCCGTTCCGGCGAGAGCGTCTCGGGCGCGTACCAGGTCGCCCGTTCGATCGAGAGTTCCCGCGCGCCGACGGCAGACAGATCCGGCTCGTGCGCCTGTATCAGGAGCTCTTCCAGCTGCTGCAGCGATTCGAGTTCGCGTGGGGATCGGGGGTCCAGACCGGCGGACAACCCGGAGAGGCTGGCGTACAGGTTCTCGCGCATAACTCCCCCTGTCCAAGGCCGACACGGAGCGCACGCGTATGCGTGGTGCGCGAGCGTCGAGCGCCCGCGTGCCGGCACACGGCGTATCCGTTAGTCCTGTGTCGCGCGACTCAGGGCCGGGGGAGAACTGATGCGAATCAGTGGTCGCGAGATCGCGACAATGTGTGGCGCGGGGACGTTAGTCGATGAACGCACCGGTCGTCAATCACCTTATTCACAGGTGAAGATGAGCCAGTTCCTACGTGTCTTCTGCGCGTGAGACACGCGCGTGTCTCGTGGAATGCGAGATGACCGCTTCTACTGATCCTGTTCCCGATGACCAACTCGCGCGATTGCGTGAGATATGGCTCGTCGCTTTTCAACACTGCGTGCGCGTGCGCCGACGGCACTCCCCGACAACCGCTCGATCGCCGACGTGCTGCACATGCGTTTGTTGTACATTTCACACCTGCCTCCGCAGACGCTGCGCTCCGCACGGTGGACCTTCTTCCTCTGCTACAGCGCGTCGGGTGCCGCCGCCCTCCTCTACGAGGTGACATGGACGCGGGTGTTCACGCTGGAACTGGGCCACACGGTCGCGGCGTCCAGCACGGTGCTCGCCGCGGTCATGGGCGGGCTGGCCGCAGGCGCGTGGCTCGCCGGACG
>Ga0111538_10014195_pt1 | contig 10512 bp, 2 predicted proteins | sample SoiMethybrSBSTD1_FD_79669 | JGI IMG/M metagenome (GOLD analysis project Ga0111538, IMG submission 79669) | Bulk soil microbial communities from a Populus tree surrounding site in Tennessee, USA - Soil MetaG P. TD hybrid SBSTD1 (version 2)... | ecosystem: Environmental > Terrestrial > Soil > Tree... | reverse complement strand
TGGGTCAGATCGAACAACCCTTCGATCTTGATCGGCGCGACCGGCAGTTCCAGATTCGCGGCCAACAGCCCCGTGCCGCTCATAAACGGATTCATTCGCCCGTCTTCGGTCGTGCGGCCTTCGGGAAAGACGAGCGCATTGTAGCCTCGATCCACCGCCTCTCCGGCGAAAGCGAAGCCTCGGCGGAATCCGCTCTTCTGCGGCAGGGCGAAGACATTGAAGACGATCACCACCAGCAGGTATTTCACCCGATCCAACATCCGTCCGAGCCAATTTTCGCCTTCGAGTCCGCGGCGCAATCCTCGCAGCCGTTCGCCGCCCATCGCGATCGCCAATCTGCGCCTGAACCGAAACGGCAGCGAGAATAGAATCATCCCGGCATCGACCATCGAAATGTGATTGGCGATGAACAAAACCGGGCCGCGCAAATCGCGCAATCGCTCTTTGCCACGGACGCGCGGCCAGCACATCACGTAAACGAACGGCGCGACGAGCAGATAGAAAGCCAGAGAACGAAGCCAGTTGATAGGCCATCGGAGTGACCATTTCGGATAAGGATACTCCGCCGCGCCTTCAATGCGCCGCCCCTCATGGATCATCCGCTCGAGGTCGCCGAGCGTAGTCTCCGGCGTCAGCGCGGCCTCGTCGATCTCTATCTGGTAGCGGTCTTCGAGCGCTCCGAGCAATTGGACTCGCCCAAGCGAATCGAGCTTCAGATCGGCGCTCAGGTTCGCCTTCGCGTCCGGCTGGTTTTTCAACGTCGACGGGTCGCCACTGATCGAGACGATCAATTCGACGAGCGATGAATCCCGGGTCGAAGCCGGCGCCGCGGTCAGCGTTTCGGAAGTTCTGGCCAGGGCCGCTTCTTTGACAATCGGCTTTCGGACTTTGCGCGTCTGGGTGCGCGGGAAATCCGCTTCGGGCCAGATGAACCAGCGGCGTATATGTTGCGGCTGGCTGAGCTGAGCGTTGGCGCGTCTGACGACTTCGGCGGCGTCGGCGTTCTCATCGCGCAGAATCAGCGCGGCCATCGGTTCAGGCCCGAGGGGACCTTCGACGCCGACGACGCAACTTGCTTTGACCTCGGGCTGGCGATTGAGCGCGGCCTCCAGGTCGTCCGGGTATATGTTCAACCCGGCGGCGGTGACGATCACGTCTTTTTTGCGGCCTTTGAAAAAGATGTTCCCTTCGGCGTCCATCTCGCCCACATCGCCGGTTCGTAGCCACCCCTCATCGCCGTCATTGCCGGCCCCCGTACGGTCGGCGCCTCGCCAATAACCCGCCGAGACGTTAGCGCCGCGCACCAGTATCTCGCCGCTCGCGTCCAACTTCAGTTCCTGCCCGGGGAGCGCCTTTCCGATCGAGCCGTGTTTGACCTTGAACGGATGGCTTACCGTCACGAGCGACGCCGTCTCGGTCATCCCGTAGCCTTGCACGACCGCGAATCCCAGCCGCTGCCAGAAATTTTCAGTCTCTTCATCCAGCGTCGCGCCGCCCGATACGAACGCCCAGAACTTCCAGCCAAAGAGACGATGAACGTCGCGGAAGATCAACCAGCGCCTCAGAAAATGTTTGCCCTCAGATGACTCGAATCGCCGTCGAAACCTCTCCAACTCGCCCCGCGACGCGTAATCGTGTTCGATCTTCTCACGCAGAGTTTCGAGTTGGCGCGGCACTGCGGCGACTACCGAGATGCGCTCGCGTTTGATCAAGGCGATGATTTCGGACGGGTTGAGCGAATGTGAAAAGAAGACCTCGCCGAAGAGCAATCGCGGCACGAACATTCCCATAAACTGGCCGAAGACGTGGCTCAATGGAAGCAGGCACAAAAACCTTATCGGATGAAATGGGCGCTCGAACTTCAGGTACTTGTCTATCTCAGTTTCGAGCGGCGCGATGTTGGCCATCAGGTTGCGGTGGCTCAGGCAAACCCCTTTCGGCTCCGCAGTCGTGCCCGAAGTGAAGATAATTTCGGCCAGGTCGTCCGCGCCAATTCGCTCGCCCCGATACGGAGCCGCCGAATGACGCTCGACAAGCGCGGCCAAGCGATCGAAGCGCAACACCGGCTGTCGATCTTTGAAATGGCGCGCCTGCTCCTCGCCGAGCAAAAGCGACCTGGCCTCGACCTGCCGCCGCGCTCGATCGACGAAATCTGGCGCGCTCTGTTCGTCCAGCGGGACCACAACCGCGCCTCGCAGCAGACAGCCGAAGAAAGCCGCGATCCATTCGGGGCCGTTCTCGCCCCAGAAAATGACTCGGTCGCCTTTACCTACGCCGCGCGATTCAAGCTCGCGCGCAAACTGAAAAGCAGTCTCCGCGAGCCGCGCATACGACCAGCGCGTCACACGCAAGCCCCTTTGACGCGCGACAGCGATCTCATCGGAGCGCGTAAGAGCCTGATCTAATAAGCTGTGAATCGTTTTCCGCACTCACTATAGTTATCGCCTGATAACGCCAACGTCAACATAATTGATGCGGATTGTGCGTGATAGTGTGAGTTATCGTCAGTACAGAAGGCGGGGGTCTGTATCAGCTCGCCCGCATTTATGTTTCTCTTCCGGGTACTCTCGCGATTGGCTGTACGTTTGCGGACTCCTCGACCAACTGTCGGTGTAAGATGATCACCTCTGGAAAATCGTGTCCGATCATGTCCTGAACGAGCAGTGCGACATCCGGAGTCGTGGCCAGAAAGAGAACCGGCGTTCCGTAGCTTTCTACAAAGCCCTCGCGCATGCCCTCAAGGATCTCCGTCAGTTCCAGCTCGCTGAATGGGGGGTTGTCGGCCTCGGGCGCCGCGCGGAAAGCCAGCAACCGCTTCTCGATATCGGCATCGACCAGATAGCAGATGATCGTATTCTGCCCGCGGCTCACTTTGTGCGTCACATATTGCCGCATACCGCATTTCACGAACTCGGCGTGTATACGGCAGTTCGCAATCCACTCCGGCGCGGGCTCGGCAAATAACTGCATACTGTCCATATCGAACTGGGGAACGTAAGGATTGTCCGCTGTGAAATACGGCTCACCCGTGAACTCCGCATCACCCACATACACGTAAGGCTCCCGTCCTGCCCATCCCGCCATAGGCGAGCGAACTCCGGTGGTGTAGGAGAAGTCCAGCATGAGTTCCAGCACACTCCGGAGATCGCGGATGCTTACGCCATCGCGCAGCAACCAGCGCAGCGCTTGTGCGATTTCGAGCGGGCTGTATTGGTGAAGCGTGGCGGCCACCAGAGCGGGGAAAGCGTCATTCAGCTTTCCCAATAGATCCTCCACGTCACCGAGCGAGAGTAAAGTGGCGGCGGCAGACCTGAGTTCAGTGGAGAGCAGGAGCACAATATATCCGAATTGATCCCACGTGGTATATCCAGGGCTCAGCCGCTGCTCGTAATCCCCCGAGATGATAGCGCACGGATTGCCGTTCGCCGGGTTCGCACGCGGCCGCCCGTGTGGAATGCCTTCCTTCAAAAGTCGCTCGGGCGTCTCGTTCACCAGCAACTCATCCTTGGCGAGGCCGCGCAGCGCCGGAGTCAGTCGCTGGCGCAAGCGGAACCGGCAGCAATCCACCGGCAACTCCGGATCCGGAACGACGCTGATGCGGGCAAACCAAACCCCCAGCTCGTAGAATAGCCCGTCACACATCATCCCCAGTTTGTTGGCAGGCTCCTGCGCCAGGTCCGCCGCTGGATACACAGTTCCCTCCATAGGATCTTCCTTGAGCAGTTTCTTCGCCAACGCCGTATCTACATGGATAACGATGGTAGGAGCGCGCCAAAGGTCGATTAATCGTTCCGCGATATCAGCCGCAGTCGAGTCTTCGGCCTGACCCGCAAATACCGACTGCGCAAAGGCGGGAGCATCTTGCACCGCAACGTGTACACTCGTGAGGCGGCGTAGTACTTCTGTGGCGAGACTCCGGTCCAGTTCTTTGACGGCCGGACGCGCTGCGGCGCTCTCCTCTCGCGCTCGCGCCAGCAGTTCATCCGTGACTTCCGGCGTGATTACCAGTTCAGCCGAAGTCTTCAGCGCCTCGACGACAAGTTCGGCCAGCAATGCCTGCGCCAGAGTCTGGCTCTCGCCCTTATTGGCGGCTGCTTCGCCCAGCAATTCGCGTGCGGCCTTCACACCGGCTGTGTGATCCGCCACCTCGCGGCGCGTCGAGCTCTCGTAAACCCAGGCTAGCTGGCGTTTGCTGAAACCGCAGCGAACTCCATTAATGATCACGGCCGTATCGATAAACCGCGGACCCCGCGCCTGCTCAACCTGCATCAACTCCACGCTGGCATCCACGGGTAGACCCATTCCATCCAGCCAGTCCTGCGCGGCGTCGCGGATCTGCTCTGCGAAGTTCATACCTCCGTCGACGGCTTTAGTCAGCGCCCAAACGGCGGAACCCAGTTCGATGGTGATGTTGACGCGCGCCCTCAATTCTTCACTCCAGCGATATCACCGGGAGGTTATCGTATGCCAGCGGCGGCGGCAGCTCGTAGTTCGCGAGCACCGGTACATCGGGCCATTCCTCCCGGATAAGGTATCGCACGAAGTACCTTAACCGCTCTCCGCTGGTGACAAGGGCGGGACGCCGGCCATTTTCGTAGAATTCAGTCCTCAGCGCACTGAAGAATTCCTGGAGGTCTTCGGGGGAGAGCGAAAACCTCTCTCCCGGCAAAGACTTCGCATCTAACACCGACTCGATCGCATCGGACAGCCTGAAGTGAGCATACTCACCATCATTGCCCCACAATTGCTCCCGCAACGGTTCACGCAGGAGGCGCCGGCATTCCGCCGGGTCGTCCATACAGTGCGCCGCCCGCAACCCGGCCGCGATGCGCTGCGGTTGCGTCAGCGGCACGCGGTCCCGCAGCAATCCCTGAAGCTGGCGGGTGGTTCGCCGCAGCAGGCGGTGATCCTCTCGAACGGCGCGAATGTGCTGCGCGGCCTCCGCAGGCAAGCTCGTTTCAAGCCATTCGCCAAGCATGTTGTCGGCCTCCTGGACGCCGAAGAATTGCAACAGGTTCAGCCGGACCACGAACTCGATATGGCGGGTGAGGTATTCCAGGCAACTCCAGACTCCGGTCCGCTCTCGCCCACGGCCGCCCTGAGCCTTCTCCGGATCGAGCCAATCGCCTTCAGGAGGAAAACCGGATCGTTGCGCTGCATACGAGTACCCCCATGAGGGTTTGGACGCCCTGCCGTGTGCGCGCCGCACGAAATCCTTGTCGCGATATGCGGTACCCACGACCAGCGGAACCTCGTTGATCATGATCAGGTACTGATCCTTAGGCATATCTGTGTCGTTGCTCCGCGTGCGAACGCGGGGAACCCTCACGCCAGTATCTTCTCTGACCCGCTCGCGCATCTGCGGGAAGAGTTTATCGATGAGCGTTTGGACGTTTGGACTATCGTCGCCTCCCAGCAAATCAGTCGCATATTCCATCGCAAGCGGCGTAACCACCGGCAAGTAATCCAGGCTCTGGGCGCCAGGCACGATTGCGGCGCGGTCTTGGAAGTAACGCCTGTCATCGCGGACGAGCGTGATCTCGGCCAGGCGGCAATCCACGATCTCCCCAGTGTCTGCTGCGTGAAGGCGCTGTTCCGCGGTCAGCCACTTCCGGAAAGTCGCCCGTCCCACAAGCAAGGGTTCCCGCGGTTCGCTCTCCATATCGCCAGCGTCTGCGATTGTACCGATCTCCGAGGCAATCGCAGCGCGCCACCGTCTCTCAGACTGCTTCAATTCGAGGAACGGCTCTGCGCCGGCGTTGAGCTTATCGAGCAAGGCCAGCAGCGCGCAGCTGCGCACCGAGTACGCGATCGCAGTCTGGCTTCGCGCCGGAGGTTGACGGTAAAGTTCCAGGAACTCTTGAAACCGGGTGGAGTACTCTGCGGGATCGGCGCGCAGCAGCATGCGAACCGCCTGGTCGAGCTTTCCGCGATCGGGAGAGTCCTCGGGGCGTCCGGCATCGATCCGCGCCGCCGTCGTCGAGGCCTCTAACGCCAGTTCAAAGACGCCGAACTCCGCCAGTTGCGCGCCTACGCTCCACAGGATCGCTGGATCACTAGAGGCGGTGACCGCGTTTGTAAGCGTTTGGATCGCGCCCTCGCGGCACTGCTTCTCCATTTCGCGATACTGATCGAGTAGCTTCTTTAGTTGCAACTCCCGGGTCTGAAAATCGTCCCAAATCTTCTTGTTGGCGAACAACGCCCAGGAGCCTGCGTAGGCGCGCGCCGATTCCAGGGTCCCGTCGAGGTCCGCCAAGATCCGCTCCACCTGCTTTTGCAGCCGATGGATCTCGTCTTCGTCGATGCCGTTGCCTTCAAATTCCTCGAACTGAATCTTCCCCAATTCATCTAGCGCGTTGACCAGCCGAGAATCGGCCGGCCCTTTGTCAGGCCGGTTTCCTTTCGCTGTTTTTGGCAGCGGGCTGGCGCCCAGGCCCGACAGCCGCTCCATCTTCTCGGCAACCGGCTCCAGCAGCCCCCGTTTACGCCTGGTCCGACGCGCGATCCCCAGCAATTGCACTTTCGCCAGCCACTGGCACACAGCCCCGCTCAGGTCCGGACGCCCGGCGGCGTCAACTAATATCTTCACCTTCTCGTGGTCAGTAAAAGGGGCCTGCCCAATCCACCAGAGGTTGGCAAACGAGGAGGGATCTTCCGCCCGCCCGCGTTCAATGATCTCCCTCATCTTCAGGTCATAGTCGGTATGGGTAATCCGCGCTCCGTCCGTGCTCAAATCCCTTAGCCCCCTCAGCAGATCAAAGTCATGGGGGACGAAGGTTCGGCAGATGTGATCCAGTAGCGGGAATACCCTCTTGTCATCCGAAGCGCTCAGCGCGAGGGTCTTGGCATACGTCGTCAAGGCGCTAATGTGGATGTCGTTGAACTGCGTCTCCCACCTTCTCTCATTCAAAGGATCGCGACGGCGGATCGCGTTCCAGTCGAAGTCGCTGTTTGGCGTCCACAGCCAATGATGTGGCGCCAGGGCTTGGATATTCTGCTTGACCTTTTTCTCTAGCGAGTCGGCGTTCTCCTTGTACTCCTTTTTCCTGTGTTCTGCGGCCAACCTCTCACTCGCTGATATACTGTTGGCCGCAGCCTTTTCTTCCTGCGAGGCATCGGCCCGGGCCACGAAGGCTTCGAGCGCATTTATTTCGGCCTCGCGCAGCATTCCGACGGTCCAATAAGGATGTAGTCCGCGGATTTTCTGGTCGTAAGGCTTTGCCTCTTTGATTTGCTGGCGCGCGCCGTCAGTCTGCGACTGCGCTTTCAATATGCGCTCCTGGGCCAGTACGATCTCTTGCTCCAGCATAGTTATGCGACTGCTTCGAGGGCTCTCCGCCCATGACCGGCGCAGTTTCTCCGCCTGCTCCTTCTGCGCCGCCCTCCCTATCTTCGGCTTCTGCTGTTGCTCCGCCTGCTCCCTTCGCTCCGCCTCGATCTGGGCTTGAGCCGCGGCGATTTTTTTCTCCAGCTCGGCAACGGGCTTCAGTCCGGGCGTAGGCAGTCCTCGAACCCTCAATTGCCGCAAGTTGTACAAGGGTAGCGGATTCTCCGGGTTGAACAGGTTGGCGAGCTCGTACGCCTCCTCGGCCTTGCGAAAGTACCTGACATCCGCGGTGCGCTCGTGATACCAGAAGCAGCACTCTCCGTAATCATTCAGCACGAAGGCATACACGGCATTCAGCACCCGCGCCGGCAGGTCTTTGGTTTTGTCCGCGTTCGCGAGGCGATCCTCCACGTTCTTCCGGTAGCGCTCAAAGCGGTCGAGAAGGGCGGCGCCCGCCAGATCGAAGTAGTAACTCCGGAAATCGAGGAGCTGGGATCGGCTGGGCGCAATCAGCTCGGATACGGCCGTCTCCTGGGAGCAATATGCCTCCTGAAATTCCCCCTCCTCCGCTGCAATTCGGGCCAGCCCGTAATCCAGTTCGGCTACGAAGGTCTCCTGCTTGATCAGTTTGAAGTCGCGTCCCGCACGGAAACACCCCTTGGCTGCATCGCCTTCCTCCAGCAGCCATTTCAGGTAGCCGCGGTTTGCCCAGGCGCCGATATTGCCCGGGTTGATATCGATCAAGCGCTGATATTCGCGGATCGGAATTTCTGCCAGGCTCTTTTCGAAGGCGGGCCGCGCGCGCCACAGCCGCTCCGCCTGGTATGCGACCGACCACTGCGCGGTCTCCAGCCGTGGCGCAAGATCGACCAGGTACCGGAACGCTTGCTCTTCTCGCGGCGCCAGTTCGCTTCTCGCCATCTGGAAATGGATGTCGCGGTCACGAGTCGGATCCAGGCTGCGGGCTGTCGCGAGTTCCTTTTCCGCGTCATTTCGCTTGCCCAGGTAATAGTAAGCGAGCGCGAGGCTCACGTGCGCGTCAAACAAGGCGTCACGGCAGCCCGGCGCATCCACCGCCACCCGGCGCAGCCGTACCAGGGCGTCCTGCGCCACCCGCTCCGCTTCGAATGCGAGATTGATCTTCTGCCCCGAAATGCTCGCCAGCACGCGGCCGTACAGGAGCATGTTCACGTATCCGGTGAGGGCTCGCGCGCACATGATGTCGCGGCGGGCAAATCCCAGGCGCACGGGTGAGCACCAGGCCATCGCCCGACGGGCCAACGAAACTCGCGAGCGCGCAAGCTTGGCAAAAAAGCGCCGCAGACGCGAAAACGGCAACGGGCCGAGACACGGGTCGAATAACCGCGCGGACGCGTCGTAGAGGCGTCCCGCCTCCGCATAGCCGTGAAGAGTGTTGGAACGGGCGTAGTCTTCGGCCTCGTGAAAAAGCGCTAGCGCCCGCAGAAACCGCGTCGGCATCAATTCGATCTTCCCAGCTACGTCCGTCTGAATTTGCCGGTAGATCTCCGTCGCGACGCTCGAGTACACACGTTCGAGCAGGGCTTTGTAATCAGAATGCTTGAGCTTTATCTCGCCTTGCTCGTCGTCCGGCTTCGGCAGCAGATTGAGCGGCGTAGATACCGGGTCCGGAGGATAGGATACCGGGTACGCCAACTTTCTCGCGTTTTCCGGACCAATTCCGACGTTGGGCATGATTTCGAGCGCCAGGTATTTGTCTTCATCGTATCGAGCCCGTACCACATACGTTCCGCCGATATCAATGTGCGATTCATCCATCTGCCTCGCCGGGCCGCCTGTCTGGCTTTTGACGAACCGGATGCGCTCGACCCGCTGGCTCAGTAGTTCCGCCAGATCCTCGGCAAGCCATGCAATCTCACGCACCTTCGGGGAGTGCGGCAGCGGGCTGATCGGCTCAATACTGCAGGTGTAGCGGAACGGCTCACGAGTCTGCCGCAACCAGAATTTTGACCATGCATACAGTAGAAGGAAGAAGGGCAAAACCACGAGCGACCCAATACTAATCGCGGTGATAGCACGCGCGGCTGCGGAACCCGGCGCTGGTTTCGCGAGCGCTCCGGATTCGAACAAGCCGAACACGACCTGCGAGATCAGGGTGAACAGAAATCCATACTGTCCAACGCGGCCAATCTTTTGGATTTTCCGCAGGCCCGCTTCGACGCCCTCGATTTGCTCGAGCAGATTGGAGGCTGGGATCAGGTTGGCTAGTTTCATGGTTCGTGTCACATATTCGAAGGTGTGTGAGAGATCCCCTGGCGGATTTGGGAATTAAGCCGCGGCTGAATAGAACTGACAGCAGCCGTCCGCGGCTGATTGGAGAAAATCATCTCATGCTTCTTGCTCCTGCGCATAAGCTGACATGCCCAGATACTTCGGTCTACTGCGGCTTCTGCCCATTCACCACCCGTAGCGCATTTGCCGTCGCTACCTTATGGTATCCATTTCCGCCTAATAGTAGGCGCCCCTTCTTTGCGCTGGCGCGCGTCGAATGAGTGCGGGCGATTGGGCTCGATACACAAACTATCTTTCAACCTCAATAACAGCGTTGTGTCGTCGAAGAAGAGACACATCATAAATTAAATAGAATGCGTGTTCTGTAGAAAACAGTAGATGTTCCCAAAAGATGCTGAAGCGCGTCGTATCAAATAGCTCGCGCCAAGTGGTAATGGCCCAGGATACTTTACGTGTTGGCCTTAATTCCGGCGATGACTGTCTGCCGTAATTTTTGATGATGCTCACTAAACCATTGATCAGAAAAATCATTGCTGAAGATCGCGCGAATCCTACGCCTGTTTGAGGGGGAGTGTCAATCTTCGATAGACTTTTTGGCGGCTATGAGGACTTCGGTCATATACGTGTCCCTTCGGCAGAATGGCGTCGGCATAGGTTTTGTCATGGCCGACGCCATTCTGCCGAAGGGACACATTCAACCAGCGTGTTAATAGAAAACCCGCGCGAACGTCATGAAGTAGGAAAAGCAAAATCATCGCCTGGCTGGTCTTACAGTTGGAAGGCCGGGAAATGGGGAGAGCGAAGAAAATCAAGTGATCGCTCAACTCGTGCGAACGTGGCCGGAGAAGCCACAGGTAGGCCGAGAACCGGAAGCGCCCTTTCAGGAGAAGCAGAGGAATTATGCAACGAATCGT
>Ga0111538_10014194_pt1 | contig 10513 bp, 7 predicted proteins | sample SoiMethybrSBSTD1_FD_79669 | JGI IMG/M metagenome (GOLD analysis project Ga0111538, IMG submission 79669) | Bulk soil microbial communities from a Populus tree surrounding site in Tennessee, USA - Soil MetaG P. TD hybrid SBSTD1 (version 2)... | ecosystem: Environmental > Terrestrial > Soil > Tree... | reverse complement strand
TTCTCGTACTTCCATTCTCGAATCTCGTTGCTACCGGGCAGGTGTGTTTTGGCGATTCGGTCTATGTGGATTTGAACGATAGTGGTAGCGACGTTGAGTTTTCGAAACGTTCCGGTGAAATACCAGTTGGTGATTCGGATGGTGCTGCAGCTCCGGCAGAATTTACTGCGTTTCTCAGCGCTGTGCAACAAACCCAACAAGCCAGGGCTACGGCCTAAAGCAATTAGTTAGTTCAGGAAAAACAAATGTCTAGAAGAAGAAAAATAGCAAGGAAAATGCTCTCGCGGCGGAGGCAACGGATAGCTCGCCGATTTGAGACTTTGCGACAGACTCGCACAGATCTATCAAGTCACGATGCAATACAACGCGGCTAGCTGCGCGTGACTGAAAGGGAGAGGGAGATGAATAGCGCTACAAGCGTTCAAATACAAACTCCGGGTTACTTAGTGCAATCGGCTACTGTGGCGACGAAGCGCACGGTCGAATTTGGCAGTCAGAGATCGCAGCCGGTACCCCCAGCGGTGGGTGATCTATCGCTCATTTATTCCGACGCTATGGTGGCATCAAGTGAACTACTTGGATGGCAGAACCTGCTTGCACTTGAGATGCGGCAGACAATGTCGGAATGGACCATGCCGGCGCTTGAGAATCACTGCATCATGATTCAACTGGGATCTTCGGTGGATGTAACCGCCCGGATCGGTGATGAGAGCTTTGAACGAACTTTGGAACCGGGAGCGATCACCATCGTTCCAGCCGGTCTGTCTATGCATTGGAGGCTGCCGGATGCGGCGCCAAACCATATGCTCCTTCTGTGCCTTGGTCCACATTTCTTGCGTACGACCGCCGAATCCATAGATGTTGATTACAGTCAGATTTCGATCGCTCCTCAGTTTGGGATCAGAGATGAGCACATACATCACATTGGCATGGCTTTACACTACGAGCTGAAGGAAATGAACGTGGTGGGACGACTTTATGCCGATTCCCTGGCTAAGGTGCTCGCGATGCAGCTTGTCAGGCGTTACAGCTATTTGAACGATTTGCAAATGAATCGTGGCGGAATGGCTCCTCGAAAACTGCGCAAAGCGATCGAGTTTATCAATGAAAACCTCGACAACGAGGAGACTGTCGCATTGGCTGAGATCGCTGATGTGGTCCAAATGAGCTACTCACACTTCTCGCGCGCGTTCAAACAATCCATGGGGGTCACTCCTAACGGCTACATGACTGAACAGCGGATCGAGCGGGCAAAGAAGTTGTTATCAGAAACAGACTTGCCAATCGCGGACATCGCACTGCGGACCGGCTTTGCAAGCCAGAGTCATTTCACTACTACTTTTCGCCGGCTGGTCTGGACGACGCCAAAAGGTTTCAGGGATACGCTGTAGATGAGAAACAGTGAGGTCACTCAATTGAAGATGCAGGAAACAAACAAGGTAGAAACGCCTACCGGACTCAGCCAGGATGCAGTCGCGGAAATATCCGGTGGCCTTCGGCAACTGCTGGCGGATGTGTTCGTGCTTTACGTTAAAACGAAAAACTTCCATTGGCACATGAGCGGTCCACACTTCCGCGATTACCACCTGTTACTGGACGAACACGCGTCGCAAATCCTTGCGATGACGGACGAGATTGCCGAGCGGACTCGAAAGATCGGCGGGACGACGCTCCATTCCGTCGGCGACATTACCCGACACCAGCGTCTAAAAGACAATGACGCCGTGAAGTTCGGTCCGCAAGAGATGCTGGCAGAGTTGCGCGTCGATAATCAGCATCTCACGCGGTACTTACGTTCTGCTCATGTGCTTTGCGAGCAGCACCGTGATGTCGCCACGGCGAGTTTGATCGAAACATGGGTAGACGAGGCCGAGCGCCGGACATGGTTCTTATCAGAGGTTGTGGGCGATGTTGTTGCGTAAGTGAAGCAGTCCTTCGATAAGCAGGCCTCCGGATTACACAAGAACGTGATAACGCTCAGATTTGTAGATACTTGCAGGTGTAACCTCAACAGCGACTTTTACATGCGTTACCATCGCTTACGGTTCTTTGCTGTTGTGTGCGGTTATTTTTGGCCACGTATTGGCCAGTTGGAAAATGGCCCCAAGTTGAGAGAGTGTCGCTAAACTGTTGATATGAATTGACTTGCTGGTGGAGCAGAGGGGGGTCGAACCCCTGACCTCCGCATTGCGAATTAGACGCCCGGCAAAAACGTAAGTATTTGCCTTTTCCACAGTTGCAGCCACCGAAGAAAATCAGGGGTTTTTACATTCGTTCCTGTTCCTTACCATCGCATACGCGGCGCGTGCTGTTATTTTTGGCCACGTATTGGCCAGTTGGCGTCCTAAATCGTTAGGACGTCCCTCGGTCAACGATTCTAGTCTAGGTTAAAGGGGCATGACTCGACGAGGCGACGGGATGATAGTTCAAGCAACGTGCTGTTTTATATGGCTAATCAATTCTCAAAAATTCTTTACCGCCGCGAGACAAAACCAAAGTATCTACGCCGCGTTTACTTGCTTGAAATTCATCATGAATGTCTTTATCTAAGGTTCTTGAGAATAAACAATCCCGCGCGTATCCAATCAGTCGCGAGTTTGCATCTTCGACCCATTCACGCTTCACATTTACAACACTCTTAACTGGTTTGTGATTTACAAATAGCAGAGCCTTCTCCGGCGATAACGGAAGATAGACCAATGCGCACGCAAGGAATGGAATCTTGTCTGGAACAGTTGGGTCAGGCGAGAGAACAACCGGATTGTCAGAGGTAATGAATTCTTTCCGACTGCCGTTGTTTAAGAAAGTAATCCATTTGTCATTGAGAATTCTATTAGCAAGCTGAGCGCCTACGAAACTAGTCATTAGAGATATGTCACCCTTATCCTCTTGGTCCATGTCGATACTGAAGTGCTTTTCAAAATCGATTACCTTCAGTCTCATTTCTTCAAGTTCCTCAGGAGACAGACCAGTGTCTTTCATTCGGGTGTCAAAGATGTTTTTCTTCTCAGCAGTGAATTTCGCTTCGATTATCTTGGAAGCTTTAAAGAAATTGATACTGTAGTTTCTGGACGCCGGAACGCGATTAAGTAGATACGCAACAAAAAGGCACAAACAGTCCTTGTCCTGTTTTGAAAGAGTCGGAGATGGTTCTCTCAACAATCGTTGAATTAAAGGAGCAACTTTGTTCTCAATGGACTTAATTATTTCAGCGATTGTATCGCTCTTAAATGTTTGATCCGTACGGGTTAGTAAATCGAAATCTTCACTACTTGCCACACGTCTAATAGGCTTCGCTTCTGTCTTCTGGGCGCGTTTATATCGATACACATGGCTTGGCTTTGACGGAATTGCAAAGTTCCTCAGGTATAGCTGTGGTACATAGTGGTCGTTCGCCATAATCCTGCAATGATACCAAAGCAAAACACCCGACTATAGCCCGGTCGTTTCGTGTGTCCGGAAGTATGCGAAAACCATTCTTTTTATCATTGATGTTGTTGTCATCAATCCACCGTACATCACGTTGTAGAACTATTCTGTGGGAGGAGACGGAGTTTTCCGTTCGTTAAATCTTAGGTTAGCGAAGGTGTTAGTCGTCGCGTTATAATGTGCCTGCTATAGTCCAGGTTACCGGCATCCGGTCACCTGTACCGGTATTGCGGGCTCTCAGGTGAGTCTGGATGTTTGATAATCGTGGATTGTTGCGACTTGGTTTCTGATTTCAGGCGTCGTCTTGAATCGGGCGAAGAAATTCAATCGGTTTTAGATGACGTTGAATATGGGGTCGAGGCTGAGGTAGAAGACTTCGAAAGAAGGCTTCAATTACTTTTAACCAACACACTGGAGGAACTTATGGACAACACAATTTACAATGGACTTAGCACGAGCCCGCAACCGGCGAAATCCAACTAACCGATAGACCTAAGTTAATAATCCGCGTCTTTAGGTCTTACTAGACGTTCCCACCCTCATGAAGAATTTCCTTCTTGGTGTAAGCTCCCGTTGAAACACCGCCATTGAAAAACTAGAGGTTCCCGGGGCGATGAGCTCCTCACAATTACGCTACCGGCCTAAAATGGAAAAAATGGACCATGAGAGTGTTCTTGGACCAGCTTGTTCGGCGTCAGACCGGACCCGGCACTATGTGTCGGAGCCAGATATCTTCCTTAAACAATCGCATTTTGCTTCGCGTTTTCGGGCAATTAAACCAATTGACGTTCAGGCACTCATCGCGGAAGCTGCCTTTGAAGGATCTTGGTTGTCATAGGTCCACTTGTACAAGCGCTTGGAAAGAATCGAGGCGAATTGGAAATAACTCGAGAAGTCAGCTAAGAGGAACCGAATTTGCGCAAAATTCGTCAAGGGTGCAGAAAAAACGCCGTTGTTCGGCGCATAGGATCAAAAATGAACTTAACTTCAGGTGAAGAGCAATTTCCGGGATACAGCTTTGAAGATTGGGCGAAGAGCCTTTTCGTGTTGAACTTGTGGCTCCCGAATATCGCGAGTGGAGCAAAATTCCAGTTCCTTTACACACTTCTCGAAAGTTCTCCCACTCAACTTCCCTCATCGGACAAGATCAAAACTTACGAAGAGTTTGAGCAGTTCGCCAAATCGCTCTTGGAACTAGTTCCCGATTTCGGATTGTTCGAGGATTATGTTCCTGAGCCGGACTGGGGCGAAATAAAGTATTTCTTCCGAGATCGATTCTTCAAAATCTTCTATGGCGGGGAACTCGAAAGCTCCGTGGATCATTATTATGCGTTTGAGATACTCCACTCGGGTTTCAATGACTATTACAGAGAAACTTTGGGCAGTTCTGCACTCGACGATCTCGAAATGTGCGTTTCGGTCCAACATGCGATCCTCGACTCTATAGAGCAATCGCCCGGTGATATTGACCAAATATCGGCAGGTGATATCGAAATCCCTCCCCAGGAATTTTGGTCGCGATGTATTGATTTTCTGGATTCGTATTCGCCGATCGACGAATTCGAATCGGAGATGGTACTCAAGTTCACGAAAGATCTTGACACTGACGCGCCGACCGAAATGCCTAAGCCAGCCGATTTCGAAAACCGACTTCACACCGGACAGAACTGCTTCTATTTCTTCATAAAACGTGGGGACAAAATTTATCCGGTAATGCCGCGACGGTTTGTCAGCGTTCTATTTGACACGTGGGCAACCACCCTAAAAGCCCACTTCCCCACTATCGAAAAAACAGTCAAGTATTACGAGCTTAGGATAGCAACGGAATTCGTCCGATTCGTACGCGACCGGATCGAGCCGGAGAATCTGTTTGACTTCGCATACGCATTGTACCCTGACGAGAGGCCACACTCGCTGTTGTTTGCGATCGCGCTAGCAGCCCGGGACAAATTGTTGCTGTTTCACATCCCGATTTCCTTCCTCGCACCGCGCCGTGGCGAGCACCAACTGGGAGACGAACTCGCCGAGGATTTCGCTGCGGCGAAAGAATTGCTCTCACAACTCCCTCTGAAACTCGGGCTCGCGCGCCTGGGAAAGACGGTTCAGCTTGATCCTGCTGGGCAAAAGGTAACCCTATCGCCGCTTCTCATAGCCTGCGTTCCGATACCTACAGTTCGTTTCGAGGGTTTCAGCGTGCCGAATGATTTCGGCGGAAATCTTATGCGTTTGACTGACCTGGTCGCAATCATTGACGAAGTAGACGATGCGGAAGAACTTGTACGATTTTTTGATTTCAAGAATGCAATGCATGAGGAAGGTGGACTAATCTCACCCTTTAACTCTGATTTAGACCTGTTTGGGTCATTCCGCGATTCGTATAACGTACTAGTGGGAGGGGCGATCAATCCAACATTTATCTCGTTAGATCCGCATTGGGGCTCAAACTTCCGCTATAAATCGTTAAAAGAATTTTGGGTGGTATACCCGAGGGACGCATTCCTCGAGAACCCACGTGGATGGAAGGTTGAATCGGTCAACTCTCTCGGCGGTGCTGTAGTTTTCAAATCGAGATCTTTCTTCGCTTACTATCGCCTTATTAGAGTTGATCAAGCCGAACTCTTTATCCAGAGTCCCGCCGAATACCTAAGCCGGGAGCAAGGCGTCCTCACCGAGACGTTGATGGACAGCCTCGCAGACTCTTGCGGCATTTACAGGCAGAACATCGAGAACCTTGCTTTCGCAAGCGAATCCGGCTCTGTGCTGATAATTTTCTTTCCGATGAGCCTCGTCGCAAGCAATTCCCGTTTTAAACATCTGCTGCATCTGGTCCCCACTGACGAGCTTTGGAAGATGGACATCACCCGTCTGAAATCCACTCAGAAAGGTGTGCGTATTGTTTTTAACGACACTGCGGTCGCGGAGCGATTAATAGACGCTACCGATCGGTCGCTTCAAGTTGAGTTGTTCGTTGATGTCTTGAGACAGCTTAACCACTCCGTACCCGACGAGAATTTTCCGGCCGTCTTTAGCCTACTTGACGCCGAAAAATCGAAACCAAATCGTTTCCGACGATTTGCCCGTGACAAACGTATCTCATTTCCAGAATTCACACACCACATCAAAGCGGAACTGCGTGATTTCAAACTAGCCGATAAGGAGATCGCAAAGATCGCAAATGCAAAAAATGTCGCTCCGGGTGACTACGACGGTAAAGAAGCAAAGAAAAACATCACCGTCCTCATAAATGAACTGGTCAAGATTGTCGAAGCAAGAGTCTCTGAGTTCAACATTGCGGAGGCGATCCCGGCATTTATCACGAACGTCGATTCTCTAACGCATGAGTTCGAGGCGGAAGAGGCGCGGACGGAGAATTCACTTGACCAGGAAGTTGACTATGTGCGCGAGATTGAATCCGGGAAACGAAAGTCCGACTACTTGCACGTTTTGCACGAACATCAATACCTGATCGAGAAATTTGTTCAACTACAGCCCACGGGCGACGGATTACTGACCCAGGATGCTATAAGCCAGCTGCTTGCACTCGTAGAAAGGCTTTTGCATCTCTACGCCGTCAGCGACCATATCCACTACGACATCTTCCCTTCAACCCTGCAAATCTCGCACGATTTTATCGCCCGTGCGCAGCATGTAGAAGATATAGGCGAACGCATAGCGGAATGGGGTAGAGAACAGGCACAGATCAAGCTGGGAATGATCGGAACCGACGACAGGGTCTCGGTCGGTGTCGACATCACAACCTACATGTCCGAGCTGAACGAAGCGTTCCGTGTCGATCAGGGTTTCGGCTTCAACGATCTAATCTCGCTGCAGATTATGCTCTGCTCTTGGGCCTACGACGATTCGGCGGCGGAACATACGTTCTATTCAGCCACCGGTGATGAAATAGCAAATGCCTGCGAGCAACGAATTGAGGGATTCGACCTCTCCACCACCGATAAGATACTGGATTTTCTTACTCTACATTCGGACAAGGTCTTGATGCTCGAAGGCGCTAAGGAGCCAACGACGGATCTGCCGGTGTGGGAGCATCGCAAGCGTTCGCATCGCTATGGCCTGAGGCCGTTGATCAAGATCGGCGAGCGCTATTATTGGGGGCCTCACTCTGTCGAACGCTCATCAAAGATCTGGGCGAGCATGACCAACACCCATAAATTCCCTTCGGACATTGAGGCGCCAACTGTGGCGAAACTGCTCAACCGATACCACGAAAAATACCGCGTGGCTTTGCAAACCAAAATCACAGAAATCGTTCGCCGGCTGACAAGTCATATTGAAATTGAAGTTTCGCCGAGCAGCCGCGGGTTCTCAGTCGAAGACATCGGGGACGTCGATGTATTCGCACTCACGTCCGATCGAAGACTATTACTGAACATCGAATCGAAGGTGATCGACCAGGCGTACGCAAACAAGGACATCAAACGCATCTCGGAAAAGATCTTTGGAAGAACGACCAGCAAAGGCGAATTTGAGAAGGGCTACGTGCAGAGGGTAGAAGCGCGCGAGGAGTTTCTGAAAGTGTCGGGCAAACCGTTGGCCGAATCGATCTGGGGCAAGGTCGCCGAGGATGTGCGCGTCGTTTCGATCTTCGTGACACCAAACTCATTCTGGTGGACAAAGTTTCCTCCTGTTAAGACAGATGTCAACTTCGTGGAGCTTAGTTTGTTGGAAGATTTCATACGATCATTGAAATCATGAGATTTCGGGTTGTTCGCAGTTTCATCCGGTTATCATTACACAATTTCACCAAAAGCCCCATTTGGAAGCCGTCTGCGAACTCACACCATCCGCGACAGTCAAGCAATTGAATATTTTACCGTCCCCTCAATTTTAGTGTGTTAAAATGGTCAACATGGATTTTTTGGAGGGCCTCAAACTCCTGAGTGTCTTAGCCGCTGCAATTACCATTGCGGAAAAAACAGCTCATTACAGCGCGCGCCTTCTAAAAAAAATGTCTTCCGCGATTAATCTACGGAGGCTTCAAAAAAAATCTATCCCGACGACCACCTCCAGATTGCCCATTACTTTCGCAATGTCCGATAATTTATTCCTTCATTTCCCTCATCATGGGTCTCAGTCTCTTTTAAAAAAATCTAAAATAGCCACTAATTGTAGGTCCACCACCCACTAATACGAACTAGTTGCGCCCAACATCAGGCGAACAGAAAATTCTCCCTACAGCATCTAGTGAGGTAAATCCTGTAAAGCACTCGTTTCAAACGACATATAGCGGCGGTGCAAAATCTTGGGAAAATGCAACCGTGACAGATCTGTGTTTCACTAAAAATCATATTGATTATCGACAATGGATACTACGTTAAAAATTGCTTTGGTTGGCGTTTTAGGAGGCGTGATTGGTGGTCTGATTACGGCAGTCATTGGACCGCATATCTCGTGGGGAATCGAAAAAAGGCGCGAGAGGCAAAAATACAGACGCGAGATTGTCGAAAGATGTCGTACAAAAATTGAAGATGAGTATTTCACCAAACAATCGTTCCGAACCACTCAGGAATACAAGTACCTAAAACCCTGCCTTTCAGAGCAAAACGTCAACAACATTGAAGACGACCGAACAATGATGGTCCCACGCGACAATGACGACTCTTGGAGTCCCTATAAAAATATCTTGATTGAAGCATTGATGAAACTTGAGAAAGACTGGAAGTTAGTCTGAGTAAATTTCTTTCCGTTAATTTAAGCCACTGGACCGCCTATTGGACCACTTATCCACGGAGAGCACCCATAATGAAACTAACACGTCTAACCCTCAATGAAGTCCTTAGCATATCTATCTCTGTTGTTGCTCTTTTAACAGCGGTGATTACTCCTTTTATAAGTTATCGCTGGTTGCAAAATTCCGTACGGGAACAACGACTGAAAGCCGATGGATTTAAGGCCGCAGGCTCCTACACAACATCGTACAATGCTGACGACCCGAAAGCCTCTTATATCACGTACAGATTCTATATAAGTAACGATGGTCCATTGAGCGTAGGAAAGGTCGCAATTTCGATTTATAACGGCGGAAAATTGTTTCCTGAAAATGTTGCAGGGGACTTTAAGGTTTTCCGCCGAACAGAGTCTCAGTTACTCCGTTGCGAGATACAATATTTATCGGCCTTGATGAACCACTCCCACCAGGACAGAAACTCGAAATAACTTGGACCAGACCCTACGATAGGACCGACGACAAGAAGCCAATTCAACATCCCTTTATTTGGGTGTCTTCAGAGGCAACCCCATCCATTCAGCTATCGCTACAATTTGAAGGTGGTGGTGCTTTTGCAAACCTTTAAGGTGTCCTCGCGATACATAGTTACTCTCAACTTTTTTCGCACCGAGTATTTAGTTATTCCCACTGGTTAAAAGCCAGCTGCTCTCGAATCGATCGTACACCGCCCACAGTCTAGTAACGCATTTCCAAACCCTTTTCTATATCTTGGGCTAGTTTGCTTCCCATACGGCTAACAATCATGGATATTGCCTGAAGTTTGGCGGACTCTCCCGCCGAGTTTTGAAGAATTTTGGCGCTGTTCGTCCTTCCGCTGAAATCAATCTGAATTGCTTGGCTGGTAATTTCTAGCGCAGTTTGATGACCAGCGATCGATGTGCCCGCGGCGGCGTAAGCAGCTCCCGCAGTTTCTCTACCTTGCTGCTTGGAGATAGCAGCCATGCGGTCGCCAGTTTGGCGTTCAACTTTCTGAGCTTCACTAAAGCTTTGTGACGCGTTCGCGTTAACTCCGCTCGTATATTCAATCCGTGCAGCGTCGTATCCGCGTTGGTGTAACGTCAGTGGCATCGCGCCGTGTTTACCACCAGAAGCTTCGGATACTGTTCCAGCTACACCTTCACGGATTAGATCGATAGGACCACCGAACAACGGTATGTTACCCAAACCCCTGGACCATTCCTGCTTGCGCCCCACTTGTGAGTCCGTATTTGCTTCACTCCCCTGGCGAGCGCTTTGGATGTTGTTGTCTCTAATCGAGCGCTGAGTACTTATCTGTGCCATTTGCTCGTTATAGCCGACGATGCCGCGATTTGCGCTGCCAAACATCGTGTAGGC
>Ga0111538_10014192_pt1 | contig 10513 bp, 6 predicted proteins | sample SoiMethybrSBSTD1_FD_79669 | JGI IMG/M metagenome (GOLD analysis project Ga0111538, IMG submission 79669) | Bulk soil microbial communities from a Populus tree surrounding site in Tennessee, USA - Soil MetaG P. TD hybrid SBSTD1 (version 2)... | ecosystem: Environmental > Terrestrial > Soil > Tree... | reverse complement strand
GCCTCCGACGGAGCGATTCTGGCTTCCGATCTGGGAGGCCTGCGCTTTGCCACTCCCATCGTCGAGGATGGCACGGTCTTCGTCATTCAGGCGGGATCGAGCGCCCAACGCCTCTCGCCCACGTCCGCCGACAAGTGGGAAGCGAAACAAGTCTGGGAGCAGGAGCTGGAGGGGACCTTCTACGCCTCGGCGGTCTGCGATCGGGGCCTGATCTACGCGGTCTCGAACGAAGGGAATTTCTACATCCTGGATTCAAAGGACGGGAAGATCCTGGCCACCCAGGAGCTCGATCTGCCCACCGGGGCCGGCCGCCCCGACGCCGCCGGCGCCAACCTCTATCCCAGCCTCGTCCTGGCGGGGGGCTACCTCATGGTTTTCAATGACCAGGGGGACGCTCTGGTCTTGAAGCCGGGACCGCGGTATCAGGAACTCCGCCGCAATCACCTGGGCGCCGGCCACGGCAGCGCGCCCGTGTTCGACGGCAAGCGCATGTACCTCCGAGGCGACCAAAGCCTGTATTGCATCGGCGAGGAAGAGCCTCGGCAGGACGGCAGGCGTCACCCCTGACGACGTCCTCTTGCCGGGGGACCACCGCAGTTTTCCAATTCCCGGTAAAAATCCGGCCGGCGCGATTGCTATCATCGTGAGGTCCACGATGAATGAAACGGAACAGATCGCGTCGTACCGGAGGAACCCCAGCCCGGAGGGGCTGCGCGCGATTCTCCAGAGTTGCCAGGACACCGTCTACAACCTCTGCTACCAGGTCCTGCGCCACGCCCAGGACGCGGAGGACGCTTCACAGAAGACCCTCCTGGAGGTCGCCCGGGCGCTTCCCCGGATCCAAGACGCGACCCATCTGCGAAGGTGGGTCCACCGCGTCTCCTTCCACGTCGCCCTGAACGTCCGCAAGAAGGAACGGATCCGCATGGACTACGAGCGTCGGAAGGCCGCCCAAACCCCCGCATCGGTCCAGCCCAGCGAGGAGCAGCAGGCGCTGATCGAGCAGCTCGGCCGACTGGACGAGGAGCACCGGAGCCTCCTCGTCGATCACTTCATCGAGCGTCGGCCGCTGGCGGAGCTCGCGGCGGAGAACGGGGTCTCGACGGCCGGCCTATGGAAGAGGATCGAAAAGGCCAAGGAAGAGCTTCGACGGGCGCTGGCCCATGCGGGCCTTGCAACCCTGATGCCCCGGATGGAGGCGCTCTTCGGCGAACTCGTGGCGGTCTCCGCGCCTGCCCGCCTGCTGAACCGCGTCGTCTCCGCCCACGCCGCCGGCGCGGCGACCGGCGGACTGGTCGTCGCCGGGATCGCGCTCAAGACGAAAACTCTGGCGACGGGCGCCGTTCTCTCGCTCGCCGCCCTGCTGTTGGTCGTGGTCGGGGTGCGAAGCCGGAAGGCCGAGGCCCCTGGGATCGAGGCGCCCCGGATAGCGGGTCCGCGTTCCGCTCCCCCGATTCCGCCCGAAAAGCCGCGCGCCGAAGCCTCGCGACCCGAGACAAAGCCCGCGGCCGTCGAAGCCGCGCCCGCCGAACCGATCCATCATTACGATACCTTCAAGGAATTCGCCCGCGCCCTGGCGGAGGCGGCCGGGATCGTGGATGGAGCGGCCCGCGCGAAAGCCATCCGGAGGACCGGAGTCCCTTTGTCCGAATCGGATCTCGCCCTGGTCGGCGCCCAGACGAAAGCCAGGCCGGGCAGCAAGGAATTCGTCCAGCGCATGCTGGACCCCCTGCTGGGTCGCTGGGTCGAGCGGGATGCCCAGGGGATGCTTGAATTCATCCGCAAGTTCTCCGACGCCGACCCCTACCTCGCAGGCTTCTTCGCCCGCTGGGCGATCCGGGCCCCCCGGGACGCCGGCGCGTGGGCGAAGTCTCTACCCGACTCCGAGATCAAAACGAGCCTCGTCCAGTATGCGGAACAGGTCATCGATCCGTCGGCCTCGGCCGCTGCGGTTCTCGCGCTCCCCCAGGGTCCCGAACGGCAGGCCGCGATGCATCGGTTGCTGACGTCGTGGGCCTATACGGATCCCCGGGCGGCGGCCGAGTGGATCCGTCAGGCTCTTCCTCACGACGAGGGCGACCCTCTGATCGTCTACGCCGTCCTTCCTGCCTGGTCGAAATCCAGCGTCCGGGCCGCCTATGAGTGGGTCGACCGTAGCTACCCGCAGGGACCGGATCGGGCCGGACTCATGGACATGGTGCTCACCGCCGGAGCCGACGTGAATCCTTCGGAGGCCGCCCGACTCCTGCTCACGCTGCCGGGCGATCATCGCGAACTCGCCTCGGTCATCTGCGCGACCTGGGCGAAGCTGGATGCCAAAGCCGCCGCCGTTTGGGTCCGGAAAGCCCCGTTTTCCGAGGCCGACCGGCAGAAGCTCCTCGAGGCCATCGCCGAGTCGGCGAAGTCCAATTAGCCGCTCCGGACGAGTAGGCCATCCTTGACTTCATTGCCGCCTCGTCCCATAACACAGGCCGCATGAAAATCCTGGTGGTTGAAGACGAGAAGAAGGCTGCGGCGTATCTCCGCAAAGGGCTCAGCGAGAACGGCTTTGTCGTGGACGTCGCCTCCCAAGGCGAAGAAGGTCTCGATCTGGCCCGCCGCGGCGAATACGAACTGGTCATTCTCGACGTCATGCTTCCCGGTCGTGACGGGTGGTCGGTGCTCGGGGAACTTCGGCGCGCCGGCTGCCAGACGCCGGTCCTCTTTCTGACGGCCAAGGATGGGCTCGAGGATCGCGTGAAGGGCCTCAATCTCGGGGCCGACGACTACCTGGTCAAGCCGTTCGCCTTCTCGGAACTCCTGGCCCGGGTCCGATCCATCCTGCGGCGCGGGCCCGCGAGGCAGCCGGAGACTCTCAAGAAGGCCGATCTCGAAATCGACCTCGTCCGGCACCGCGCGGCTCGCGCGGGCAAGAAGCTCGATCTCACCCCCAAGGAGTTCGCCCTCCTCGCGCTGCTCGCCCGCCGCGCCGGCGAGGTGCTGTCGCGCACCGCGATCGCCGAGCAGGTCTGGGACATGAACTTCGACGGCGGGACGAACGTGGTGGACGTCCACGTCCGCCGCCTGCGCTCCAAAGTCGACGAACCGTTCGACCGGAAGCTCATCCACACGGTTCGCGGAATGGGTTATGTCTTCGACGACGCCCGCTAGCCGCGGCAGTCTGGCAGGCCGTCTCACGCTATGGTACTCGCTTTCCGCGTTCCTCCTCGTCCTGGCTTCAACGGGATATCTGTACTGGGCGCTTGCCGGGAACCTGGACCGGGAGGATGACGGAACCATCTTCGATCAGATTCACATCCTCCGGATTCTCCTCCGGGATCACCCCGAGGACGCGGCGGCCATCCGGCAGGAAGTGGAGGTGGAATCGAGCGCCCGGCAGCACGCGAGATTGTTCATCCGCATCCTCGATCCCCAGGGCAAGGTGATCGTCGAGACCTCGGGAATGGCCCACCGGCTTCCATCGGGAACATTCCCCGAGCCGCGGGAGGGAGCAGAAGGAATTGTCGTCCGGACGGGCACGGAATCCTTCCGCGTCATGTCCGCGACGGCGCCTCTGGGAAGGCAGGAGAATGCCCGCACGATCCAGGTGGCCTTCGACCGAAGCGAAGAAGAGAAACTCCTGTCGGAGTTCCGGACTCGACTCCTCCCGCTCCTGGGAGTGAGTCTCGTCCTGTGCGGCGTCGTCGGATACCAGATTGCGCGCCGCGGCCTCCGCCCCGTGGAACGCATCTCGGAGACGGCGCGCGCGATCCGGTCCACGACGCTCGGCGAGCGGTTGCCGGCCGGAGAATTTCCTGCGGAGCTGGGCACGCTCGCGCGCACGTTCAACGAGATGCTCGACCGGCTTCAGGAGTCCTTCGACCGGATCTCGCGCTTCTCCGCCGATATCGCCCACGAGCTCCGGACGCCGCTATCGAATCTGCGCGGAGAGGTCGAAGTCGCTCTCGGCAAGGCCCGCTCGCCCGAGGAGTACCGCGAGACCCTGAGCTCGTTCCTCGAGGAAGCCGCCCGGCTTTCGCGGTTGATCGAGAGCCTGCTCTTCCTGGCGCGGGCGGAACATCCCGAGACGCAGATTCAGCGCGAGCCGCTCGACGTCGCCCAAGTCTTGGGCGGAGTCCGGGAGTTTTACGAGGCGGCTGCCGGCGAATCCGGCGTCACGGTGGGCGTGACGGCGTCGGGCCCGGTTCCCGCCCACCTGGACCGGACGCTTCTCCAGCGGGCCATCGGCAATCTCGTCGAGAATGCGCTCGCCCACACCGGCCGCGGCGGGACGATCACCCTCGGGGCCTCCCGCGAGAACGGCAAGGTCAACGTCGAAGTCTCCGACACGGGGTGCGGCATCGCCGCGGAGCACCTGCCCCGCGTCTTCGATCGGCTGTACCGCGCGGACCGCTCGCGGACGGCGGCGACCGGCGGCGCGGGGCTGGGTCTGGCGATCGTGAAGAGCATCGCCGAACTCCACGGCGGCAGCGCGGAGATCGAAAGCGAACCGGGGAAGGGGACTCGCGTCCGTCTGGTTCTCCCCGCCGAGATGACGAAAACGTAATCTCCGCTTCACTTCGTTGTCAGTCGGGCCCGCTACCATGGGGCCGATGCGTCGGGGATGGACTCTCTTCCTGCTTCTGGCGGGCTGCTCGGGCCTGGAGCCGGAGCCGCTCGATCCCGCCCGTTCCGAAGCCGACTTCCGCGCCCGTCGACTCGATGATCCGGCGCTGACGGCCTACCTCGAATCTCATCACGTCCCCAAGCCTTCCGTCTGGACGCTCGACGGGCTAACCCTGGCTGCTTTCTACTACCATCCGGATCTCGATATCGCGCGGGCGCGCCTTCTCGGGGCGCGCGGCGTCGAGCGTTCCGCGGGGATGGTGCCCAATCCGACGGTCAATGGCGACCTTGAAAAGGTGCTGGGATCGACCGGCTCCGGGGTTTCCCCCTGGGTTTACGGATTCAATCTCCAAATGCCCCTCGACTTTCTGTGGAAGCGGGGCTACCGGGTCGACGAAGCGCGAGCAAGGATCGAGGGCAGCCGCCTCGAGCTGGGCGAAGTGGCCTGGCAGGTGCGCCACCGGGTGCGTGCGGCGTTGCTCGAGGATGTGCTGAGCCGACGGGAGGTCGAGCTTCGTCGGCGGGAGCTGGACGTCCGCAGCGACCTGGCCACGGCTGCCGCCCGGTTGCTGGCCGCCGGAGAAACGTCGAGACTCGAGGCCGACCGTGCTCGCGGTGAATCGGCGGGTGCTCGGATCGTTCTTGAGGAGACCAAGGGCAGGGCCGCGGCGACCCGCTCCGCGCTGGCGTCGGCCCTGGGAGTTTCGAGCCGGGCGATCGAGGGCATCGCTTTCGACTGGCCCGGAATCGACTCCATCCCGGAGGAATCGCAGCTCTCTCTCCCCGCGCTCCAGGAAGTCGGGCTGCTCAACCGATTGGACGTCCGCCGCGGACTGGCGGAATACGCGGCCGCGGAAGCGGCGTTGGGCCTCGAGCTCGTCAAACGGTACCCCGACATCACCCTTGGGCCCGGCTACCTCTTCGACCAGGGCGAGAAGAAGTTCACGATCGGGCTCTCGATCTCGCTGCCCCTCTTCAACCAGAACGGCGGTCCGATCGCGGAAGCCGAGGCGCGGCGCAAGGAGGCGGCTGCTCGATTCCTCGCGATCCAGGCCCGCGCCATCGGGGAATTCGAACAGGCGTTGGCTCGGTTCCAGGCCGGCCGGAACCAACTCACGGCGCTCCAGGAGGCCTCGGAAGCGATCGGTCGTCGCTTTGAAAGCGTTCGGCGGGCCGTGGAATTGGGCGAGCTGGATCGCGTCGCCCTCCTGGGCATCCAGGTCGAGCGAGGGATCGTGGAATCCGGCGGGCTCGAGGCTCTTCGTCGGGTTCAGGAGGCGTTGGGGGCGCTCGAAGATGCCCTGCAACGGCCGCTCGGCGGCGCGACAACGCCCTTCGAAATCCCGGAGCCCGCGCCTCGCCGTGGGAAGGAGAAGCAATGAAGAAGGGGGTTCATTGGGCCCTGGGCGTCGGGTTTGCCCTGACGCTCGCCGCGAATTTCGTCTGGGCCGTCTATTCGATCCACCACGCGGGGGAGAAGCCCGAGGAGAAGCACGAGGAGCCCAAACGGCTCTCCCGCGATGAGTCGGGGAACGCCGTGCTCAAGATCGACAAGGAAACTCAGGATCGCGCGGCGCTCCAGGGGGAGGAGATCCGGGAAGCCGTCCTTCCGAACGAGGTCGCGGCGTACGGCCGGTTCCTGGAAGACCCCGCCCGGTCGTTCACGGTGCGCTCGCCCATCGCGGGCATCGTTCGGAAACCCTCGGAGCGGGAATGGCCGAAGCTGGGCGAGGCCCTCGCCGACGGCAGCCCCGTCGCGACCCTCTTGCCGCGCTTCACGCCTCTGGAGCGGGTGGACTTGCAGTCGCGTCTGACGTCGGCCCAGGCCGAGGTGTCCGCGACGACGGCGTCTCTCGAGGCCGCGAAAGCATCCTTCGAACGGGCGAAGGCGCTCAACGCCCAGGACAAGACCGCGTCCGACCGCGCCGTCCAGGAAGCGGAGGCGAGATCGAGATCGGAGGCGGCCAAGCTGAAGGCGGCCGTCGAGACCGTTGCCGCCATGGAGACGTCCCTTGGAGCCAAGACAGGGACCGCGGGTCCGGTCCATCTGTCGGTCGATCGGGGAGGAGAGGTCGTCGATCTTCCGGTTCAGCCGGGAGAAACGATCGAGAGCGGCCAGCCCGTCCTGCGGGTGGCGACCTTCGACCGTCTGCTGGCAAGAATCGTCGTCCCCTTCGGGGAGCGCGTGCCGGGCAACGTGGCTTTCGCGAGGGTCATTCCTCTCGGACGCGAAGGGAGCATCCTGCGCGGGGAGCGGGTTTCGCTTGCCGGCTCGGATCCCCAGGTCCTGGGGGACACGTTTCTCTTCAGCGTGGATGCCGGCGATCTCGCGCTCCGACCCGGCATGGCGCTGACCGCCTACCTCGCGCTTCCCGGCGACCCGAAGAAAGGCGTCCTCATTCCGCGGTCGGCGGTGGTCCGTCTGGAAGGCGGGCTTTGGGCCTACGTCAGAACGGCCGACGACAAGTTCACCCGGCGGGAGGTTGAGAACGCGACCCCGGTCGCGAACGGTTGGTTCGTGCCTGCCGGCTTCAAGGCGGGAGAGATCGTGGTCATTGCCGGCGCCCAGATGCTGCTCTCGGAAGAGCGGAAGGCCAAGATCCAGGGGGAGGACTAGCCGGCCGTGCTGAAACGCCTCATCAAAGCCTCCCTGCGCTTCCGCGGCGTGGTCGTCGCCCTCGCCTGCGCCGTCGTGGGGTACGGCCTTTACGTCGCGACCCACGCGAAGATCGACGTCTTTCCCGAGTTCGCCCCTCCCCAGGTGGTCATCCAGACCGAAGCTCCGGGGCTTTCTTCAGAAGAAGTCGAGGCGCTCGTCACGCGGCCGGTCGAGAACGGCGTGAACGGCGTCGGGAATCTCGCCTCGATCCGCTCCCAGTCGATCCAGGGCTTCTCCCTGGTCGTCGCCATCTTCCGGGACGGCACGGACGTCATGCGCGCCCGGCAGATGGTGAGCGAGCGGCTGGTCCAGGTGGCGGGGCAACTCCCCGCGGGGGCGCGGTCCCCGGTGATGGCGCCGCTCACCTCAAGCACGAGCCTGGTGCTCGTGATCGGCCTTCGTTCGAACAAGCGCACCCCGATGGAACTTCGAACCTTCGCGGACTGGACGATGCGGCCGCGGCTCCTTGGAGTCCCGGGCGTGGCGAGCGTGGTCGAGTTCGGCGGGGAAGTGCGGGAAATCCAGGTCCAGCTCCTTCCGGACCGCCTGATCGCCACCGACCTTCCGGTCACCGACGTGATCGCTGCGGCACGCGAGGCGACCGGCGTCTTCGGAGCGGGCTTCATCGAGACCGACGCCCAGCGAATCGCGCTCAAGACCGAAGGCCAGTCCTTGACCGCGGACGAGGTGGGCGAGGTGGTCGTCGGCTACAGCCGCGGGGCGAGCGTTCGTCTGAAGGACGTCGCCCGGGTCGTGGACGGGCCGGAGCCCAAGCTCGGGGACGCCGCGGTGAACGGCGAGCCCGGGGTTCTCCTTCAGGTCTGGAGCCAGTACGGGACGAACACCCGGGACGTGACGGAAGCCGTCGAAGAGGCGCTCGAGGAACTGGAGCCCGTCATCCGGTCCGCGGAGATCCAGGTCGCGGATCCGCCGCTCTTCAGGCCCGCGAGCTTCATCGAGCTCTCCATCCACAACATCAACGTGTCCCTTTTGGTCGGCGGCCTCCTGGTCGCGGTCGTGCTGACCCTGTTCCTCTTCAATCTCCGGACCGCGTTCATCTCGATCACGGCGATCCCGCTCTCGCTCCTGGTCGCGGTGATCGTGCTCGACCACTTCGGGGTGACGCTCAACACGCTCACGCTCGGCGGTTTTGCGATCGCGATCGGCGAGGTCGTCGACGACGCGATCATCGACGTCGAGAACATCTTCCGCCGGCTTCGGGAAAATCGGGAGGCCGGCTCCCCCCGCTCCGCCTTCCGCGTCGTGCTGGACGCTTCCATGGAGGTCCGGAGCGCGGTCGTCTACGCGACCTTCGTCGTCGCGCTGGTCTTCATCCCCGTGCTCACGATGAGCGGCGTGCAGGGGAAGCTGTTTGCGCCGCTGGGGATCGCCTACATCTTGGCTACCCTGGCATCGCTCCTCGTGGCGCTGACGGTCACTCCTGCGCTCAGCCTGCTTCTGCTCGCGAAGGCCAAGCCCGCCGCGGAGCCGGCGTTCCTGAGGAAGCTCAAGGCCGTGCACCACCAGTTTCTCGAAGTCCTGAGCGGCCATCCGGTCTGGGTCCTGGCCTTTCCCCTCATCCTTTGCGCGGCGGCGGTGCCGATGATCTTTTCCTTCGGGGGCGAGCTGCTCCCCGAGTTCCAGGAGGGCAACTTCATCATCCAGATGAGCGCGATTCCCGGGACCTCCGCGCCGGAGTCGATGCGCATCGGTCGCCGGGTGGCCAAGGAGTTGCTGGCTCACCCCCACATCCAGACCGTCTCCTTCCAGACCGGACGCGCCGAACAGGGGGAAGACACCGTCGGGACGGACTTCAGCGAGTTCCAGGTGACGCTGAAGGACGTGGAGGGCGAGGAGGCGGAGACGCTTCAGAAAGATCTCCAGAGGGACCTGAACGCCAGGTTCCCGGGGGTGAAGTTCGCCGTGAAGACGTTTCTCTCGGAGCGCATCGAGGAGACGATCTCCGGCACGAAGGCTCCGTTTGTGGTCAAGGTGTTCGGGAAGGACCTCGACGCTTTGGAAGCCAAGGCGAAGGAGGTCGAAGAGGTCCTTTCGACCGTGGAGGGGGCCGCCGGGGTCCAGTTCATCCGACCGGATGCGCCCCAATTGGTCATCCGGCTCAACCGGGAGCGCCTCAAGCAGTTCGGTTTCCGACCCGTGGAAGTGCTCGAGACGGTCCAGACGAACTATCAGGGCACCCCGGTGGGGCAGACCTACGATGGAAACCGGGTGTTCGATGTCGTCGTGAAGCTGAACGAGGCGGATCGACGGGATCCCGAATCGGTGGGGCGCCTCGTGATTCGGAACCGTCAGGGGACCCAGGTGACGCTGGGACAGGTGGCCGAGGTCTTTCTCGCGACGGGCCGCCATGCGGTGCTGCACGACGGGACGCGCCGCTACCAGGAAGTGTCCTGCAATGTCGAAGGGCTGGACCAGGCGTCGTTCGCCGATCTTGCGAAGCGAAAAATCCTGGAGCAGGTGAAGTTTACCGGGGACACCTATCCCCAGTTTCTGGGCGTCGCGGCGCAGCAATCGGCGGCAAAGCGGGAGTTGACCCTGCACTCCCTCATGGCAGGGGCGGGGATCTTGCTGCTCCTGACCATCGTCCTGAATCGGGCGCGCAACCTGATCCTCGTCCTGGCGAACCTGCCGTTCGCGCTGGTCGGCGGCGTGATGGCCGTCCATTTTTCGGGCGGCACGCTCTCCGTTGGGTCGCTGGTGGGCTTCGTGACCCTCTTCGGCATCACGACTCGAAACTCCATCATGATGGTGTCGCACTTCGAGCATCTGGTCGAGGTCGAAGGCCGGCCCTGGGGGCTGGAGACGGCGCTGCGGGGCGCCTCGGAACGCCTGGTGCCCATCCTGATGACGGCCTTGGTGACGGCGCTGGGCTTGCTTCCGATCGCCATCGGCGGGGAAGCGGCGGGGAGGGAGATCGAAGGGCCCATGGCGCTGGTGATTCTGGGCGGGCTGGCGACGTCCACGCTGCTGAATCTCTTGGTGCTGCCGTCGTTGGCGCTTCGTTTCGGCCGCTTCGAGCGCCTGGATCCGATCGAGGGGAGTGTGGCCGCCTGAGCCGCCGCGGCCCAGGAGGGAGCATCACGCCGTCGCTCGCCGCGGTCGAGGTGCCCGCCTTCGCACCTCCGGGGGGTTGTTGGAGCGGGCGACCGGGTTCGAACCGGCGACGTCCACCTTGGGAAGGTGGCATTCTACCGCTGAATTACGCCCGCTTGTGCGAACTGCAACCCT
>Ga0111538_10014191_pt1 | contig 10514 bp, 9 predicted proteins | sample SoiMethybrSBSTD1_FD_79669 | JGI IMG/M metagenome (GOLD analysis project Ga0111538, IMG submission 79669) | Bulk soil microbial communities from a Populus tree surrounding site in Tennessee, USA - Soil MetaG P. TD hybrid SBSTD1 (version 2)... | ecosystem: Environmental > Terrestrial > Soil > Tree... | reverse complement strand
GTAAATAGTTCTTTTACAAGGAATTCCTCACATGATCAGAGATTGGGTTGAGCTCAATATGACACCCGGCATCGGTCCTCGCGCCGCTGCCAAACTTTTGGAGCGCTTCGGTTCTGCCGAAAGACTCTACCGGGCAACCCGGGCGGAACTGGAGCCGTTGCGACTGCCCCCTGAGGCCGTGGACAGCATCATTGCCCGCGACCTGCTGTCCCGAGCCGAGGATGAGATCACACGGGTCAAGAAACTCGGCGGCGACATCCTCTTATTGGACGATGGGGTTTATCCCTCATCTTTACGGGAAATCTACGACCCGCCCATTGTTCTCTATGTAAAAGGCGCGTGGTCAGAATGTTTGGATCAACCCTGCATCGGGGTGGTTGGGTCACGCAGGTGTTCGACGTACGGCCAGAACTCGGCGATTATGCTGGCGCGCGACCTGGCTCAGCGCGGGGTGACAGTCGTTTCAGGGTTTGCGCGTGGCATCGATGCTGCTGCCCATCGCGGCGCACTCGACGCCGGCGGCCGGACGGTGGCTGTGCTCGGCACGGGGATCGATGAGGTTTACCCTCGCGATCACAAGAAGTTAGCGGCGGAAATTCTGGATCGTGGCGGGGCTCTCGTGAGCCAGTTCCCATTGGGTACCCCGCCGGTCTCGGAAAACTTTCCTTACCGCAACCGCATCATTAGCGGACTGAGTCTCGGCGTGGTAGTTGTGGAAGCAGCCGAGAATTCGGGTTCTTTGATAACAGCGCGATTGGCGATCGAACAGAACCGAGAAGTGTTTGCCGTTCCCGGAAACATCACTTCTCGAAACTCGTTCGGCACCAATTACCTGATCAAAGGCGCGAGTGCGAAGCTGGTGCAGCAGTGGCAGGACATCGCCGTTGAACTGCCGCCGCAAATCGCAGCGACAATGTTGCCGCCGCCGTTTGGCGAGCAGAAGATCGCGGATCGTTTGTCTTTCGTTCCTGAAGGCCTCTCGCCCGCGGAGACTTCGGTCTTCAAGTTGTTGACACCCGACAGCCCGGCGCATGTCGATTGGCTTTTCGATCAGAGTAAGCTGCCAATTTCGGAGCTGACGGCCGCGTTGCTTTCGTTGGAGATTCGTGAGTTAGTGAGAGCGCTGCCGGGAAGATGTTTTGTGAGAAAACTTTAGATGGCAAAAAATTTAGTTATCGTTGAATCGCCGGCGAAGGCGAAAACCATAAACAAGTATTTAGGAAAGGACTATGTGGTTAAGGCCTCGATAGGCCACATTAAAGATCTGCCCTCGAAGGGCCTCGGCGTCGACGTCGAGCACAATTTCGAACCGACCTATGAACTCATACCCGACTCGAAGAAACGAAACAACAGGAAGATCGTTGCGGATCTAAAGAAGGCGGCCAAAGAGGCTGACGCGATCTATCTTGCGGCCGACCCCGATCGCGAAGGCGAAGCGATCTGCCAGCACCTCGCTGAAGAGATCGTTCCAAAGAGACCAGCCAAGCCCGCGTATCGTGTGTTGTTCAACGAGATCACGAAGCGCGCAGTCAATGCTGCGTTCGATCATCCTGGCAAGATCGACGAAAACCTTGTCGATGCACAGCAGGCGCGACGCGTGCTCGATCGTTTAGTGGGTTACAAAGTGTCACCGTTGCTGTGCCGCACAATTGGCGGCAGGTTGAGCGCGGGACGCGTGCAGTCAGTAGCGTTGCGAATGGTGGTCGAGCGCGAACGCGAGATCGAGCAGTTTGTCAAAACCGAATATTGGACCATTGCGGCGAATCTGAGTTCGAAACTGCCACCAGCTTTCGATGCTCGCCTGTTCAAAATCGGCGAGCAGACTGTTAAGACCAGCGGCTTCGATCAGGATCTCAAGAAGAACGAGATCCTAATCAACGAACAGGCCAAGGCTGACGAGATCGTTGTCGAAGCTCAGCGGCAGTCATTCATCGTTGCCGATGTCACGACGAAAGAACGAAAGCGCAATCCGGTTCCACCCTTCATTACCTCAAAGCTGCAACAGGAAGCATCACGCAAACTCGGTTTTGCGGTTAAGAAAACAATGATGCTCGCGCAGAAACTTTACGAAGGCGTCGAACTTGGTCCGGAAGGTGCAGTCGGTTTGATCACGTATATGCGTACCGACTCCACGCGAGTTTCAGATGCGGCGCTCGGCGAGGTTCGCGACTACATCAACGGACAATATGGCGCTGCTTATCTTCCTGAAAAGGCCGTGCACTATCGCTCGAAGAAGGACGCACAGGACGCGCACGAAGCAATACGCCCGACAGATGTTTCACTCACGCCCGATGCGCTCGCAAAGTATCTGAAACCCGATGAGCTCAAGCTCTATCGCTTGATCTGGCAACGCTACGTGGCATCGCAGATGATGCCGGCGGTTTTCGATCAAACGACAATCGACATCGAAGCTGGTCGCTTCATCTTCCGCGCGACTGGCTCAGTGCAGAAGTTCGATGGTTTCCTGAAGATCTACCAGGAAGGTCGCGACGAGAAGACCGAAGAAGACGAAGAAGCCGAACGCACTCTGCCGCTGGTTGAAAAAGGTGAGAACCTGAACTTGAACTCGATCACGCCCGAACAGCACTTCACAGAGCCACCACCGCGCTACACGGAAGCGACGCTCGTGAAGGCGCTTGAAGAGAAGGGCATCGGCCGGCCTTCAACCTACGCTGCGATCATGTCGACGATTCAGGAGCGAGAGTACGTCGAAAAACTCCAGGGACGTTTTCATCCGACCGCGTTGGGCAAGACAGTGAATGATCTGCTCATCGACGGTGGATTCGACGATCTGTTCAACGAGAGTTACACCGCCCGGATGGAAGAAGAGCTCGACGAGATCGAGGAAGGGAAGCTCCGTTGGACCAAAGCGCTGCGCGAGTTTTACGACAAGTTTGAAGGCGACCTGAAACAGTTTCAGCGTTACACCAAGGACATAAAAGAGAAGAGCGTGCCGACCGAAGAGGTGTGTTTGAAGTGCAACACGCCGGGCATGGTCCAGAAGTGGGGACGCTTTGGACCATACTTGAAGTGTCTGAACTGTGAAGCGACCCGCGATGCCGAACCGCCCGCAGGTTCTGATGGCGCCGGGAACTCAGCGGAGCCACAGGCCGCAAGCGAAGAGGCCGAGCCGGAAGCATGTGAGTTGTGTGGTAAGCCAATGCAGTTGAAGCGCGGACGGTTTGGACCGTTCCTTGGCTGCACGGGTTATCCGGAGTGTCGCAACATCAGGAAGATAGGTAAGACTGGAGTCCCTGCGCCGGCGCCGGTGCCGCTCGATGAAAAGTGTCCGGTTGATGGCGCGCAACTGGTGAAGCGTTTTGGGCGTTTCGGAGAGTTTGTGTCGTGTTCGAATTATCCGAAGTGCAAATACATCAAGCAGGAGACTGTCGGCGTTTCATGTTCGCGGCCGGGTTGTAAAGGCGAGATCGTCGTTAAGAAGTCGAAACGCGGCAAAGCATTCTACGGCTGTTCAGAGTATCCGAACTGCAACGTCGTGTACTGGGACAAGCCCGTGCTCGAGACGTGTCCGGACTGCAACGCGCCTTTCATGCTCGAGAAGACAACGAAGAAGCAGGGAACATTCCGCTACTGCGCCAACGAAGAATGCAGTGGCCACGAAAAGGCACAAAAAACGCAGAAAGTGTCGTAGGTCTTTTTGTGCCCTGGCGTGCTTTTGTGGCACTATAAGTCGTCCATCCTACCACTTGAGGAGAACCCAATCATGATTTTACGGCGCTATTCAGCCATAGTGCTGCTCCTGATCTTCTTAATTTCGCCCGCAAACTTACCAGCGCAGACACAAACAACGCCGCAAACTGCGCCGGCCGCAGATGCAAACGATCCCGTCCAGCGCATCAAGGACGAAGGCATGAATCGCTCGCAGGTGATGCAGACGTTGAGCTACCTGAGCGACGTCATTGGACCACGTCTGACCGCATCGCCGGGCATGAAACGAGCCAACGAGTGGACCCGCGATCAGTTAACCAAGTGGGGACTTCAAAACGCGCATCTCGAAGCGTGGGGCCCATTCGGCCGTGGCTGGACGTTGAAGCGGTTTTCCGCCCAGGTGACCGAACCGATCGCGATCCCTCTGATCGCATATCCGAAAGCATGGTCGCCGGGTTTGGAAGCGCCTATTACGGCTGACGTCGTCTACATCGACGCGAAGACAGAAGCCGATCTCGACAAGTTCAAAGGCAAGCTTAATGGAAAGATCGTTCTCACCACCGCGATGCGAGACGTGCCCGCTCACTTCGACGCGCAAGGCACGCGCTTGAATGAAAAAGAGTTGCTCGCGCTCGCAGATGCGCCCGAGCCGCGACCGACCGGTGGCGGCCCCCGCAACTTCAACAACACCGCATTTCGCGCATTACAGGAATTTGCGAACGCTAAGGCGCGATTCTTCCAGGCGGAAGGCGCCGCGCTGCTGATTGATCCGAGCCGTGGCGACGGTGGGACGATCTTTGTTCAGTCGGCGCAAGTCCCATTGCCTCCTCGTGATCCAAATGCGGCCACGCAAACTCGTCCAACACCGTGGGTCAAGAACGGTCCAAAGATTACACCGCAGTTCGTTCTCGCAATCGAACACTACAACCGCATCGTTCGCATGTTGCAGGCCGGCGAACCAGTGAAAATGACTGTCGATCTGTCCGTGGCGTGGCAGGACGCAGATCCCATGGGCTACAACACGATCGCCGAGATTCCAGGCACCGATCTGAAAGATGAAATCGTGATGCTCGGTGGACACATGGACTCATGGCATTCCGGCACCGGCGCGACAGACAACGCCGCCGGCGTCTCGGTGGCAATGGAAGCGGTGAGAATCATCCAGGCATTGGGACTCAAACCACGCCGGACGATACGCATTGCCTTGTGGAGCGGTGAAGAACAAGGCCTGCTTGGTTCGCGTGCTTACGTGGCGGAACACTTTGGCAGCATCCAGAATCCCGCGACGTCTGCGGCGCCCGCAACAGGCGGAGCCAACAACGTGATGGGAGGCGGCAATGGTAACGGCAACGGCGCCGCTCCTGCTGGTCCAACGCTCGTGACGAAACCTGAATACGAGAAGCTGAGTGCTTACTTCAATCTCGATAACGGCACTGGCAAGGTTCGCGGCGTTTACATGCAGGGAAATGAAGGTGTGCGATCGCTGTTTCGCCAGTGGTTAGCGCCATTCAAAGACATGGGTGCAAACACGCTCACGATCTCGAATACCGGCGGAACGGACCACCTGTCGTTCGATGTGATTGGTTTGCCCGGATTTCAGTTTATTCAGGACGAGATTGAATACGACACACGAACACATCACTCAAACCAGGATGTGTTCGATCGCATTCAAGCGGATGATATGAAACAGGCGTCGACCATCATGGCGGCATTTGTTTACCAGACCGCGATGCTCGACAAGAAGCTGCCGCGTAAATCGAGATAATCTGTGTAATCTGTGGTAAACCAGCCACAGATTACACGGATATTTACGTTGGATTACGTTCTAAGGACGGTTGATACGTCTGTTGCGTTTCCGTCTTTGCGTTCGGAAGATGGTCCCCGATAAAGTTTCGCAGCGACGTAATCAGAGCCGGTAAAACTACCGTCTTCGCCGTTTTGGTTAACTCCTGCACAAACGCCTCACCGACATTGCCAGCTTCGTCTTTCACTCGCTCGAACGCTTGCGAACTCGCGACCTTCTGAAAGAATCCCGGACCGTTGTCGTGTAATCCGTTGCTTTGTCGAGCCTTTGTGCTTACCGGAGGCGTCATCGGAGCACTGCCCATGTCCATCGCTTGCGAAGCATACCGGTTCGACTCTTCGCCGTAACGATGGATCGCCGAGGAGTAACTGTACGTATCGTCTTCCTTGGCGTAATTCGCAATGCAGTAACCCAGCGAGAAGCCGACTCCGAGTGCGCCGGCACACCACGCCACAGGACGTTTCTTAAACTGCTCACGCCAATCGAGTGTGTCTTTCACTGCTTGAACTTGATTTGCCACAGTCTCTTTAATCTCCGTCACCGTACTTGAAATTGAATCGCGTGACTTTTCCAGCCGGCGCTGAAGTTCCTCTTTGGAGGGCTCTTCAGCGTATTCGGTTTGAGCACGAGCCAATCCTAAAGTTCGTTCTTCAGCCATTGTTTATCCTTTCTCAGTTCCTGAACTGTTCTCTGCGGCACCAGATCCTGCTTTGCCAGTCGACTCTTCATCAGCATCATGACAATGCCGCCCACTAACACGTAGAAAGCACCCGTCACGACGAAGCCCAGAGCATAGCTGGCAGGTTGGCTGAAGTTTGCCTGCGCGAACAGGGTTGAGACAGCGAAAGCTATCGCCACATTCACCAGCGCAAATCCAACAGTCGCGACCACGGCGCCAAACGCGATCATCGCGATGCCACGAGCGTAGCTGCTAACCTCCTCCTTGATCTCTACCTTGAATAACGCGAGCTGAGAATTGAAGAGCTGCATCACATCGTCGCCGAGACGACTGATCAAAGTTGGCAGACTCTCGTTGTTTTCCGGCCGAGGCGTATCTGCACGACCTGGCAGTCCTTCATCAGCTCTGGTTAAACCAGTTCGTGTTGCTGCCATGTTGGTTCACCCCCTGTTCAAGTTGGCGTAGCCGGCTTTAGCGCCGGCCACGAATAATCAAACCAAGCAACAGACCTACTCCCGCTGAAATGAGAAGCGCCTGACCTGGTTTTTGTCGCGCGTAACTCTTCGCGTTCTCTGCGAGCTCGCCGAGATCCGCGTTTTGTAAATCCTTGAGCTTGTCGCCTACGACAGACACCTTGTCGCTAACGTAGTCTTTGGCGTAGTTGGCTGCCTCAGTAATTTTGTGACCATAATCTTGTGCTGTTTGCGAAAGGGCAGTTCCGGCTCCCGCTCCTGAGTTACCGGTTGTTCCCGTGGTTCCAGTTGTACCGGTCGTTCCTGGGTTACTTACGTTCTCTGGCATATCGGAATACTCCTTTATCAGTTTCAAATAGGACTTGGGCTAGGTGAAAGCTGAGCAACATTTGTGCCGACAGATCGCGCGGAATACTTGCGCTTTTTCTCAAAAGCTTGTTGCGAAAGGGTACGTAACTTCACCGAAAAGATCGGGATCCGTACAAACCGAACCTCACGCCAGGCGTGCAGGGTCTTCTCTGCGCTCCTCTGCGTATCTCTGCGTACTCTGCGGTTAAGCGCATTTCAACGCAGAGCCCGCAGAGATACGCAGGAGGACCGCAGAGACATGCCCCTTACCAACGCAAACGACTTTCTTGACATCGTAGCTTCGCGAATGGTAAGTAAGTACTTACTTTACGCAGTCTGTAGAGTGGAGAAACCTAAATAGCTTGAGCAGGCAGATGACAGTCGAAAGTCCGGCAGCCGGCGCCCGGATGGCGGGCGAAGAGCGCCGGTTGCAGATCCTCCGCGTGGCGGTAAGTCTCTTTTCGGAAAGGGGTTTCCGGGGCACAACCACCAAGGAAATCGCCCACGCCGCAGGCGTTTCAGAGGCGATGGTTTTCCGGCATTTCGCTACCAAGGAGGAGCTTTACGCCGCCATTCTCGACCACAAAGCGTGCTCGGGAGGAAAGTTTGAACCGGCTGAGATGGCGGCCGACGCGATCAGTCGCAAAGACGATCGTGGCGTTTTTGAGTCGCTGGCACTCGGTGCGTTGAATCACCACGAGAATGATCCGGAGTTTCAACGACTGTTGCTCCACTCCGCGCTCGAGAAGCACGAGCTCGCGCAGATGTTCTTCGATGAGTTTGTGCGTCGTGTGTACGAGTTCCTTGGCGGCTACATCCGCGAGCGACAACGCGAGGGAGCGCTTATCGAGATGGATCCGGCGGTTGTCGTGCGCTGCTTCATCGGAATGGTGATGCATCATTCGCTCAACAACAATCTTTGGGATCCGAAACGCCGTTTGCTGAACATCTCCAACGAAAGTGCTGCAAAGCATTTCACAGACATTCTTTTGAACGGAATTAGCAGGAAGAGTTAAATGAGAGTTCAAGGCAAATTAAAATTTGCGGCTTTGCTCGTGGTGCTCATCGCCATCGCGGGCTTCATCGCGTCGTGTGGCGGGTCGAGAGCAAACGTCAGGAAAGAAACAGCCGCGGCGAATCAACCGGTCGCGGTAGAAGTCACCACCGCCGCAGCGATCAAACGTGAACTGCCGCGGTTTTTCGAAGCAACCGGCAGCCTCGCGGGCGATCAGCAGACTGACGTGGCGCCACAAACGTCAGGCAAGGTTATCGCAGTCGGAGTAGACATCGGCAGCCGCGTGCAGCGTGGACAAATGCTCGTCCGGCTCGACGACGCGGAATTGAAACTCCGTGTCGACCAGGCTGTGGCGCAGCTTGGCCAGACGAAGGCCGCGGTGAGGCAAGCCGAAGAGAAAATCGGCTTGCGGTCGGGGCAGGCGTTCGATCCGAACCGCGTTGCCGAAGTCGCGGCGGCGAAGGTCGCGTTGGATCTCGCCGAGAAGAACCTGCGTCGTGCAGAGAAGCTGATCGAATCCGGCGACGTTTCTCGTTCGTTCTACGACGAACAGCGTGCGCGTCGCGATCAGTTGAAGGAACAGTATGAAGTCGCTTTGGCACAGGCGCGACAGAACTATGCTGCGGTCGAAGTAGCGCGCACGAACGTCGCGAACGCAGAAGCGCAGTTGGCTTTGGCCCGCAAGAATCTCTCTTACGCGAACATTCCAGCGCCGATCGATGGCTACGTTTCCGAGCGGACTGCCGACCTCGGCGAATATGTCTCTCCGCAGCAGAAAGTCGCGACTATTGTTCGCACGAATCCTTTGCGCATTCGCATCGACATTCCCGAGCAGGCAATTCCGGAAGTCCGTGTCGGACAGTCAGTCTCGGTCACGACGAGCGCGTGGCCTGACAAGAATTTCGCCGGGCGTGTCGCGCGCATTGCGCCGAACGTTTCGGCCACTTCGCGCACGTTAACTGTCGAAGCTGAGATCGAAAACAGCGGTGGTGCGTTGAAGCCGGGGCAGTTTGCGACCGTGCGAATTCTTCAAGAGCGTGCGGAATCGGCGGTGCTGGTTCCTGCTCGAGCTGTCGTCACGGAAGCGGGCGTCAGTCGCGTGTTTGTGATCAAAGACGGTCACGCCGAACAGCGCCTGGTGCAGACAGGTCAAACAGAGGGCGACTTGATCGAGATCAAGACGGGTGTTGCCGCTGACGAGCAGGTTGCGACAAGCAGTCTCGAACAATTGAGCGACGGGGTTGCGGTAAAGCAGTAGGCCACAAAAAGGCACAAGAAGCACACAAAAAAGACAATGCAAAAACTTGCTGAAATCTGTGTTCGCCGTCCGGTTTTTGCGACGATGTTGATTCTCAGTCTGACTGTCGTCGGGCTGTTTTCTTACAAGTCGCTGGGCGTCGATCTGTTTCCAAAGATCGACTTGCCCACGATCACTGTGACCGTCGTCAACCCGGGTGCGTCGCCGCAGGAGATCGAGACTGAAATCACCGACCGCGTTGAAGGGGCGGTCAACACGATCTCCGGTATCGACGAGCTGCGTTCGACGTCCGTCGAGGGTGTTTCGCAGGTCTTCATTACATTCCTTCTCGAGAAGAATCCCGACATCGCGGCGCAGGAAGTTAGAAACAAGATCGATTTGATCGTGAACGATCTGCCGGTCACGGCTGAGCAGCCGATCGTTCAGAAGCTCGACACCGATGCGGCGCCTGTCGTGCGCATTGCCGTGTCGGCATCGCGCTCGCTGCGCGAGGTGACGGACGTTGCCGACAACAAGATCAAGCAGCAGATCGAATCGATAAACGGCGTCGGCGACGTGCAGATCGTCGGTGGCCGGCGTCGGGAGATCCAGATCTGGGTCGACCCTGACAAGATGCGCGCGTTCAACGTCACTGTGACGCAGGTTGCTGATGCCGTACGCGCACAGAACCTGGAACTGCCGGGTGGTCGCGTGGACGAAGGCGCACGCGAGCTCACCGTGCGCACGATGGGCCGAATCGTAAATCCTTCTGAGTTCAACAATCTCATTGTTGGAAATCGCGGCACTTACTCCGTCAAACTCAGCGACATCGGTTACGCAGAAGACGGAGCAGAAGAGCCGCGAACGGAAGCACGTTTGAACGGCCAGCCCGCTGTGACCTTGATTGTCTCGAAACAATCGGGTCAGAACTCAGTGGCCGTGGCCGATGCAGTCAAGCAGCGTTTGCAGGAGATCAGCAAGACGCTGCCGCCGGGTTTCAAAACGGAAGTCGTCGGCGACCAGTCGATCTTCATCAAGGCTTCGATCGAAGCGATTCAAACTCACTTGATCGAAGGCAGTATCCTGGCCGCAATCGTCGTCTTCGTTTTCTTGTGGAGCTTTCGCTCGACGCTTATTGCCGGCCTTGCAATTCCGACGTCTATCATCGCCACGTTCGGTTTGATGGCGGCGATGGGATTCACGCTGAACAACATCACGATGCTCGCGCTGACGTTGATGGTCGGCATCGTTATCGACGACGCGATTGTTGTGCTCGAAAACATCTTTCG
>Ga0111538_10014190_pt1 | contig 10514 bp, 6 predicted proteins | sample SoiMethybrSBSTD1_FD_79669 | JGI IMG/M metagenome (GOLD analysis project Ga0111538, IMG submission 79669) | Bulk soil microbial communities from a Populus tree surrounding site in Tennessee, USA - Soil MetaG P. TD hybrid SBSTD1 (version 2)... | ecosystem: Environmental > Terrestrial > Soil > Tree... | reverse complement strand
CGAACAATGGGATACGTTCGGCCGAACCTTCAAGGGCGTCTTCTTCGCTACGATCAATGGAATATCGATGCCCAATCTGTTGTCAGCTTCGCTGCCCTTGAGTTTTTTGAGCGTGCATCGGTGTAACATCGACATTTCGATGAAGAGACTTCAGATAAGTCAATTGGTGTTGCTGCTATCTACGACGCTGGTGTTGTTGAGCTGCATGCAGTCCGCGGCGCCGCAATCGCAATCCGGCAACACACAGATTGACCGTGATCTGACAGAAGTCAGCATTACTGCGCTGCAATCCATGTACGCGTCAGGAAAGTACACGGTGACCCAGGTCACGCAGTGGCATCTCGATCGGATCGCTCGCTACGACGGTGTCTACAAGTCATTTTTGCATGTCGACTCTGCCGGAGCTCTGGCAACGGCGCGTGCCGAAGACGCCGCAAAGAGAACGGCCGGTTCGAGCTTTCGTCCCGGCCCGCTGTGGGGCATTCCTATGGCGGTCAAAGGGAACACGAGCGTGAAGGGTCTCGTGACGATCAACGGATGGGAAGGCTACACGATTCCAGGACGTGAACTGACTGCTCCGGCCGATGCTTCGATTGTTACAAAGCTGAAGGCTGCCGGCGCCGTGATTTTGGGGCATACCAACCTGCCTGACTTTGCCGCAGCCGATACAACGATCAGTTCTGCGGGCGGCCGCACAGGCAACGCATACAATTGGCGATTCAGTCCCGGCGGGTCTTCCGGAGGAACAGCGACCGCTGTGGCGGCGAGTTTTGCAGTTCTCGGAACCGGCACCGACACATCGAATTCGATCCGGCTGCCGTCCGGCGCAAGCGGTCTGGTCGGGGTCTTGCCGACGCGCGGACTCACCAGCATCAACGGTATTCACCCCCTGGATTGGCTCCTGGACAATACCGGCCCAATGGCGCGAAACGTTACAGATGCCGCAATCACACTTGGCGTGATGGCTGGTGAGGATGCGAAGGACTTTCGCACACTTGGATCGTCCACGAAGGCCCAGCCCGGACCCTATCTGCAATACCTGAAGAAGGACGCCCTCAAAGGTAAGCGATTCGGAGTGCCGTCGTTCATCATGGACGACGCGGCGCTACGACCCGAGACACGCGACATGTTCATGAAGGCGATTGAAAGACTCCGTTCAGAAGGCGCGACGATCGTTGCAAATGATGCCGTTCTTGGCGGCAGCTTTGAAGCGTTGACGGAGGCAATCCAGACGCGCCCTTATCTTCGTGACGGTCTAGAACGTTTTCTGCAGGGGTTTGGCCCTGCTCAATATCACTCTACGACGGAGTATGCGAGGATCGTGGGATCGTCCCTCCCGCAGTTTTTTGTCGGCATGCCCGTGCGGAATCTCCAAACGGATCCAGCGGCGGAATCCAACTTCTGGGGCCCGCAGCGCAGGGCCCTGACTGCGTACCAGGAAACACTGGAGCAGTACCGGTTGGACGGTTTCGTTTACCCCGCATTGCAAATGCCGCCGAACGATGAGACGGTTCGGCAGCCGGGCGGCGGGCAAAGTGAAGGACCACACACGCGCACGGGATGGACCAACACGATTGGAGTTCCGGCGGTCGTTGTCCCAGGCGGGATCTATTCGAATGGGTTGCCGTTCGGAATCGAATTCTCTGCTCGACCGTGGAAGGATGGAGACCTGCTTGGATGGGCCTTCGCCTATGAGCAGGCCACGCAATTTCGCAAGCCTCCGGTTCTCACCGACAGGAATTAGGGTTCGCTTCTGGATGCACCACCGGTGACGAATCGACTACCCGGTAAATATGAATTCGTTCATCAGCGAATAACACAAGACGTTTAGAAGGAATGCGCTGGCGGTTGTTCTGGTGGACCGGTACCACTCGACGGTCCGTTCCAGTCCCTGGCGCAGAGGAGTTTTCGGTTTCCACCCGAGACTGGCGGAGGCTTCGGTTGTGTCCGCCACGCGGGTTTGCTCCAATGGCCTCTCGGCAAGGGCACCGAAAAGCGGTTTTATCTCCGGGTTGACCAGCTGGACAAGCTCGTCCACTACCTCGCGGATCGAAGTCAATCCGCCCGAGCCAATATCGATCGTCTTTCCTTCGATACCCGGAGCCTTCGCTGCAGCGAGCATTCCGTCTACGACATCATCGACGTAAATCCAGTCAATCTGCCGTTGCCCGGTTGTCAGCTTTGGAGCTTCCCCACGCAATAGAGACATTGTGACATGCGGCACGAGCTTGTTTAAGTCGCGCTGGCCGGGTCCATAGACCATGAAGAGGCGCAGAATGGACACGGGAACCTGATAGAGAGCATGGAACATCCGGGCATACGCACTACTTGCCCACTTTGCTGCAGCATAGGGTGAGCAGGGCACCGGTTCCGTATCAGCCCGGTCAGGCTCTTCAAGCGAATTGCTCAGGATAATCCGCTGGCAACCGACTTCGCTGGCAACCGTGAGAAGGTTGACCGTCGTCATGAGATTGTTCTGGAATGTCGGTGCTACATTCTCTATGTTCCGCGCGCCAATGACATGGCTAGCCAAATGAAAAATGACATCCGGCTTGATCATCCGGCACAGCCTCTGAGTCTTCCCCTGCTGGCTCAAATCCGCCTTCCACCAGCGTAAACCGCGCTTCGCGACGGAGCGCTGCGTTCTTGAAACCGCATGGACCTCTGCACCGGCTTCGCGGAGCCGGCGGCATAACGTTGCGCCGATGAAGCCAGTTGCACCTGTAACGAGGATAACGAGCCCTCGAAGATCGCCCATTAGTTCACCTTGCCTAAGGATCGGTCGACAATATCAGCCAGCAGTTCAGCGTCGCCAGCAGTTCAGCGTGAAACCCTGGATAGGGAAATCCGACGACTCGGTGCAATCTAGTTTCCACAGTTTTGCCTGCTAACCCATCCTAATGAAATCATTTGCTTAGTTCGCAGTATTTACGTGAATTCGCGCGAGCTACGATGCCCTTAGAGGAATGAGCGGCAGAGAATCCATCCCTTTCTTCCACGGAGTGCACTTCCGGAAGGTCGGATTGGTTTTCCCTGTATGCTTCTCTCCGAATGCTTTTTCCCCCAGGCACGACACCTGATGCTAAACGCCTAATCCTTGCTCGGGCTTTGCGTGGCCTTGGAGACGGATTCGTCAGCATCTACCTGGTTGCTTATCTGCAACTCCTCGGATTCTCTGCGGTCCGGATTGGCGCAATTGTCACTGGGATGCTTGTTGGGTCGGCGGCTCTTACGTTACTTGCCGGGCTGGCGTCGCACCGTATCCGCACCCGACGAGTCCTTTTCGTGGCCACATTGCTGATGGGACTGACTGGCGCAGGCTTCGCCTCGCTCACCAACTTCTGGCTGATCTTCTTCATCGCCTTCGTTGGGACCTTGAATCCAAGTGCAGGCGACGTGAGCGTCTTTCTGCCGGTCGAGCAGTCGATTCTGGCGGGCGAGGCGGCCACAGCAGATCGTATTGCTCTTTTTGCGCGATACAGTCTTGGCGGATTGCTGTTCGGCGCCTTTGGCGCCTTAATGAGTGGTCTGCCGGAAGCTGCTGCACGATTTCTGGGCTGGCAACTTGTCGATACCTTCCGCGCGGGATTCATCCTCTATGGGGTTCTCGCTTTTGTCATTGCCTGGCTTTACCGCGGTCTGGTACACGGCACGACACCGGCGGCCCACGGAAACGCGCCCCTTCGCAAATCCCGTCCATTCGTAATTCGGATGGCGTTCCTCTTCGCCCTCGACTCGTTTGGAGGCGGTTTCGTCATCGATTCCCTGGTCGTGCTGTGGTTGTTCCTGCGCTTCGATCTCTCATTGCAGACGGTTGCTACGGTCTTTTTCGGCACGAGAATGCTTGCGGCTTTCTCCCAGTTGGGCTCGCCTCGGCTGGCGGCTCGTATCGGACCGATCGAGACGATGGTATTCACGCATATTCCCGCAAACCTTTTCCTGGTTATTGCTGCCTTCATGCCCAGTGCCCCTCTTGCTGTGACGTTTCTCCTGTTGCGGATGATGTTCTCATCGATGGACGTGCCCGTGCGGCAATCCTATGTGATGTCGATAGTCCCGCCGGAGGAACGAGCAGCCGCTGCAAGCATGACCAACGTGCCCCGCAGTTTAGTCAGTGCGATTTCACCTTTGCTTGCAGGATCGCTCCTCCAGGTATCGACCTTTGGCTGGCCGTTGCTAATCGGCGGTACGCTCAAAATCGTCTATGACCTTCTGCTTTTGGTTCAGTTCAGGCATATCCGGCCGCCAGCTTGAAAAACTGCACTTCTCCTTCTGCGCTGGAAGGATCACGCTGTACGATAACGACATATGTTTGGTAAGGGTCTCAGCGCTGTCACGTTTGCCAGCCTGATTTTGGTGGCAGTCCAATTCGACGCGGCTCCCGCCAACGACACGCGGCTGGCAGATGCAGTCATGAAGCGTGATGAGGCCGCCATACGGGCGCTGCTTCGCGACAAGATCGACGTCAATGGGACGCAGGCTGACGGCATGACCGCTCTTCATTGGGCTGTTCGCGAAGACAATCTGGAAACTGCGCAACTCCTGATTCGAGCCGGGGCCAGGGTGAGCATGGCAACACGCTATGGCGTAACACCTATCTATCTGGCCTGTGCGAACGGGAGCGAGTCGATGATCGAATTACTCCTTCGAGCGGGGGCGGATCCGAATGCCACGAACCCCGGAGGAGAAACGGCGCTGATGACCGCTGCCAGGATCGGAAGAATAGGCGCCGTGAAGTTGCTTCTCGATCGCGGCGCGGTTGTTGATGCGAAAGAGAAGGTCCGCGGCCAGACGGCGCTGATGTGGGCAGTTACCGAAAATCACGTGGATGTCGCATGGTTGCTGCTGAGGAGTGGCGCAAACGTCAATGCACAGACGGATGTGAACATCCCGGACGGAATGGAAACCAGTATCGCAAGGCCTGATGGCACGAGGTCGATGTCGGCGAATATCGGCGCGGCAGGGCCCGGTGTCTACAGGGCACGCGCCATCCCAACTCCCTCGGGAGGCATGACGCCGTTGCTGTTCGCCGCACGGGAAGGGCACATGGAGATGGCCCGGCTCCTTCTGGGGGCAAACGCAAATCTGAATCTGACTTCTGCCAGCGGCACCACGCCGCTGACTATTGCCATCATTAATAATCACATCCAGTTCGCGCGTTTCCTGCTGGAGGCGGGAGCGGATCCCAATATTGTCGACGAGTATCACAAACGGCCGGCTCTATTTGCTGCGATCGAGATGCGCAACCTCAACTTCCCGCCGGAAACGCCGCCGCCACATCCCGACCCCGGAGATCCTCTTGAATTGATCAGGGATCTGCTCAACAAGGGCGCCAATCCCAACTTTCAATCCAACACAACTCCGGTTCGGGGCTTTATGCAACTCACCGGAAGCTGGGTGAATTTCGACGGCCAGACGCCGCTGCATCGTGCGGCGCTAGCGGGCGATGTTACTGTCATGCGGTTACTGCTTGAACATGGAGCCGATCCCCGGATCAAAACCTATCAGGGCTCCACGGTTCTTATGGCAGCCGCCGGAGTGAACTGGGTCATTGGAGAAACCTACAGCAGGTCCGATGAGGAATACCTGGCGGCAGCAAAACTGTGCCTCGACCTGGGGCTTGATGTGAATGCCGTCAACGAACAGGGATTCCGGGCGATTCACGGCGCTGCCAACCGTGGATTCGACAAGATGGTTCAGTTGCTCGCCGACAACGGTGCAATGCTCGACGTCAAGGACAGCCAGAACCGCACACCAATGACATTTGCGGAGGGTGTGTTTCTGGCCCTGCAGCCGCCTTCGCGTAAGCCATCCACGATTGCGCTCCTGGAAAAATTGTTGAGCACGAACGCGGGAAAAAACTAACCAAATGGGTCAATAGCGAGGCACTGACGGGTCGACGGTCATCGACCAAACATCGATGCCGCCACGCATGCTGCGAGTGTTCGCAAATCCCTGTCCACGCAAATAGACTGCAGCGTCCAGGCTGCGGATACCGTGATGGCAGATGGTGACAATCGGCGTGTCTTTTGGCCAGGTGTCTACGATTTCCTTTGCCAGCGCCTCATCGACAAGTCGGCAGCCCTCAATGCGCGCGAGCTCATACTCGTATGGAGTCCGCACATCGATGAGAGTGAGGTTGCCCTCTTTCATGAGGGCAGCGACTTCAGCCGGCGAGATTTCAAGATTGTCGTTCATTCGGCAAATAACACCGGCGCAACGTCATTCAAATTCCGCTGCCAGACCGGATAAGTGTGGGCGCCCCCGGTTACCCGGAAGATATGCTCCACTTTGTGTTGGGACAGTTGTCCGGAGAACTGTTGAACAGACTGGAACAGAGTATCCTCTGTCCCGCAACTCACCCACAGAAATCTGATCTGGCTGTTGATATGCGCGGCATCAGCCAGGACATTCTCGAAATCGACGCCGCCCGTGGCGGGGTTGTTCGCTGCGCCCATAGCTGGACTGAACGCAGCGACGCGGCTGAACAGTTCCGTGTGGCTGAGCCCAAGCGCGAGGGCCTGAGCGCCTCCGAGTGAAAGCCCGGCGATGGCACGGTGATCGCGGTCCGCGTAAACGCGAAACGTGGCATCGATCATCGGAATGACATCCTCCAGAAAGTCTTTCGTGAAGCCTTCACGCTGCATTTTATTTTCCGCAGCGTCACCGCGCGCTGTACCCGGAGCTCGCGCTGCGGCAAAGCCGAAGGGCATCACGACAACCAGAGGTTTGAGTTTGCCGTCGGCGATGAGGTTGTCCAGAATCACGTGCGCCTGTCCACGCTGCGTCCATGAGGATTCATCACTGCCTGCCCCGTGGAGCAGATACAGGACGGGATAACGGCTCGTGGAATTCTCGTAACCCGGTGGCGTGTAGACCATGAGCTTGCGATCTGTTCCGAGGGACTTCGACTTGTATGGCAGGGATTTCAATGCCCCGTGCGGTACCGCTCGAACCTGGAGGTAGGCCGGCGTGGGCGCCTGCGCAACGACGGTGCAGGTAAGCACCCCCTGCAAGACAATCGACAGCAACGCAAGTAGTCGCGCGTAAGGCTTCATGGTCTCTCCTGGTGTCTCGAGTCTGCGGCAATAATATACGGCTCACCAGGGAGGCAGAGGGAGATTTTGAAATTGGCCGAATCCTGCACCTCAAATCCGAAATCCGAAACCTCAAATTGGACCGAAGCTGACTTGAGCCACAGTCCAATCTGCGATTTCGGATTTCGGATTTGAGGTGCAGGATTCGTCCAATTTCAAATTTCACCTCTCCCTGCCTTGGTGAGCCAAGTATGTTAGGAGGGGACACAAAGCCGGGGAAGGATCTCGCTGATCGAACTACTGAGCACCGCGTCAGCAACTTTGTCGAACGGAGTCGGCTGAGCGTTCAGGATGACGACGCGTGCGCCCGCGGCCTTCGCATAGGGAACTGCACAGGCGATGGGGTAAACCTGAAGGCTCGTTCCAACCGAAAGCAAGAGGTCGGTTTGCTGCGCGGCTGTCAGGGCGCGTTCAATCACTTCCGGCACAAGGGCCTGGCCGAACGAGATCGTATCGCTCTTGAGCATTCCGTTGCAAAGAAGACACTGCGGGTCTTCCTCGCCGGCGCGCACGCGTTCGAGAGTTTCCAGCATCGGTCCTTTCCATCCGCAGTCGAGGCAGACGACATTGTGAAGAGTGCCGTGCACTTCGATCACGCGCTCCGGCGAATTGCCGGCACGCCGATGGAGTCCGTCAATATTCTGTGTGATCAGAGCGTGGAGTTTCCCGCGGCGCTCGAGTTCAACAAGCGCGCGATGCCCAGCATTGGGCTCTGCTTTCCATGCGGACGAATTCAGACGCGCCTGCCATGAGGCTTTTCGCACCTCGCGATCCGCCACGTAGTAACGAATGTCCGACATCTTTTCGGCAGCGGGGTTTTTCGTCCACACGCCCTGAGGTCCGCGGAAATCTGGAATGCCGGAGTCCGTCGAGATCCCGGCTCCAGTCAGGACCACAACACGTTTGGCCGTATCTATCCAGCGATGAACGGCTTGGATATCGGCGACGCCCATCCGGAGATCTTACAGTACTTTCTGCATGAGCATGATGGCGTGGAGCTTGTCCGGTTTCGATTGACTGCCACCAGCGCAGGTCTATACTCGGAATCATTGCTGCCAGCCAGGGCATGGTGCCGGGGCAGGTCGGCAAAGCAGGTAAGGCCTAGTTCCAATGTCGATCCAGACAAGGAAGCGGGGGACCCAAACAGCACGGTAAAACGTGCTGCGGGGCGAATCTTCCATCCGGAAGTAGGGCAGCTTCCCAGCCCGAGCCCGTCAGCTAACCTCGTCGGCCAAGCGGAAGCAACCATGAATCCTCACAGTCTCGTTTCTCCAAAAGGCAATTCCTGGACTTTCGTTCATCTGCCGGTGATCGCTAACTGAAATCGGAGCACCGCTGGTAGCTCCGTGCACGAACGCAGCGGGAGGGCTGCATTTATGCTTATCACGTTGCTCCTTTGGACACTCTCGATTGTTGCGGCGGTTCTTGTGATTCCCTGGCTTATAGGGATTCGCTACATTCCGCACAACAAGGTTGGGATTGTCGAGAAGTTCTGGTCGCAGAAGGGCTCCCTGACCGACGGTCGTATCGTCGCTCTCGATGGAGAAGCAGGTTTTCAAGCCGAGCTTCTTCGTGGTGGGTTGCACGCGGGATTCTTCCCGTGGCAATACCGCATTCACAAGGAGCCCTTGGTCATGATTTCCGAAAGCAAGATCGGATATGTCTACGCGCGTGATGGCGGTCCGCTGCCACCGTCACAAACGCTGGCTAGTATCGTGGATTGCAACTACTTCCAGGATGCAGAGGCCTTTCTCAGGAACGGCGGCCAGCGTGGACGTCAGCGCGCAATTCTCCGCGAAGGCGTGTTTGCCATTAACCTGGCTCTCTATGTGGTCATCACTGAAGACCGGGTGTTCGGCGGACCGATTCGAGAGAAGGAAGGCAAGTACGGCGACTGGCAGGAACAACTCAAGAGTGTTCGTGGATTCGCGCCTGTCATTGTCGGATACGGCGGAGCACCTTCGGCCAAGATTGAAGAGCCGGTTGTTGGTGGCGCTGATCTGACGATGGCGGCGACAGATACGATTGGCGTCGTCACGGTTCACGATGGTGCTGCGCTCGAATCCGGCGAGATCATCGCGCCCGAAGTCCGAGGCGCAACGCGTGATCACAACTACTTTCAGGATCCAGAGACCTTTCTCGCGATGGGTGGACGTCGTGGAAAGCAACTCCAGGTTTTGACGGACGGCACGTTCTTCATCAACCGCTGGTTCGCGACAGTCGAAGTGCGTCCGAAAACTCTCATCCCGATCGGTTACGTCGGTGTTGTCGTTTCCTATTATGGCAGCAAGGGCGAAGACGTGACGGGTGAAGGGTTCCGCTATGGCGAGCAGGTCGAGCCCGGCCAACGCGGTGTCTGGAAACAGGCCTTGCCTCCGGGCAAGTATCCGGTGAATCCCTATGCGGTAAAAGTAGAGCTCGTTCCGACGGTGAACTTCGTTCTGCGCTGGATCACCGGGCAGGCTGAAGCGCACCAGTACGACAAGGATTTGGTCAGCATCGCGCTGATCACGGCCGATGGCTATGAACCCGTACTTCCGTTGTCACTGGTTTTGCACATCGACTATGAAAAGGCTCCAAGCGTGGTGCAAAGGTTTGGCGATGTCCGCAGGCTGATCACGCAAACGCTGGACCCGATTTTGACATCGTATTTCCGGGATGTCGCGCAATCGTCCCACATGCTGGAATTGCTGACGCATCGTGAGGACATCCAACGCCGAGCCACAGTCGAGCTCGGAAAGCGATTCAAGGAATTCGATATCAATTGCATCGCGGTACTGATCGGGCGCCCGGAATCCAAGATGAACGAGGAGCAGGAAGATCCGATCGAACGCCTCTTCGACCAATTGCGTATGCGGCGGCTCGCGGAAGAACAGATCTCGACGTTTGCGAAGCAGGAGGAAGCAGCGCAGCACTTGAAGGACCTGAACAACGCAAAGGCTGCGGCGGAGAAACAGGCTGAGCTGACACAGACGAAGATCGACATTGAAGTTGCCGGCAATCGTGGTGAGGCGCAGCTTGCCGAAGCCCAACGGCTTTCCCGGCGCGATATCGCCCGTGCTGAGGGTGAGTCGCGATCGAGAGAATTGCTGGGGCGAGGTGAAGCTTCGAGAACCGCGCAAGTCGGTCTGGCCGAAGCCGCCGTTTCGCTGCAGAAAATTCGCGCCTACGGTGATTCCCGGCTGTTCGCGTTGAACCTGGTGGCGGAACGCTTTGCCGGAAGTGCTCAGCCGATTGTCCCTGAACGGTTGCTGGTGATGGGTGGCGCCGGAGGTGAGAAGCTCGACCTTGGGTCTTCAAACGTCCTCAGCCAGTTTCTGACTCTACTGTTAGCAGAAAAGTCCGGAGTGGGAGTGACAGATGGCGGTAAGGGTATGGAGGACCTTGAAAAGCTAACGGCCAGCCTTGCGAAGAAAT
>Ga0111538_10014189_pt1 | contig 10515 bp, 12 predicted proteins | sample SoiMethybrSBSTD1_FD_79669 | JGI IMG/M metagenome (GOLD analysis project Ga0111538, IMG submission 79669) | Bulk soil microbial communities from a Populus tree surrounding site in Tennessee, USA - Soil MetaG P. TD hybrid SBSTD1 (version 2)... | ecosystem: Environmental > Terrestrial > Soil >... | reverse complement strand
GCTGAAGTGGATGCGCGATCGCAGGTCGCGCAGCTTCACCGGGAAGTACGAGTACTCCATCTGCCCCGACATCGCTTCCTCGAGGCTCTGCTGGAAGCCGAGCGGCGCGTAGACGTTCAGCTCGGCGCCGGGGAGGAAGGCCGGCACGAAGAACGGAAAGCCCTGGATGTGATCCCAGTGGGTGTGGCCGATGAAGAGATGCAGGCGCAGCGGCGAGGGCATCGTCCGCACGAGATGAAGACCGAGGTCGCGCGCCCCGGTGCCGCAGTCGAGAACGATGACGGTGCCGTCCCCTGCGCGCAACTCGACGCAGGAGGTATTTCCACCGTAGCGGACGGTCCCCTCACCGGGGGACGCTATCGACCCCCGAGTGCCCCAGAAACGTACGTACACGCAGTCCCTCTCGCTGCTACGTGGCTGAAAATACTAGCACCACCGACCGAAACAACGCCGGGATAGAATAGGCGGCCGCAGGCGCCATCCCGTCGGCGCGAAGGGCCCCGCAGGGGACTCTCAAGGAGGCTAGCACACAATGAGGACGACACGGCGAGGGTTCCTGGCACTGTCTGGCGCGGCATCGGTCGCCGCCGCTCTGCGGCTCGATGCGGCACCTGCGCTGGCACAGGCCGGCCCGGTGAAGATCGGCGTCCTGGCGGCCAAAGCCGGGGTGCTGGCACCCGTCGGTGAGTCCGGAATGCGCGGTGTGCAGTGGGCCACGGATCGGATCAACGCTACCGGCGGGATTCTCGGACGGAAGATCGAGCTCGTCATCGAGGAAGAGTCGAGCCCCAAGGACACCGTCGAGCGCTTCCGCAAGCTCGCCCTGCAAGACAAGGTCGACGTCATCTCCGGCGCCATCTCGACCGGCGTGGGCCTGGCGCTCGGACCGGTGGCCGAGGAGATGCAGACGATCTGGCTGGCCTGGGACGCGACCACCCAGAAGGGCGTCGAGGAGTCGATGCCCAAGCCGAAGTACTCGTTCCGCTCGACCGACAACGAGTGCGAGGCGGTGATGGCCTCGATCCTCACCGCGCGCAGCTGGAAGGGGAAGTTCCGCACCGTCGCCGGGATCAACCCCGACTACTCCTACGGGCGCGACAACTGGGCGGCGTTTCTCGCCATCATGAAGAAGTCCGGCATCGAGGTGCAGGTGGTGAGCGAGCTGTGGCCCAAGCTGGGCGCCACGGATTTCACGGCTCACGTGGCCGCGCTGCAGCAGGCCAAGCCGGATCTGATCTTCTCCTGCTTCTGGGCGGGCGACACGCCGATCTTCATGAAGCAGGCGCACGCGGCCGGGCTCACCCAGAGCACCAAGCTGGTGATGACGACCGGCGGCGGAGTCCACGAGTCGCTCAAGAAGGCCTTCACGCCCGAAGGCGCGCTGCTCGGCTACAACTGCATGTACTTCGAGCATCCCAAGGCCAGTCCGCTCATGAAGGAGTTCGTGCGCTGGCACCAGGAGAAGTTCAAGGAGTGGCCGAACTACGAGTCCGACCATGGGTACTTCACCGTCGTCGCCTACAAGGCGGCGGTGGAGCGGGCGGCCAAGGCGGCCGGCGGCAAGTGGCCCAGCATCGATCAGGTGATCCAGGCCCTCGAGGGGGTCGAGGTCGAGTCGCTCTCCGGCTCGCGGCGCTACCGCGAGGACCACATCATGGAGGCGACGTTCTTCCAGGGCTTCACCACGCACAAGAACAAGCACGACTTCGTCACCATCGACCCGCTGGAGTCCATGGGCACCAAGCAGATCCAGAAGCCGTCGGGCGTCGGCCTCTACGACTGGATCAACTCCTGGAAGGTGTGAGGCCCGGCCGGCCCTGCTCCAGCGAAGCCTGAGCATCGTGCTCGGCGGCGTCTTCCACGCCGCCGTGCTGTTCCTGGTCGCGGCGGGGCTGCAGCTCGTCTTCGGCGTGCAGCGCATCCTCAACCTGGCCTGCGGCTCCTTCTACGCGCTCGGCGCGTATTTCGGTGTGTCGGCAGTGACGTGGGCGCTCGGCGCCGGCCTGCCGGCACCGCTGTTCGTCGTCGTGCTGCTGGGCGCCGGGCTGGCCCTGGCCGCCATCGGCCCGCCGCTGGAGCGCCTGCTGCGCACCATCTACGACCGCGACGAGAGCTTTCAGCTCCTGCTCACCTTCGCGCTGGTGCTGATGTTCGAGGACGTCATCCGCTTCTTCTGGGGCACCGCGCCCTATCAGCTCGGCCAGGCCTATCTCATCTACGGCCAGTGGCGGATCGGCGGATCCGTCGTGCCGGTCTACAACCTGGTCGTCATCGCCGCCGGCGGGCTGATCGCGCTGGGGATGGGCTGGTTCCTCGCCCGCAGCCGCTTCGGCCGCATCGTGCGCGCCACCGCGGAGAATCGGGAGATGAGCGAGGCGCTCGGTGTGGACATGACCCGCGTGTACGCGCGCGTCTTCACGCTCGGCGTGGCGCTGGGCACCGTGGGCGGCGCGCTGGTCATCCCGGCCACCGCGGCCACCAACGAGATGGGCATCGAGCTCATCGTGGAGGCCTTCGCCGTGGTGGTCATCGGCGGCCTCGGCAGCATGCGGGGCGCCTTCGCGGGCGCGCTCATCGTCGGCCTGATGAAGGCCAGCGCCATTGCGATCTACCCCGAGGTCGAGATGCTGGCGGTGTACGTCGTCGTCATCTCCGTTCTGGTCCTCCGTCCGTCCGGACTCTTCGCGCGGGCCACCGCCTGATGGCCCGGGTGATCGCCGTGCTGCTGGGGGTGGCGCTGCTCGCGGCGCCGCTCGTGCTGCCGCGCTATCAGATCACGCTGCTGCTGCCGTCGTTCGCGTACGGCATCGCGCTGCTCGGCCTCAATCTGCTGTTCGGGACCACCGGGCTGCTGTCCTTCGGCCACGCGCTGTTCGTCGCGCTGGGCGCGTACACCGCGGCCTACCTCACGACCGGCTTTGGCGTCCGGCACTTCGAGCTCATCGTGGTCGGGGCGGCCCTGGTCGCGGTGGTGGTGGCCGTGCCGGTGGGGCTGCTCTGCGTTCGGTACGTGAAGATCTACTTCGGCATGCTCACGCTGGCGTTCGGCATGCTGTTCTACTCGTTCCTCTACAAGTTCTACACGGTCACCGGGGGCGACGAAGGCATGCGCGTCCTGCGGCCCATGCTCCTGGGGCAGCCGCTGGCCGGGCTGAACAAGGTCGACTTCCTCACCGGGCCCTTCTACTACTACGCGCTGGCGCTGCTGGCGCTGGCCGCCCTGGTCATGCACCGCATCGTGCGCTCGCCCTTCGGTCTGTGTCTGCGGGCCATCCGGGAGAATCCCGAGAAGGCCGAAGCGCTGGGCGTGAGCGCCCGCCGCCACCGGTTCGGCGCCTTCCTGATCGCCGCGGTGTTCGGCGCCGTGGGCGGCACGCTCCTGGGGGTGCCGACCGGCCTGGCCGATCCCCTGCTCGCCTACTGGACGCACTCCGGCAACCTGGTCTTCATGCTCTTGCTGGGCGGCTTCGACCACTTCCTGGGGCCGGTCGTAGGCGCGATCGTGTTCATCTTTCTGCAAGATCTGATCATGTCGCTGACGTCGTACTGGCGCTTCGTGTTCGGCGCCATCCTGGCGGTCCTCGTGATCTTCGTCCCGCGCGGGCTGCTGGGCCTGCTCGACGCGCGGACCCGGGCGTCGGCGTGATGCTGCTGGAGGCGATCGACGTCCGGAAGCTGTACGGAACCTTCTGCGCGCTGGACGGCGTGACCCTCGCCGTCGGCCCCGGCGAGTTCGTGTCGATCGTCGGCCCCAACGGCGCGGGCAAGACGACACTGGTGAACGTGCTGAGCGGCCTCACGTCGCCGAGCAGCGGCGCGGTGCGCTTCCGGGGCGACGACGTCGCCGGGCGCGGCCCGGTGGGGCTGGCCCGCGCCGGCATGGCGCGCGCGTTCCAGCTCGTCCACGTGTTTCCCGCGCTCAGCGTGGGAGAGACGCTGGCCGTCGCGATCACGTCGCGGCGCGGGCGGCGCGCCCGGCTGTTCGCCGGCCTGGCCGGCGACCGGCAGTTGTGGGACGAGGTCGCGACCGTCGCCTCCGTGTTCGGGCTCGACGGGGCGCTCGACCGGCCGGCGCGCACGCTGCCCCAGGGCGACAAGAAGCTGCTCGACGTGGCCAGCGCGTTCGCGCTGCACCCGGAGGTCATCCTGCTGGACGAGCCGACCAGTGGGGTGAGCACCGGCGACAAGCACGCGATCATGGAGGTACTGGTGAAGGCGGCGGCGCGGATGGGCGTCAAGGCCATCATCCAGGTCGAGCACGACATGGACATCGTATTCGGCTACTCCGACCGTATCGTGGCCCTGCACCAGGGCCGCGTCCTGGCCGACGCGACGCCCGCTGCCCTGCAGGCCAACGACGAGGTCATGGCCACCATCGTGGGAAGAACGGTGTCCCACATGGAGCCACCCGCTGCGCGCACGCAGCCGCTCCCTTCTAAGACGGGCCACCCACGCCCCGATCCGGGCACGCCGGGCCCGCTACAATAATCCCGCTCCAATAATGCTGGCCGTGCGCGATCTCGACGTCTTCATCGACGGCAGTCACGTGCTGCGCCGCGTCGCGCTCGACGTGGCGGCGGGCGAGGCGGTCTGTCTGGTCGGTCGCAACGGCAGCGGCAAGAGCACCACGCTGCGCACGATCATGGGCTACCGGCGGCCCACGGCCGGCACCATCACCTTCAACGGCGAGCCGATCGGCGGACAGCCCACCCATGCCATCGCGGCTCGCGGCCTCGGCTTCTCGCCCGAGGACAGCGGGATCTTTGCCGACCTCAGCGTGGCCGAGAACATCGAGATCGCGACCTGGACGCGGCCGGGCGGCCGGCCGGCGGCCGAGCGGATTGCGCTCGCGTACGAGATCTTCCCGCGGCTGCGCGGGTACGCCGATCGCGGCGGCACCGCCATCTCGGGCGGCGAGCGCAAGATGCTGTCGATCGCCCGCGCGCTCGCACTGGACCCCGTCTTGCTGTTGCTCGATGAACCGTTCGAGGGCCTGTCGCCGGCCATCATCCCGGCCATCGGCGACGCGATCGCGGCCATCGCGCGTCAGGGCCGCGGCGTGCTGATCGCCGAGTCGAACATCCACCACGTCCCCGCCTGGACGCAGCGTCTCTACGTGGTCGAGCGCGGCGAGATCATCTTCGCCGGACCGCTCGACCAGGCTCAGCGTGACGCCACCGTCCTGCGCATCATCGGAGGAAAGCCATCATGAGCAGTCTGCCCCTTCTGCCGACCTCGGTGGTCGGCTCTCACGGCAAGCCCAGCTGGTGGTTCACACTGGTGAAGGCCCACGAGGCCGGCGACGCCGGTCCCGGCGACCTCGAGGAGATGTTCGACGACGCCGCCGACGCGGCCATCCGTGACATGGAGCACGCCGGCATCGACGTCATCACCGATGGCGAGGTCCGCCGCCTCGACGGCTATGTCGATTCGTACTACGCCATCATCAAGGGCATCCAGCCGCTGCCGGTGCGCCGCAAGGTCGGGCCCTGGGGCTACGATCAGCAGACGCGCTACGAGGCGGTCGGTCGCATCGAGACGCCGGCGGGCGGCCTCGGCATCGTGAAGGAGTTCGAGTACCTCAAGGCCCACACCGGCCGCGCCACCAAGGCCACCTGCGCCGGGCCGCTCACCTTCGGCTCACGGATTCATCCCGGCAAGCAGTACAAGGGTGTCGTCGACGTGGCCGAGCGCTTCGCGGAGGTCATCAACGCCGAGCTCAAAGCGCTGGTCGCCGCCGGCGCGGACTGGATCCAGCTCGACGAGCCGGCGCGCGGCAACGTCTCAGGCGAGGAGATGGCCCGGCTGTTCAACCTGGCCACCGAGGGCGTGAAAGCACGCCTGGGCTTTCACATCTGCTTCGGCAACCGGTTCGGGCGCTCGCGCTTCCCGCGGACCTACGAGCCCTACTTCCCCGGCGCGCTGTCGGCGCGCGCCGACCAGTTCGTGCTGGAGTTCGCCAGCCGCGAGCTGAGCGAGGTGGATCTCTGGCAGAAGTACGGCAGCGGGCGCGAGCTGGGCGCCGGCGTGGTGGACGTGAAGGGCTTCCAGGAGGAGACGGCGGACAGCGTGGGTCGGCGAATCCGCCGGGTGCTCCAGGTCTGCCCGGCCGAAAAGCTGACCCTCAACCCCGACTGCGGCTTCGGCTGGTCGCCGCGCTACATGTGCAACCAGAAGCTGCGCGGGCTGGCGGCCGGCGCGGCGCTGGTGCGGAAGGAGCTGACCGGGAAATCGTAGCGGCCTGGAACCGGCGATTTATCTCGCGCGGTGGCCGGACGCCGGTACCATATCGGCGTCGGCCAACGTTTCTCGAGAAGTAGAGAGGAGGTTCCTATGCGGAACGCACGGTTCGTCGTCGCAGCGCTGGTCCTCGCCCTGCTGGCGGGACTCGCCGCTCCGGTGCCGGCGCTCGAGGTCGGGCAGAAGGCGCCCGACTTCACCCTGACCGGGCCCGGGAACAAGCCGGTCAAGCTCAGCGAGCTGACGGCCAAGGGCCCGGTCGTCATCTACACGTTCATCCAGGCCTTCACCGGCCCCTGAAGCAAGGAAATCCGCGACTTCGAGGCGGCCCTGCCGCAGTTCGAAGCCGCTGGCGCCCAGGTCGTGGGCGTGAGTGCCGACCATGCAGCCACCCTCGATGCGTTCGTCAAGCAGAACAACATCAAGCACCTCCTGCTGTCCGACTTCCGTCGCCAGATGCTCCCCGCCTGGGGAGCGATGGAGACCAACGAGCAGAGCCCGATCTATCGCTACGGCAAGCGCGCCTACTTCGTGATCGACAAGGACGGCGTGGTTCGCTACGAGAAGATCCAGACCAACGCGCTCGATCTCCTCAACCCCGAAGAGGTCCTGAAGGCCCTCAAGGACGCCAAGGTCTCGTGAAGCGCTGGCCGGTCGCCGTCTTCGTGGCTCTGGCACTGCTGCTGCCCATCGCGGCCGCAGGAGCGCCGGACTTCACGGCGCTGGGCATCCAGCGCTACGACGCTCCGAAGGCGGCGCCGGCCTTCACCCTGCCCGATCTCGACGGTCGAAAGGTTCAGCTCGCGGACTACAAGGGCAAGGTCGTCCTCCTCTTCTACTGGGCCACCTGGTGACCAGACTGTCGGGAGGAGTTGCCTTCCGTCAACGCGCTCTACCGTGAGTTCCGGGACCAGGGACTGGAAGTTCTGTTGATCGACTTTCGCGAGTCGCCCGAGCACGTGCGCAAGATCGTGAAAGACCGCGGGTACGTCGCGCCGGTGCTGCTCGACGAGAGCGGCGACGTCACCGGCCGCGTCTACGGGGTCTGGGGGCCGCCGACCATCTATCTCGTCGATCGCTCAGGGCGGCTCGTCGGGCGTGGCGTCGGCCCGCGCAACTGGACTACTCCCGCGGCAAAAACCTTCGTCCGCGAGCTGCTCGCTCAGCCCTAGCGCTCGCTCCGTCTCCTACCGGCGCTTCGTGGAGCGGGTGGGGGTGGCGCGCGTGAGTCCCCCGGGGCGCGCCCGCATGGCTCGCCTGTCGCCGTAATTCGCTCCGGGATCGGCTCGCTTCGACCCCCCATCCCCCAGAGGGGGTCGCGTCGCGACCAGTTGAATCGTTGGCGGCTCGCTCGCCGATCCCTGCGCTCATAACGGCGACGACGGCTCGCCATGATGGCGCGCCCCGGGGGACTCACGCGCACCACCCCCACCCACTCCACGGCGGGCCGTTCGGAGCGTGTTGAGCTTCCTCCTTCTAGAACAGCAGGGCGAGGTCGACGATTTCTGTGATGCGGTTGAGGTCGACGGGTTTGACGACGTAGTCGAAGGCGCCGTGGGCGAGGGCGCGGCGGGCGATGGTGTCGTCGTTGGTGCCGCTGACCATGATGATGCGGGCGGTGGGGGCGATTGCGTGGATCACGGGGAGGGCGGCGATTCCGCTGAGGCCGGGGAGATCGATGTCCAGGAGGACGACGTCGGGGGCGCGTTGCGTGATCAGGCGGATGGCGCTGGCGGCGTCGGCGGCGGTCTGCACGGCGTGGCCGAGCGGGGCGAGGGCTTCCTCGAGGATCGCGCAGAGCTCGGTGTTGTCGTCCACGATCAGGATGTGACCGCGCGCGGGCGACCTCGGGGCCGACGCGGTGGCCGGCGTCGGGGACGGGGCGGGCGGCGGACCTGTGAGGGGGGCCAGGATGTCGGCGATCTGGACGGGCCTTCGGAGTGCGGCGATCGCACCATCGGCCACGGCCGCGGCTCGCTGGGTTTCGGTCGTCACGCCGACGAGCACCACTCGGATGCCGGGGTCGAACAATCGGATGCGGCGAAGGACTTCCAGGCCGCTGACGCGTGGGGTGTCGAGCGTGACGATGACCCCGTCGGGACGCGTGCGCTTGACGTAGAGCAAGGCTTCCAGACCGTTCTCGGCCTCGAGCACCTCGTAGCCGTGCTGGCGCAAGCCCGCGACCAGCTGACTGCGCGCCGCGGGGTCGGCGTCGGCGATCAGGATCGGTGCGGTGGCCGGGCCGGGTGGGCTGGTCACGGAGCGATGGAAGAGCACCGGACGCGATCGAGCGCGGTCGGCGCGTGCGTCCCGACGAGAAGCGTCCCCTGTCGCACGGGCCTCCCCTTTGGGTGATGACGACTAGGCGGCGGCCAGATTGTGGCCCGAGGACGCGCGCTCGCCTAGCGGGGAAAGCCTGACACGCGCTCGGGGCGCGTGTCGTCGACGCTAGCCGAGGTTCGGAGGCATCGGCGGCGGCAGCGGCTCGTCGGTTCGCGCCGTGAGCAGGCCCAGGTCCATCGCCAGGCGGACCAGGTCCGCGCGACTGTGCAGGCCGAGCTTGTCGTTGAGGCGGGAGCGATAGGTCTCGATCGTCTTCACGCTGAGCGTGAGTCGCTGCGCGACCTCGCGGTTGGTGTGGCCGCGAGCGAGCAGCTCGAGGACCTGGCGCTCGCGCCGGCTGAGCGGCGGCACCACGGCCGTGGCGGACTCCGACGGCATACCGGCCTCTACGCCATCACCGGTGCGCACGAAAGTGCGGCCCCGGTGCACGGCGCGGATCGCCGCCAGCAGCTCGGCGCTCTCGGCGTCCTTCACGACGTGGCCGGTCGCTCCGGCGGCCAGCGTGAGGCCGGCGTACGCGGGATCGTCGTGCATGGTCAGCACGAGCAGCCGCGTCGTCGGAACCTCGCGGCGCAGCAGCTCCAGGGTCTGGACCCCGCTCATGCCGGGCATCGTCAGGTCGACCACGGCCACGTCGGGCCGGTTCACGCGCGCCCGATCCAGCGCTTCGTGACCGTCGGCCGCTTCGGCGACGACCGTCATGTCGGGCTGAGCATCCAGGAGTACACGAAGGCCGGCGCGCAGGATGGCGTGGTCGTCGGCCAGCAGCAGGCGGATCTTCTTCATGTTGCCTCCGTTCCCAGCGGGATCTCGACCTCGAGGCGGGTGCCCCGTCCCGGCGCGGAATCGATCGTGAACGTGCCCTTGAGCACCGCGGCCCGCTCGCGCATCGTGTGAATGCCCAGGCCGCGCGCGGCCGTGGCCGGCCCCGGCGGTTGCTCCGAGTCAAACCCACACCCGTCGTCGTCCACGATCAGGACGACGGCATCCCGGCGCCGGCGCAGCCACACGGACACGGTGGTGGCCGCGGCGTGGCGCGCGACGTTCGACAGCGCCTCCTGCATGATGCGATAGAGCGCGGTCTCCACCGACGGCGCCAGGCGTCCGTCGTCCAGCCCGCTCGTCTCCACCCGCACCGTGATCCCGCGCGTCCGCCCGAAGTCGGCGGCGTACCGCGCGAGCGCCGTCGCCAGGCCGAGATCGTCCAGCACGCTGGGCCGTAGACCCCACGCCAGCCGCCGCACTTCGGCCAGCGCGTGCGTCGCCACCTGCTGCAGGTCGCGCGCCTGGGCGCGGGCCGCCTTGACCGTCCGGGCCTCCTGCAGCGCGCCGAGCCCCATCAGCAGCGAGGCCAGCGACTGCGCGGTCTCGTCGTGCAGCTCGCGCGCAATCCGCCCGCGCTCCTCCTCCTGCACGGTGATGACCTGATTCAGGAGCAGCGCGCGGATCTCCTCGGCCTGCTTGCGGTCGGTGATCTCCGAGAGCAGGCCATAGGCGTAGGCGACGCCCTGCTCCTCGTACGTGGTCACCGCGCGATCGTGCACCCAGATCCACCGGCCGTCCCTGCGCCGGGTGCGGTACTCCACGTCGAAGCGCGCGCCGTCGCGGAACAGCGCCTCCAGCTGCTGCGACACCAGCGGTCGATCGTCCGGGTGCATGCGGACGAGCCACTGGACCCCGCCGGGGGCGTACACCTCGTCGGCCGTGTACCCCGTGACGGCGACGATGTTGGGGCTGACGAAGATGGTCCGGCCTGTTCGGTCGACGAGCCACGCCACCTCGGGGATGTTCGTGGCCAGCAGGCGGTAGCGCTCCTCGCTGGCCCGCAGCGCCGCCTCGGCACGCACGCGACCGATGGCCACGCCGGCGACGCGGCCCGCGCGCTCGATCAGCTGCCGGTCGGCATCGGTCGGACGCCGGGCGGTGCGGTAG
>Ga0111538_10014188_pt1 | contig 10515 bp, 7 predicted proteins | sample SoiMethybrSBSTD1_FD_79669 | JGI IMG/M metagenome (GOLD analysis project Ga0111538, IMG submission 79669) | Bulk soil microbial communities from a Populus tree surrounding site in Tennessee, USA - Soil MetaG P. TD hybrid SBSTD1 (version 2)... | ecosystem: Environmental > Terrestrial > Soil > Tree... | reverse complement strand
GGCTCCGGCCGATGGTCCTCCTGTCCGTCCGCCAGCGGATACGCCGCCTGCCCCTGCGGCGTGGCGCGGGCGTCGAAAAAGTTGAAGAGCAGCAGAACCAGTACGTGCACGACCACGCCGACCGCGAGCAGGGCCGCGCCGAAGCCGAAGATGGCGCGGATGTTGACGTCGCTCTCTTCATGGCTGACCTCGACGTTGTCGGTCGGCCCTTGCGGCATCTCGCCGGCGTGCGGATGATGCAGTTCAGCCATCGCTTCTCAATGCGCCGTCCTCGGCGGCGTGCCGCGCTCGATGATCTTGCCGAGCGCTTCGTCGAACTGCGGATCGTGCACCGGCAGGATGGCGCGGCCGCGCAGCTGGTAGATGAAGCAGGCGACCCACAGCGCCCCGAGCGTCAGCGGCAGCACCAGGTCGAGCCAGCTCACCGAGATGCCGTGCTCGTGGAACTCGGGCGCGATCAGCCAGAACAGATCGAGCCACCGCACGAGCAGGATGCCGACGGCCACCCGCAGCAGCAGCTCGGGCTGCCGCTTGACCCGCCGCGACAGCAGCACGACGAAGGGCACGGCGAAGTGGAACAGCACGAGCCCCAGGCCGGTGAAGCGCCAGCCGGTGTGCAGCCGATGGAGGTACCAGGCGATCTCGTGCGGCAGGTTGCCCGACCAGATGATCAGGAACTGCGAGAACGAGAAGTACGCCCACAGCATCACGAAGGCGAGCATCAGGTTGCCGAGATCGTGGAAGTGCACCGGCGCGACGATGCGATCGAGCGGCGGGCGGCGGCTGAGCCAGGCCAGCACGATGATCAGGAAGGCGAGCGAGGACAGCCCCTGTCCGGCCAGGATCAGCACGCCGTAGATGGTCGAGAACCAGTGCGGCTCGAGCGACATCAGCCAGTCGAACGACGCGAAGGTGATGCAGAGGCCGTAGGCGAGCAGCCCGCCGCCGCTCAGCTTCTGCATCCGCGCGGCGAGGCGCGGGTTCGCGGTGCGGTCCTGCTCGAGCGACCAGGCGTTGAGGAAGTACGACACCGCGTTCCAGACCAGGAAGTAGAGGGCGGCGCGGATGAGGAAGAACGGTGTGTTGAGATACAGCTGCTTGTGCCGCAGCGCTTCGTCGCCGGCAACCAGCTCCGCGTTGGTCCACGGATAGAGGTGGCGCATGCCGAGCGCGATCGGCAGGAACAGCAGCGTCATCACCGGCAGCACGCGCGTTGCGGCGCCGATCGGCCGGCGGATGACCACGCCCCAGGCGCCGCCCGACAGCTGGTGCACCATCCCCAGCGCCAGGCAGCCGAGCGTCACGCCGAGGCACAGCATGTACCCCATCAGGTACGACTGATAGAACTGCCGCGCGTTCAGCAGCCAGCCGATTGCCGACAGCACCGCGCCGGCGGCGGCGGCGATGAGCAGGCGGCGCTGCAGGCCGGCCAGCTCGGGGATCGCGACGTCGGCGGTCTCGGTCAGCGGCGTCATGGCTGAATCCTGTCGCGCTCGGACGGCGGCACGTCGGTGAGCGTCGCGTGCCCGCTCAGCTGCAGCGCGCGGAGGTAGGCGACGATCGCCCAGCGATCCTCGACCCGCACCTGCGTGGCGTAGTCGGGCATCGCGCCGAAGCCGTTGGTGATCACGTCGAAGAAATGCCCCGCCGGCGCACTGCGCAGCCGGTCCGTGTGCATCGACGGCGGACGCCGGTAGCCGCGCAGCACCACCATCCCATCGCCCTGCCCGGTGCGGCCGTGGCACGGCGAGCAGAAGACGTCGAAGCGCTCGCGGCCGCGCGCCATCACGCGCGCGTCGACCGGAAACGGAAACACCGCCGCCGGCTGGCCGTTCGCCATGCCGGTGTACAGCAGCTCGTCGTCGCGCAGATGGCCGCGCGCCACGGTGCCCTCGACCATCGGCCGCGCCGACCGCGCGTCGGTGAAGAAGGCCGTCTCCCGCATCGGGTCGTAGCGCGGCTGGTCGTGCATGTCCTGCCGGCAGCCACTGGCCGCGATCGAGAGCACGACGATCAACGCAGAGACCGCAGAACCCGCAGAAAAAACGGATTGCTCTGCGTGTTCCGCGTGTTCCGCGTTTGCCGTCGTCCGCAAGCGGCTAATCAGCAACGGTGGTGACCTCACGCGGGTCGAGCGTTTCCAGGAAGCGTCGCGTCCCCTCGATGTCGAACTTCGGGTCCTGCGATTCGATGCAGAGGAAGAACCGGTTGCGGCTGGCGAGCGCGAAGCGCGGGACGTTGAAGACCGGATGGTACGGCTGCGGCAGGCCGTTCAGCGCCAGCATCCCGAGGACGCACGACAGCGCCGCCACCAGAATCGTGCACTCGAAGGTGACCGGGATGAACGCCGGCCAGCTGTGCAGCGGCTTGCCGCCGATGTTCAACGGATAGGCGAGCGCCGACACCCAGTACTGCAGCAGGTAGCCGCCGATGCAGCCGGCGAGCCCGCCGATGAGGACGATCAGCGGCAGCCGGCTGTGATGCGAGCCGAGCGCCTCGTGCAGCTCCTCGATCGGATACGGCGAGTAGGCGTCCATGCGGCGGTAGCCTTCGTGATACGCCTTGTGCGTCGCGTTGACGAGCGAGGTCGGATCCTCGAACTCCGCCATCAGGCCGTAGACTTCACGATGCTCGGCGATGAGCTTCATTCCTCCACCTTCGCCTCAGGCAGCATCGTCCGCATCTCGAAGATCGAGATCATCGGCAGGAAGCGCAGGAACAGGAACAGCAGCGTCAGGAACAACCCGATCGTCCCGAGATACGTGGACCAGTCCCAGAAGGTCGGCGCGAAGTTGCCCCACGACGAGGGCAGGAAGTCGCGGTGCAGGCTGAGCACGATGATGACGAAGCGCTCGAGCCACATGCCGACGTTCACGATCAGCGAAATCACGAACAGCGCCGGCACGCTGGTGCGCACCGCCTTGAACCACAGCGCCTGCGGGATGAAGACGTTGCAGAGCAGCAGCGCCCAGTAGGCCAGCTTGTAAGGGCCGAACAGCCGGTTCAGCATCATGAAGCTCTCGTACTTGTCGGCGCTGTACCAGGCGATGAACGCTTCCGTGACGTAGCCGTAGGCGACGATCAGCCCGGTCACCAGCATCACCTTGGCCATGTTCTGCAGGTGGCGCATGGTGATGAAGTCTTCGAGCGCGTAGGCGGCGCGAATCGGAATCGCCAGCGTCAGCACCATCGCGAAGCCGGAGTAGATTGCGCCGGCGACGAAGTAGGGCGGGAAGATCGTCGTGTGCCAGCCCGGCACGATGCCGACCGCGAAGTCGAAGCTGACGACGGTGTGCACCGAGACGACCAGCGGCGTCGCCAGGCCGGCGAGCAGCAGATAGGCGGTCTCGTAGCGGTGCCAGTGGCGAGCGGAGCCGCGCCAGCCCATCGCCAGCATGCCGTAGATGACGCGGCCGACGCGCGATTGCGAGCGGTCGCGCAGGGTCGCGAGATCCGGGATCAGGCCGACGAACCAGAACAGCAGCGACACCGTCGCGTACGTCGAAACCGCGAACACGTCCCAGACCAGGGGGCTCCTGAACTGCGGCCAGACGTTCATCGTGTTCGGGTACGGCAGCAGCCAGTACGCCAGCCACGGCCGCCCGGTGTGGAACAGCGGGAAGATGCCCGCCGACGCGACCGCGAAGAGCGTCATCGCCTCGGCGAAGCGGTTGATCGAGGTGCGCCAGGTCTGCTTCAAGAGCAGCAGGATCGCGGAGATCAGCGTCCCGGCGTGGCCGATGCCGATCCACCAGACGAAGTTCGTGATGTCGAACGCCCACCCGACCGGCACGTTGTTGCCCCAGATGCCGATGCCCTTGAACACCAGGTAGGTGAGCGAGACCAGCAGCAGCCCGGAAAGCATCAGCACGATGCCGAAGCCGGCATACCACCAGAGCGGCGTCCGCCGCGTGAGGACGATCGAGCTGATCTTGTCGGTGACGGTGCCGAAGGTATGTCCCGGCGCGATCACCGGCGGCGTGCCGCCGCCGGTGACGGCGGCGCGCGGCTCCTCCCTGGGCTGAAGCGAATCGGCCATCATGCCAACCGGGCGGAGCAAGCTCCGCCCCTACGAGATGTGGCGATGCTACGCATCGCCAATCTCCGGGTTGACGTTGCGCACCGCGGCCAGATACGTCGTCCGCGGCCGCGTGTTCAACTCGCCGAGCAGCGAGTAGTTGCGCTCTTCCGCTTTCAGCTGCACCACCCGGCTGGCCGGATCGTTGAGATCGCCGAACACGATCGCGTCGGCGGGGCACGCCTGCTGGCAGGCGGTCTTGATCTCGCCATCGCGCACGCGCCGGTCGCCCTTCTCCGATTCGATCTTCGCCTTGTTGATTCGCTGCACGCAGTAGGTGCACTTCTCCATCACCCCGCGGCTGCGAACGGAGACGTCGGGATTGCGCCCGAGCTTGAGGCTCGGCGTGTTCCAGTCCTGATAGAGCAGGAAGTTGAAGCGGCGGACCTTGTAGGGGCAGTTGTCGGAGCAGTAGCGGGTGCCGACACAGCGGTTGTACACCATGTCGTTCAGCCCCTCGTGGCTGTGCGCGGTGGCGCCGACCGGACACACCACTTCGCAGGGCGCGTTCTCGCACTGCATGCACGGCACAGGCTGGAAGTAGGTCTCGGGATTCTCGGCCGCGCCGCGGTAATAGGTATCGACGCGCAGCCAGTGCATCTCGCGGCCGCGCAGCACCTGCTCCTTCCCGACCACCGGGATGTTGTTCTCGGCCTGGCAGCCGACGACGCAGGCGTTGCAGCCGATGCAGGCGTTGACGTCGATCGCCATCCCCCACTTGTAGCCTTCGTACTTGTAGTCGGGGTACAGCGTGATGGTGCGCGGCGGCGTCTCGTCGTGCTCGTTGACCGACTTCGGATCGCGGACGTACTCGTCGCGCGTCACCGCCCGCACCATCCCGCGCCCTTCCATCAGGTGGTGGTACTGAGTGCAGGCGAGCGAGAACCGGTCGCCGGTGCGCGCGATCTCGGCGCCGGCGCCGAACGACCAGGCGTCGGCGGTGCGGATGGCGTTGGCGTTGAAGCCGGCCGCGGCAGCGACGCGTCCGCCGCGCGAGCGTCCGTACCCGGCGTGGATGGTGACGCAGTCGTCGGGGTGGCCGACGACGCGGAAGAGCGCGCCGCGCACCGTGCGGCCGCGATACTTCAGCTCGACGACGTCGGTGACGACCTGGCCGTGCTCGCCGCCCTGGAACGAGACGTCCTCGGATGCGCTCAACCTGGCGGCGGTCGCCGGGCTCGCCAGCACGGCGTTGTCCCACGTCAACCGCGTGATCGGCTTCGGCAGCTCCTGCAGCCAGGAGTTGTTGGCGAAGCGGCCGTCGAGAATCGACGGATCGTTGCGGAAACTGATCTCGATTCCCTCTGACACAGCGATTGCGGATTGCGGATTGCGGATTGCGGAGGGTTCGAGGTTCGTTCGAACGGTCTTGGCCGGGAACGCCGTGTTTGGGATGACTCCGTCGTGCAGCCACCGCCGCCACGAGGCCTCGAACGCCGCCGCCGGCGCACCGCCCTGGTTCCCCGCCGCCGCGCCACCCTGGTTCGTGGCTGACGCGCCGCCCTGGTTCCAATGCGCGCGGACGACCTCGTAGCTCGATCGCTCGGGGCGGTCGCTCATTGCGGCCAGCACCTCGTGCGCCGATCGGCCGCCATAGAGCGGCGCGATCAACGGCTGCACGATCGACGCGGTGCCGTCGTAGGCGCGCGCGTCGCTCCACGCCTCGAGGAAGTGCGCCTCGGGCACCTGCCACTGGCACAGCGCGGACGTCTCGTCGGCGTAGAGGCTGAGGTGGACGCGCAGCTGCGGTCTGGCGAGCGCGGCGGCGAAGTCGAGATCCGCCGGCGCGGTGTAGACGGGGTTGCCGCCGAGGATCACGAGCAGATCGACCCGCCCGGCGTTCATGTCGGCGGTGAGATCCCGCAGCGACTCGAGCTGGTTGACGGGTTCGGCCTCCGCCGTCTGTGTGTAGACGACCGTGGCGCCGGCGTTGCCGAGCGCCTGGTTCATCGCGTGCGCGAGCGCGTGCACCGCGGGCGGCTGCCCGTCGCCGGCGACGACCAGGCTGCGCCCGCGATGCGCCTGCAGATCCTTCGCGACCGCGTCGGCAAAGCGGCGCGCCCGATCCGGCACCGTGGCGCCGACGCCGCCGCCTTCTCCGGATCGGCCGAGCCCGGCGGCGATCGCGCGCGCGAACCCTTCGATCTCGCTCGGCTTCATCGCCAGGCGGTGATCCGCGCGCGCGCCGGTCGACGTGGGCATCGACTCGACCGCGTAGAGGCGGTTCATCCGCTCGGCGTCCGCGGGGCGGCGGCGCGCGACGAAGTCGCGCGCGTAGCGGAGCGAGCCGGGACCGCAGCCGAGGAAGTCGGCGTCGAGCGACAGCACGACGTCGGCCTGATCGAAGCGGTACTGCGCGTCGACGAACTCGCCGAACGCGAGCTTCGCGCCGGCGCGGGCGTGATCGCGGCTCGCCGGATCCCACTGGTGCCACTTCGCCGACGGGAAGCGCTGGAGCAGCTCCCGGATCTGCGCCGCGAGCGTCGGCGAGCTCACCGACTCGGTGAGGAGGCGGATGCCGGCGCCCTGCAGTGGCCGCTGCGCCGCCAGCGCGGCGCTGATCGCGCCGAGAAACGCCGACCAGGGACGGATGTCGCCGAGGTTGGTCAGCGTCTGCGCGCGATCCGGATCGTAGAGGCCCAGGATCGCCGCCTGGGCGAAGACGTCGCTGGCGCCGAGGCTGCCGGGATGCAGCGGGTTGCCCTCGATCTTGGTCGGGCGTCCCTCGTGGCTCTCGACCAGGAGGCCGGCGGCGACGCCGCCGATGGGCATCGCCGTGGCGTAGAAGAGCGGCCGCCCCGGCACGAGCTCCTCGGGCTGACGCACGTAAGGCACGATCTTCTCGACCGGCTGCCGCGTGCACGCCGCTGCGCCCGCCAGCGCGATCGACGCGCCCATCAGCTTGATGAAGGTGCGGCGCGCCACCGGATCGGTGATCGCTTCGACCGCCGACGGGAACTCGTTATAGAGGTGTTCTTGAAAGGCGGGATCACCGGCGCGTTCTTCGAGCGTGCGCCAGAAGCTGTCGCGCGGAAGGGGCTGGTTGCTGGGGTCTAGGGGCTGGCTATCCGTCGACGAACCTCCGGGGGCTGCCGGGCGAACGTGCCCAGCCGAAGGTTGCGAGCCGGAAGCGAGAGCGTGATCATCTAGCCCCCAGCCCCTAGCAACTAGCCCCTGCTCCCCGCTCATCGATGGCATACCGAACAGCTCGTGAGCTTCTGAATCTGATACTCGGCAACCAGGCGCGCCCCGAGCTCCGCCTGGTTCGCCGGCGGCGCGTAGTCGACGCGGAACACGGCCTCGCGCGGCCGGACGTAGCGCTCCGGGCTGCGATGGCAGTCGAGGCACCACTCCATCTGCAGCGACTGCTCCTGCCACATCAGCGGCATGCGGTCGACCGGCCCATGGCACGTGGTGCAGCCGACGCCCTTGTTCACGTGGATGCTGTGGTCGAAGTAGACGAAGTCGGGCAGATCGTGGACCCGGTTCCACTGAATCGAGCGGCCGCTGCGGAAGCTCTCGCGCACCGGCTCGAGAAACGGGCTGTTGGCGAAGATCTGCGAGTGGCAGTTCATGCAGGTGCGGGTGGGCGGGATGCCGGCGAACGACGACTCTTCGACCGACGTGTGGCAATAACGGCAGTCGATGCCGTTGCCGCCGACGTGGCGCTCGTGGCTGAACTGGATCGGCTGGTCGCGCGCGACGTGCGCGCCGGTCATCCACGGCGAGCGATTGACTTCGGCGAAGAGACCGAGCAGCCCGGCGATGAAGAAAACGGCCCCGAAGATGCTGACCCGAGCAATCGTGTTCGCACTGCGGTGAAAGATCTGCGACATGAGACGGGAACAAACGCGTGACGCCGGAGAGGATGCCGGCGTCGGGAGTGCGTCGCCTGTCGAATCCTTCCGAGCTTACTTCGTTTTTTGCGCGCGGGCGCGATTCGATTCTGTGAAACGATTCACGTAGTTGTCAACCGCGCCGCCTCGGTAGCCCCGGCAGCCACGAGGCGGCTACGGCTGAGGCGCTTTCTCCGAGACGTAGGCGCGGTTGTTCGCGTACTTCTCGAACCACTCGATCTCGGTGTTCGCCTTGAACAGCAGGTGGCGGAGGTCCGCCCACACGTGCCCTTCGCGAGGGCCGACGTACAAGTGGGTCGGCACGTCGTGGCTTCTCACCGCGCGGAACATCTCGATCGACTGCGCCATCGGCACGCGCGCGTCGTTCTCGCCGGCGAAGAGCAGCAGCGGCGTCCTGACGTTGGCCACGTCTTTCAGCGGCGAGCTGTTCCAGAACGTCTCCATCCGCGCGCTCTTGTGCCACGGCGTGCCGCCGAACCACGTCTGCCGGAACGACGTGTTGTCGGTCTGGCCGTACAGCGAGATCCAGTTGGCGATCCCCGCGCCAGACGAAGCCGCCTTGAAGCGCGGCGTCATCGTCACCAGCTTGTTGACGAGCGTGCCGCCCGCGCTCCACCCCATCACGATCAGCCGATCCGGATCGGCGATGCCGCGCTGCACCAGGTGATCGACCCCCGACAGCACGTCGGATGCCATCTGGTTGAAGTAGCCGTTGTTGACGTCGCGGTAGAACGCATGGCCGTAGCCGGTGCTGCCGCGATAGTTCGGGCGCAGCACCGCGTAGCCTTTACCGGTCAGCACCGGGAAGTAATTCAGCACCAGCCCCGGCCCGGCGCCGAAGCTGTCCGAGACCATCGGCCCGCTGTGCAGCTGTACGACCAGCGGGTAGCGGCGGCCCGGCTGGTAGTCGAACGGGTAGAAGACGATCCCCTCGATCGTCGTGCCGTCGGCGCCTTTCCACTCCGTTTTTTCCTGCCGCGGCAGCGATCCGCTGCGCCCGATGGCGTCGAACCGGCCGGTGATCCGCTGCGGCGGCGCCGCGCTCTCGCCGATCGACAGCATCCAGACGTCGCCGAACCGCGTCGGCTCGTCCACCTGAAAGACGACCTTGGCGGCAGGCGCGGCGATCGACCAGCCCGGCGGGACGTAGTGCTCGCCGTCGGTGAGCTGCCGCGCGCGGCCGGGGTCCGGCTCGATCTCGAAGATCTCGCCGTGGACCCCCATGTTGACCGATGCGAGGATGGTGCGGCCGCGCGGCGACCACGCCGCCTGCTCCACGGCGTAGCGAAAGTCGGGGAGGACCGCGCGCACCGCGCCGCCGGACGTCGGCACCACGAACAGGCTGAACGGATAGTACGGCTCGAGCCGCGGGCCCGACTCGGAGACGAACAGCACCTGCGTGTTGTCGGGCGAGATGTCGAGCCCCGTCTCCTCGATCGAGTTGCTGGTCAGCACGCGGGCGTTGGCGCCGCTCGCGTCCATGAACCACACTTCGCTGCGGACGCCGTCTTCTTCGAGCGGCGACGGCGACTCCTTGACCGCGAGCCGCGTGCCGTCCGGCGACAGCTTGTACTCGATCACCGAGAAGTTGCCCTTCGTGATCTGGGTTTCCTCGCCGCTGGCGACCGCGATCTTCCACAGGTGCCGCTGCCTGTAGTCCTCGTCGAAGCCGTACACCTCGCCGCTCTGGCGGGTGCGCTCACGCTCTTCGGCAGTTGCCGGATCGAAGGCGAGGAAGTAGATGGCCGAGCCGTCCGGCGTCCACGACGGCGAGCTGACGCCGGTCGCGTGCCGGCTGAGGACGCGCGCTTCGCCGCCGGCGGCGGGCATCAGCGAGATCTGCCCGGCGCGCAGAAACGAGATCGTCTTGCCGTCGGGCGACCACTTGAGGCCAACGGGGATGTCGCCGGCCTCGGTGAAGGTGAGTTGAACCGGCGCGCCGCCGCCGACCTCCTGCTTCCACAGGTGCCAGATGAGGCGCCCCGACTTCCAGTCGGCGCCGCTCAGCATGTAGACCAGCGTGCGGCCGTCTGGCGAGAGCGCCGGCGAGAGAATGCGCGGCAGTTCGGCGAGCTCGACGATGGAGATTGGCTTCGGCGCCTGGGCGTCGAGCGGCGTCAGCGCTGCGGCGCCTGCCACGAGCGTCGCGAGCGTGACGCGCCCGCACCATGTAGTGTCCGGCTTCAGCCGGACCGTGATCTGCTTCAGCCGGACCGTGAAGGTCCGCCTAAAGGTGAAGGTCCGCCTAAAGGCGGACACTACGCTGATCACCTACTGCGGCTCCGTCGTCGGCCTGGCGGAGGTCTTCTCGTCGCCAGGCGCCTTCTCCCAGGTGTAGGCGCGTTTGGTCGCGTACTTCTCGAACCATTCGATCTCGGCGTTCAGCTTGTACAGATTGTGCCGTAGCTCGGCCCAGCCGTGCGGCTCGCGCGGCGCGATGTAGAGGTGCGTCGGCACGCCATTCGACTTCAACGCCTGATACATCTCGATCGACTGCGGCATCGGTACGCGCGGATCTTTCTCACCGACAAAGAAGATCGTCGGCGTCTTGACGTTGGCCACATCCTTCAGCGGCGAGTT
>Ga0111538_10014186_pt1 | contig 10516 bp, 9 predicted proteins | sample SoiMethybrSBSTD1_FD_79669 | JGI IMG/M metagenome (GOLD analysis project Ga0111538, IMG submission 79669) | Bulk soil microbial communities from a Populus tree surrounding site in Tennessee, USA - Soil MetaG P. TD hybrid SBSTD1 (version 2)... | ecosystem: Environmental > Terrestrial > Soil > Tree... | reverse complement strand
TCTTTGCCTCCATGGTCGAGGCTCTTGCCTGCTCAAGACCCAGGCAGCGAGTTCCAAGCCATCCAGCCGAAGCTTGCAGGAACGTCCGCCGTTGGAACCGGCTGCGCTCCATCCATCCTGGCCTCAACATTGGTTAATTTCTCCTAACAAGCAACCTTGTGGCTGTACCCTACCCCAAAAGTTGCGTTACGATCAAGACCCAAGCTGAGGGAATGACGGATGGGCAATCTACGAAGTAGATTCTAGCGTCCCTGACTCCACTGAAAAAATGCGAATGACTAAGCCCGAATGACTAAGGAATCCGAAGCACGAATGTCTAACTAGCTTGAGGAAACAGGCCAGCCAGGAGATTTAGAACTTTGACATTCGGACTTCGTCATTGATTCGTGATTCGAGCTTAGTCATTCGTCATTGCGTGATAACGCTCTGAGCCCTCTTGTCGCATGCGGGGCAACGCTGAAATCCATTTAGACAATTCCGGGAGAACTCTGTATCTTTCGGGCCGATCTGCAATTCCATTCATGAAAGGAGCTGCGTCACTGTGAGCGATCTTAACGTAGGTATTGTTGGGCTAGGCTGGGTAGCCGGCGCCCACATCGAGACCTTCAAATCCGTCAAAGGGGCCCGCGTCACGGCAGTCTGCTCGCGGCGGGAACTCAAGGAATCAGAGCTGCAGGCTCAGTATGGCATCCCTGTGAAGGCGTATCGCAGCCTGGACGCGATGCTGGCCGACCCAAACATTCACATCATTGACATCTGCACGCCCCATCCGCTGCATGCCGGTGAGGCAATTGCAGCCGCCAAGGCTGGCAAACACCTCATCATCGAAAAGCCGTTGTGTCTGACCTACTCCGATTCTCTGGCCATTCGGGACGCTATTCGCCAGGCCAAAGTGAACGCTTGCGTTTGCTTCGAAGCACGTTTCAGCCAGCACTTCAGCCTCATCCACTCTGTCGTCTCCGAGGGGTTGTTGGGCGATCTGCACTACGGAGAGGTGGATTACTTCCACGGCATAGGCCCCTGGTACAAGCAGTACGAATGGAACATCAAGAAAGACTTTGGTGGAAGCAGCCTGCTCACCGCGGGATGCCATGCGCTGGACGGGCTTTTGATGTTCATGAACGCGGAAGTGGAGGAAGTGTCTACCTACGCCAGCCAATCGAAGAACCCGGTGTTTCAACCTTACGAGTACAAGACCTCCACCGTTACTATTCTCAAATTCAAAGGCGGCCAGGTCGGAAAGGTCGCGTCCGTCGTGGACTGTTTGCAGCCTTATTACTTTCACATTCACCTGGTGGGCAGTCTGGGCAGCTTGCTCGACAGCCGCATCTACAGCGAGAAGCTGAAGGGCATGTCGAAGGAACGTTGGAGCAAACTGGAGACGGCGTTGGTGGATTCGGGTGATGTTAAGGACCATCCGTATCAACCGCAGTTCCAGGCTTTCATCGACAGCATCGGCAAGAACGAACCGATGCCTCTGACGAGTTTCGAGACTGCATTCGAAAGCCACAGGGTGGTTTTTGCAGCCGACCTGTCGGCCCAGGAAGGACGTCCAGTGAAAATGTCGGAGCTGAGGGGGTAAGAGCTTGAGATGACGACACCGGCGGCGATAACGATGGCCAACCGTCGTTCCCGCGAAAGCGACCCCCGTCCGGTGCTGAGGCTTCTGTAGTCTGCCAGAGTTCAAACTGGATTCCCACCTTCGCGGGAATGACGACTCATGAGGATCCTCTCGAAGTAACCCTTTGTTGCCTTCCAATAACGCGATCGATGCTGGGCATCGCGAACTCAATCCCGAGCCCATCAAGTGCCGATGGCTGAGGAATCCTTTCGATGAATACCACGACAACTCATTTCAATCGAATTCTTCTTGTGATTGCGGCGGCGTACCTGCTGGTTTCGTTGCCAATCCAGGTCGAGGCAGAACCCGGTCAACCACTCAAGAATCGCAAACAAGCTATGGCGGCCTTCGCAGGGCTTCTGAAGATCCCGCTGGAACCCCCACGAGTTTCCGTCACGGTGAAGAGCACAAAGCAGGAAGACGGCCTTGTCATCGAAGACATCTCCTGGAAAGCGCTGGATGAAGACGAGCCATTTGCTTACGTCATTCGACCGGCCGATGCCACAAAACCACTGGCAGCCATCGTCTGTCTGCACGGTAGCAGCGGCAGCCGGGAATCCGAGGTCGCGCCGACTTTTGGGATGGGCGACTGGATCCGCTATGGCGACAAAGTGCCTCAACAGCGGCTGTTGGGCTGGGCGCGTGAATTGTCGCGACGGGGGTTCTTGACCTTAACGCTCACTCAGAGAGGACTGGATAGGCGCTTGCCCGACACGAACGATCAAGCCAAGGATTTGCTGGTGCGGGGACGCACGCTGATGGGGGCTATCGTCCAGGAAATTCGTCAGTCCGTCACTTATCTACAAAGTCGGCCTGACGTCGATCGAGATAAGATTGGTATGACCGGCATGTCTTTCGGTGGTATCACGACCTTCTATACTTGGCTTGTGGACGACCGCATCGCGGCCGCCGCGCCTATCTGTGGTGGTGTGGGATCGGTGGACATATTCCTCAAGACGGGCCGCCGGAGCTATCACGGGTTCTATTGGTGGGTTCCGGACATGCTCACGTTGGGCGACCAGGGAGACTTCGCAGCCGCTCTGGCGCCGCGCCCCCTCATGCTGTGGGCTCCTACAGAAGACATCGGGATGCCAAAGGAAGGCGTACAGCGCTTTCTCGAAACTGCGCGGCCGGCCTATGAGAAAAGCCGAGCGCCAAAAGCTCTCTTAGTTCATCAGCCACCGGGCGAACATAGCTTCACTTTGGAAGCGTTTGGGGCTATGGAGCAGTTTTTCCGAGAATGGCTGAAGCCGTGATTAATGGACTTAGCAGACCAGGGATCGCCCTGACCAACCAGCCGAGAACGGCTGGCCTAAATCAAAGCGAAAAGCCGCGTGAACGCGGCTCGCGATCAGCACATAACTGCGCATTTCTACCTCGTGAGAAGCGAGACAAAGCCAACATCACCGGAGGCAACCATGAACCGCCGTCGACTTATGCGAAACGCGCTTGGAGCCAGCGTGTTCTTGATAAAACCTGCGTTCGCCGTGCAGAGTCCAACGTCGAACGACCCGGTCGAATTCACGACGCATGGCAACCTCGTCATCGAGCGCCCTGTCACCGGCAAGCCTCATACCGGAAAAGTCCTGGCTGCCATTCAACCACATTCAGATGATATTCCCATCTTTGCGGCTGGGACGGTCGCCAAGCTTCTGAACGAGGGTTACACCGGCTACTTGATTCGCGTTACTAACGACGACATGGCTGGGCCTGGCTCCATTGGAAACACCGTGCTGGCCAACGAGGTCGACAACAACGCAGTGGCACGAGTGTTGGGACTTCAGAAGGTGTTCGATCTCAACTACGGCAACCATATGATCGACGCTATTTCCCGTTCCGAACTGCGTTCACGTCTCATTTTTCTATTTCGACTGCTGAAGGTGGACACCATTGTCTGCTACGACCCCTGGGCGCATTACGACGAGAATCCCGATCACTACATCAGCGCGCACTGTGTGGAAGCGGCTTGCTGGATGGCCGGGGGAGAAAAAGACTTCCCGGAACACTTTGCTGCAGGTCTGAAGCCGCATGCCGTTCGTGAGAAGTACTATTTTGCGCGCTTCCAGCAGCGCGTAAACCGCGTGGTGGACATCGGAGCCACGTTGGAACGCAAGGTGGATGTGTTGATGGAAAACAAAGCGCAAGGGCCCGCCGGGGAAGCCGGGGCACGCTTGAAGAAGGATCTGGCGAGTCGAGGGCAGCATCTGCCGCTTCTGGGTAACGACGACACCGCGGCAAACCGGGCCTACATCAAGGAATTCGTGCTGAAGGCTGACGCAGAACTGGGAAAGAAATACGGGCTCCAGTACGCCGAGCAGTTCCACTACATCGGCATCGAGAAGCCCGCCGTTGAAGACTACATCAAGCGAAATGCCCTGCCCCTTTAGCCTGCAGCGGCCGAAACGGGCGGCAGGCGGTTGAGGACCTTGCGGTGCAACACGCCGTTGGAGGCCACAATGCTGTCAGATTTCTTGGTCCACTCTCGGCCCGCGAAATCAGTCACGCGCCCACCTGCTTCACGCACCATCAGGGCCACAGCGGCAAAATCCCAAGGCGTTGAATTGTTGTCGATAAAAGCATCGCACGCGCCAGAAGCCACGTAACCGATTTCCGCGCCCCCAAGACGCATAATGGCTCGGCACATTGGAAACAATCCACCCAAAGTCGCTGCCATATGCCGCGCATGTTGCTCACTCTTTCCGTAGCTGTACCCCACCAAAACATCAGCCAGATTCGTGACTCCTGAGACCTTTACCTGCCGCCGCTTCCGCAACCTTCGATTCCAAAACGTGCAACCCCTTCCCAGTCCGGCCAAGAATACGTCTCCTGTAAACGGGCTCGACACCAGCCCCAATTCCGTTTGCCCGCGTACCTCCAACGCCAGGATGCTGCTGAAAAACGGCAGCCCGCGGTTGTGAAAGGTCGTTCCATCTAGCGGGTCAATGATCCAAAGGAAATCCGAACGGTTGTTCTCTGAGAACTCAGGCTCCTCGGCCAGAAAGCTGTGAGTCGGATGGAAACGCTTCAGGTGCTGCTTCATCACCCGGCAAGATTCCAGGTCCGCACCGGTGACCAGATCGTTTCGACCTTTGAGTTTGACGGGATTTCGGCTTCGCGCTTTCCCAAGCTGATACTTCATCAACACTTGGCCCGAAAGATCGACGGATTGCAGTGCAACGCGGGCAAACTCGTTCCAGTGCTTCCGAGTGAGATGGGATTTCGCGCGTTGTGAATTCATCAGACTCTCACATTCGGATTTGGCGCCATAAACACCAATAGCAACAGCGGCTGGCTGCTGGCGTTGCGCACACCATGAAGGACCTGAGGCGGCGCCAACACAATTCTGCCGGGGCCCAGCACTTGCTCCTCATCGCCAATCTGGATTGTGGCCTCGCCTTCGAGAACGTAGTAGATCTTGTCGGCATCGGCGTGGCTGTGCGGCCTTTGCGACTGGCCAGGTTTCAAGCAATAGAGATCGCAAAAGCAATTCGCCGTGTCGAACAAACTCACTTTCTGCATTTTCTCGTCGGCGAATCGTTTCACGGACAAGACCTCTATCGACCGCATGGTTCCTCCGTCAAACTCGACTAATCATAGTAAGGTATTAGCGCCACACTCCGGCGAGCCCCGTCACCGTCATCAGCGCGTCAGCACCGACCAAGCGACTGCAGCAACCATTCCGACTCCCACTACGATCTTGAGGGCAATCCCGGCCACGCGTCCCAGTAGCGTCCCCCATCCGGCCAGCAGAGCTTCGTGCCAGTTCTGCTTCTGGCGGCGTTCGTAAAGAACCACCGAAATGAATGCTCCCAGAAAGGCACCGACGACGAGTCCGATAACATTTAGTATAACTGCGAGCATGGGCCCGAGAATCAAGGCACCCAAAAACCCACCCAACAAGGACAGCCATGCCGCTGTGGTCGAAGCTCCAAAGCGCTTCGCTCCGGCGGCCATCAGCCAGTTGTCCGCTGTTTCACCAAGGAGAGTGAAGGCGCCCAACACAAGAATCAAGTTTAGGCTGATGCCTTTGCTGAAGTCAGTTAGGAGTGCGTAGAGCAACGCGCTCCCAAAAATCAATCCGATCCCAGGCAGCCCAAACGGGATGATTGCCAAACCGGCTGCCATGCCAAGAAACAGGACAAGGTCGACCACAAAATGCATATCGAGAAATTACCGTGCCTTGGTCTAGAAAGGAAAGTGGAAACACGCAGGCCGCGGTGGTCGCCCGACGCAAAGTTGTCTGGATTCCCTCCTTCGCTGGAATGACGCGTCCGCGCAGTGAAAGATGCGGAGACAGCCAGCTGTCTGAAACTCAACTTGATCGATCCGATTGCGTTCGCTTGGAGGTCTGAAGCTGGATGTGGTTAACTTGGCGTGCCGGCAATTTGTTTTAAGGATCTCGTTCTGGATGACTGGCCCGCGCTCTGAGCAAACCTTTGCATTCTGGTTCATCCCCGCCCTGCTGGTTTGCGTCCTAGTGCTTTCGGGCCTATGTCTCTTTCTAATCCGCCGCCAAGCCGGCAGTGAGCAGAACCGACTGCGTGAGCAGGAACGGATCAGTTTGGACAGAGCGCAGCAGGAGTTTCGCCAGAGAATTGAACAGCTATGGCAGAGCGCCCTGAAGAACCTGCCCGGAAATCCTGCAGTCCAGACAGCGTTACAAGAGTGGGACCAGGAGTTAGCACCCGATTTTTTGGGCTTTTGGCTCGACGATTCAGGGGTTTTTGTTTTTCCAAACTACCACTTTGTTCCACAAGCGATTGGGCTGCCGGACCATGTGCAACAAACTCTGACGCAGCTCTTCGCAGTTGGAAGTTCTGCAGGATCGAACATTCCGAACCACGATACCGCGGCCAATGATGAAGGCGCCTGGCGGCAAATGCTGGCTGCAGTGGAACGGGGGAACTCAGCCAAAGCAGTATCCACGGCCGCCGCGATTCTCGCCCGAAGCCAGAAGGGTGGCCCCGCAGTTCCTGTCCTCGCGGCCAGCGTCATCGTGCTGGAGACTGAAGACATCAGCGAGGAAACACTGGTTCGACAGGCAGCCCTCGTGGACGCCTGGCTGGACGGCTACCAGAAAGGCTGGCTCCCTTTGTCTTCCGAGATTCTGCCCTGGTTGCGCCGGATGCACGAACAATGTCGTCGTCGAAACGAAAAGGAAAGCTGGCTGCTGCGCGAAAGGCGTGTGTTCCGCGAGATACGGCGCATCCAATGGGCTGAAAAGTTTCTGCCCAGGCTGAACCTGTTGCTGCGACGCCACCTTTACAATCCAGCTCGCGCGGAATTGCCGCTTCAAGTTCTGGGCAGTGACCCGAGTGAAGATCCCTTTCTGGTATTGTGCCAGTTTCAGGCAGCCCCTTCATTTCGGCTGACTGGTATCGTCGCTGACCTTCAAGCTTTTTGTCGCAGCCTGGAAGCTACCTTCGATCAAGCAGCGTGGCGTTCGCCAGACCTGCTGCTGCAAATTCGAAGAGCGGATGCTGCTCTTCAGAATTCTCCAGGAACGGTTGCTTCAGACCTGTCTGAACAGCGAATTCTCGATCCTTGGGCCGCTCAATTCATTATTGAAGCACGGCCAAGGGATTTGAAGGCATTTCAGAAGCGAGCCTGGCAAAAGAATCTGCTTTATCTTACGCTCACCGGCCTCACCATCGGGGCTTGCGTACTGATCCTGTTCATGGGAAGCCGCGCCCTGAAGGAACAGCAGAGACTTTCGAAGCTGCGAAGCGATTTCCTGACCAATGTTTCCCATGAACTGAGAACGCCTCTAACCGCGATTCGACTCCATGCGGAAACGCTTGAAAGACAGTTAGCCAGAACGAGTTCTCCCGCGGCGGGCAGCGCGGGAACGATCATTGGAGAAGTCGATCGATTAGCCACGCTCATCAATGACGTGCTGGAGTTCACGCGCCTGGAAAACGACAAAAAGCGGTTTGTGTGGGAAAGAGTCGATTTGGTTGCTGTGCTGGAAGAAAGTATGCAACTCTTCTCGCACCAGTTGACGGACGCCGGCTTTAAGGTCACGCTCGACTTGCCGGACAGTTTGATTCTGCACAGGGCCGACCGCGCAGCCTTGAAGCAGTGCGCCGTGAACTTGATCAGCAATTGTCTGAAATTTTCTCCGCACGAAAAACGGATGGTCGTGCGGTTAAGGCAGGAGAATGGCGAAGCGGTGTGGGAAACGGAGGATCGAGGCATCGGAGTTCTGCCCGAAGACCAGCCGCGGATTTTCGCCAAGTTCTATCGTAGCTCCACGCTCGATCCCGCCATCTCAGGTACTGGTCTAGGACTGACGCTGTGCAAGGCATTCGTTGAAGCGCATGGCGGCCGTATAGAATGGGAGGTGCCAGCGTCGGGAACGGGCAGCCGGTTTGTGATAAGGCTTCCGGTTTGAAGCTACGTGAAAATGACGAATGACGAAGCACCAATGCCTAAGGAAATCCGAACTCCGAATGACGAGTTCAGGGTGGCATTCAGTTTTCATCATTAGTCATTCCTTCGTCATTCGTGCTTAGTCATTCGTCATTAGTGACCCGAAACAATTTCCAGCTCTTCGCTTCCCCAAACCTCAGAGTGCGCAAAAGAGAAACCTAACCCTAAACTATGTACAAAATCCTGATCATCGAAGACGACCGGTCTATTTTGAAAGCAGTGGAAGCCAACCTGGTGGGTGAAGGCTACGAGGTGGAGACAGCGATGGACGGACTCACGGGGCTGGAAAGGGCATCGGATCCTTCACAGGATTTGATTCTGCTCGACCTCATGTTGCCCAAACTACCGGGCGAGGAGATCTGTCTCCGCCTTCGGCAGAACGGCATTACGACCCCAATCCTGTTCCTGACGGCAAAGAATGAAGAGGAGCATCGCATTGCGGGGTTTGAGCTAGGCGCCGACGACTACGTTGCCAAGCCGTTCAGCATTCGCGAATTGCTAGGGCGCATTCAGGCCATTCTTCGCCGTGCCGCCGGCCAGAAGCATTTGCTGGCACACTACCATTTCGCCGATGTAGCCCTGGATTTTGTGAAGATGGAAGCGCGCAAGGGTGATCAGCCGGTTGTTCTGACAACTCGCGAATTCGCCATTCTCCGGCTGATGGTAAGCAACAAGGGCGTGGTCATCTCGCGCGACCGGTTGTTGAACGAGGTTTGGGGTTATGACGCCTACCCTTCAACACGCACCGTGGACAACCAGATTGTCAAGCTGCGCCAGAAGTTGGAAGACGACCCGGAAAATCCGCGATTCATTCTCACGGTGCGAGGAACGGGATATAAATTCGTAGGTGAAAGTACGTAGAACATCATTCCAGCGAAGGCCGAGTTCCGACTCTTTGTGGACACCTACTGGATTCCGGCTTTCGCCGAAATGAAGGAGATTGCTGAAACCTCTAGCTCCGATCAGAAGCAAGGTCCGGTTGTATCTCTAACTCGCAAAGCCGAACAATTTCGCTGCTGTCCCGCCAAGAACTCTTCCCCGGTCCTCAGCTGACAGGTGGGCGATCGTCGAGCGGGCCCGTTCTCGAGCAGCTCGATACGACTGTGGCGTAGCGTGCGCACCAAATCCGCCACCATAGATCATCCGATCCGGGCCGTAAACATCGACCAGTCGCCTGATAACAGTTTCCACGTCCCGGTGGGGATAGGTGGAAGTTGAAGGAATAGCAGAAAGCTTCATCACCGCGTTCTTGAACCGGGCCCATTGAATCACCACGGCGTGCTCTTCAGAGGTTCCCTGCAGAGGACGACCCAGGTGGTCGATGATGACAACGGTCGATCGGAATTCTTCAATCAGCGGCTGAAACCCCGGCGCGTAGCGCGGCTCAAAATGAAGTTGCACCGCCAGTCCCAAATCGGTGGCTCGCTTCCAAAGATTCCGTAATTCCGGCTTGCCAAATGGAGGCAGACGATCCGGCGCGTAGGCGTGTACCCTCACCGCCACGATGTCACCGCGTTTTGCAAGTCTGGGGAGCTGCGCAAGTGAATCGGGCTGATCCGCGAATACCAAACAGGTCCCTTTCAGTCGCCCTTTCCCCACCTCAAGGCAATATTCAAGATAGCGGTGGTCGTCCTGGTAAGGTTCCGGGTGGACCACAATAGCGTGACTGACTCCCGCGCCTTCCATGCACTTCAACAGAAGCTCAGGCGTCGCCGCCGGTTCCGGACGATAGGGTGCCCGCGGGTGATATGGAAAGCGGGCATCCTTCGAGCCTGCGAAACAATGCAAATGCGTGTCGATTACCGGCGCGGCCTTCGAGCCAGCAATGACCGGAATGGCTCGACCCACCGCTGCGAGTGAAGCTACTGTTCCAACCTGCAAGAAGGTACGTCGGGTAGGGTTAGCCATTCGGTGCCCTTGGGTGAATTTGAAGTGGCTCTCCAAGTTCCGGACACGCTGCATAGACATCTTTGACCATGCCGCGTGTCCTTTAACTCTTTCAGGTAATGAAACAGCCTTGCCCTTCGATCCAGCTCGGGCCTAGGCCGAGGCGCCAGCCGCTCTAGGTCGTCCCGCTTGGGGCTTTTCCTGGCTCGTCTCCTCATTCTCGGTCCGCCTCAGCATCATTCCCAGCGCTACGAAGGTGGCGGTTGCAGCCAGAACCTGAACAAGAATTCCCACATTACCGACCAGGTCCTGCTTTGCCCCAAACCCGCCGAACGCGACCAGGAATCCAGCCACTTGAGCCAGAAAGAGTCTGCCAATGTTACGCGCAGCGCCTGCTTGCGATTGAAGTGCGATGCCAAACAACAGGTTGGCAACGGCGCCCGCCCACAAGCCTGGCATCATGCACGAGAACGAGATAATGTTCATAGCAGCCAATCGCTCCTTCAAACTGTCTGACACTGCCCCACGTGCCAGCTCAGCCATCGCTGCGTTCATGGTCGAGGCTTGAAAGAGTCC
>Ga0111538_10014185_pt1 | contig 10516 bp, 9 predicted proteins | sample SoiMethybrSBSTD1_FD_79669 | JGI IMG/M metagenome (GOLD analysis project Ga0111538, IMG submission 79669) | Bulk soil microbial communities from a Populus tree surrounding site in Tennessee, USA - Soil MetaG P. TD hybrid SBSTD1 (version 2)... | ecosystem: Environmental > Terrestrial > Soil > Tree... | reverse complement strand
CCGGAATGTCGAGACCGCGCAGCAGCGCGATGGCTTCGTTGTGGCCGCGGCACGCCCACACCTGCTGGCCGAACAGGATCGCGGGGCGTTCGGCGTCGACGAGGATGTCGGCGAGACGCTCGATGTCCGCCGGATCACCGATCGACTTCGTCGAGGCGCGGTACTTGCCCGGCTGCGGCAGCACGGCCTTGGTGATGTCCACCTCGCGGTCGAGCACGTCGCGCGGGATCTCGAGATAGCTCGGACCGTAGGCGCCGTTGAAACATTCGCGCGCCGCCATCGTGATCATGTCGGCGACGCGCTCGGTCGACATCACCGTCGAGGCGAACTTGGTGATCGGCCGCATCATGTCGACATGCGGCAGATCCTGCAGGCCGCCCATGCGCCACTGGCCGAGCGCGCTCTGGCCGCCGATGTGGAGCACGGGACTCTCGGAGCGGAACGCCGTGGCGATGCCGGTCACGGCGTTGGTGCAGCCCGGCCCCGCCGTGGTCACCACGCAACCGAGCTTGCCGGTCTGCCGCGCGTAGCCGTCGGCCGCGTGCGCCGCGGTCTGCTCGTGACGGACGTCGACGATCTTGATGCCTTCGTCGATGCAGCCGTCGTAGATGTCGATGATGTGGCCGCCGCACAGCGTGAAGATGGTGTCGACACCTTCGGCCTTGAGCGCCTTGGCGACCAGGTGGCCGCCGGAAATGACGTTGACGTCGCGGCTCTTCTGTTTGAGCGTGTCGTCGGCGGTCGTGGTGGTCTTCTCGGGCTTGACGGCTGCTGCTGCGTCTGACATGAGTCTTCCTTCCGGTGACTGGCGATCTCATACGATATGCCACCAGCCCAAGCGGGGCAACCGGGAACGCACTGTCAGGCCCGGCGTTTGCCGTATTGACGTGGCCGACCGCCTGAGGCACATTGCACACCGTGAACATCAACAACCGCTGGTTCCAGCTCGTCGCGTCGCTGCTGGCGATGATCATGATCGCCAACCTGCAGTATTCCTGGACGCTGTTCGTCGGGCCGCTGCAAACCTCGACCGGATGGAAACTGTCGGACATCCAGTTCGCGTTCACGCTGTTCATCCTGTTCCAGACGTGGATCCAGCCGCTCGACGGCTGGCTGATCGATCGCCTCGGCCCGCGCTGGTTCATCAGCGCCGCCGGCTTGCTGTGCGGCCTGGGATGGGCGGGCATGGGTTACGCCAGGTCGTTGCCGGTGCTCTACACGCTCTACTGCATGGCCGGCATGGGTGCGGCCTTCGTCTACAGCGGATCGATCGGCTCGGCGCTGAAATGGTTCAAGGAAAAGCGCGGGCTCGCGGCCGGCATCATGGCCGCCGGATTCGGCGGCGGCACGGCGCTGTTCATCCCGATTATCACGTCGATCATCGGGTCGAGCGGTTACCAGCAGGCGTTCATCACCACCGGCATTGTCCAGGGCGCGGTGATCTTCATCGTCGCGCAGTTCCTGCGTCATCCGCCGCACGAGGAGGCGCCGAAGGGATCCGCCGCAGCGAAGGCGGGGCAGCGGCAGTACACGACAATGGAAGTGTTGAGGACGCCGCGCTTCTACATGCTCTACACGATGTTCGTGTTGATGGCGACGGGCGGATTGCTGGTCACCGCCAATGCCGGACCGATCGTCAGGGCGTGGGGCTTGAACACGACCAACGTCAACTTCCTGTGGATGTCGATGGCGGCGCTCACGCTGGCGACGACGCTCAGTCCACTGGCGAATGGCGCGGCGCGCGTGACCTGGGGTTGGGCCTCGGATCGCCTTGGCCGCGAGAACACGATGGTGCTGACGTTCATCCTGCAGGCGATCTCGCTGATGCTGGTCGTGATGCTAGGCAAGCAATCGGGCGGATGGTTCTCATTCACGCTCGTGCTTGTGTATTTCACGTGGGGCCAGATCTATTCGTTGTTCCCGGCGGTGTCTGGCGACTACTTCGGCTCGAAGCATGCGACGTCAAATTACGCCGTGCTGTACTCGGCGAAGGGCGTGGCCTCGATCATCGGCGCCTACTTCGGCGCATCGCTGTTTGAAAAGCTGGGCAACTGGAATCTGCCGTTTTACGGCAGCGCCGCGATGGCGCTCGTCGCCGCGGGGATGGCGATGGCGCTGAAGGCGCAGACGGCGCCGGCGCGTATGACGGCCGCCGTCCCCGCCGAGGCGAAATAGCTACCGACGCCTGAACGTCAGGCCGGCTTGGTGCGGTGCATCGCGTTCCAGGAATAGAACGCGGCGACCACCAGCAGCGGTCCTGAAATAACGGCGATCCACGACGGATGCGTGCGCGCGGCCACGGCATACGCCGCGGCCATGCCGGCGAAGGCCACGGCGCCGATCCACTCCGCGTCCCACGCCAACGCAACCACGAGCAGGACAAGCACCGCCGGGATCAGGTGCATCATGAAGTCGGGAAGCGACTGGGTGAGGGGTGCTCCGGGGCGGAAGGCATCGAGGGAAAAGGTCGCGAGAAAGAGGCTGACGGCAGCCGCCAGGAGACGCGGCGCGCACAACATCGCCTTGCCAGGCGCTGCTGCCAGTGCGGTGGTACCCATATTTCCTCCTATGGATCGAGCATACCTCTCTGGAGGACTGGCAGGGTGAATCGTGTTTACAAGACCCGCCCGACGCCGGGAATGAAACGTCCGGTCGTCGCGCGGTAGGCGCGATAGGGCTCGCCGAATCGTTCCAGCAGCTTTTGTTCCTCGGTTCGCGAGCGCATTGCGAGCAACGCGAAGGTCAGCACGCCCATCGCGAGCACGAACCAGTTGGCCATCATCAGCGCCGCCGACGTCGTGAAGAGCACCATGCAGTCGTAGAAGGGATGGCGCACCCATCGATATGGGCCGCGGGTGACCAGCGTGTGCGTCCGGCGGGTGACGACGGTGTCCGTCAGGTTGGGCCCGAGGCTGCGCAGTGTCCACAACTCCGCCATCGCCGCCACCAGGCCGAGAATCACGCCACCCCATCGTACTGATTGAGGAAGTGGTATCGCCGACCACGCCGTTCGTGCGGGATCGATCATGAACATGAAGACGCTGAGAAAGAGGACGAGCCCGGCCAGGCGGATTGTGACCAGCATCGGAATGCCTTCTTGCGTCCGATCGAGTTTTTCGCCGGTCGCCTGCGAGCGCAGGCGGTACGGCAACACGATCAGGATGATGATGACGAAACCGCCGATGACGAAAGGACGGAAGGTCGCGTCGAGGTCCACGTCAGTCGCTTTCGCGCGACGCGGCTTCCATCTCGCCCGACCAGCGGTTCGCATCGACGTGAATGCCGATCTGATCGAGGATGCGTGACACGGAGTGATCGACCATCTCGTCGATCGACGCGGGCCGCGCGTAAAAAGCCGGCAGCGGCGGCGCGATGACCACGCCCATCCGCGACAGCTTCAACATGTTCTCGAGGTGAATCTCGCTGAGCGGCGATTCGCGCACCGCGAGCACGAGCTTGCGGCGCTCCTTGAGCACGACGTCGGCGGCGCGATGAATCAGGTTGTCACCGATGCCATGCGCGATCGCGGCGAGGGTGCGCGCGCTGCAGGGCGCCACCACCATCCCCATCGTGAGAAACGATCCACTCGAGATCGCTGCGCCCTGGTCGGTGACCGGGTGCACGACGTCGGCGAGCTTCTGGACCTGTTCAGGTGTGTACGGCGTTTCGTGGACCAGTGTACGCGCGGCCCAGCGGCTCAGGATGAGGTGCGTCTCGATGCCGGTGCCGCGCAGCCGCTGCAGCAGGCGGACGCCGAAGATCGATCCGCTCGCGCCGGTCATGGCGACGATCAGCCGACGAGGCGGCTCGATGAAATGGGCCACGCCTCATCGTACCACTGACTACCAGCCGACCCTGAAGCCCGTCGTCCACGACGTGCCCGAGTAGGCGCCGCCGTCGTTTGCGCTGTCCTGCATTTCCGCGAATTGCACACCGGTCTGGATCTTCAATCGGTGGCCATAGAAGTAATAGTTCACGCCGACATAGTTCTCGTTGTACCGGTCGCCTCGCGTGGCGACGACCTTGTTCTCATATGTCGCGAGCGACAGGCCGTTCACGGTGTCGCTGTCGAGGAAGGTGTAGCGATACACGAGCTGCAGCTTCGGTGTGACGTTGTAGAACGGCATCAGCATCACGCCCAGGACGTCGCTCTGGCCGAGATAGCCGACGGTTTTCGAAACGTCCGTGCGGGCGCCCCACCTGGGCTGCTCGAGCTTGAAGTGGATCGTGCCGACGTGCTCCCAGCGCTTGGTGAAGGTGTTGTTCACGTCGGGATGCTGATAGAGGTAGTTCCCCGTCAGCGTCGCTTCCCGCACGCCGAGCGTCTTCGCGAAGTCGTAGCCGAGAATCGCCATCGTGAACATGTCGCCGTTGAATTTTCCGAACTCGCGATTCATCGCGCCCGACGAGTAGACGCCGGCGCGGTAATTCCACGGCGCGATGCGGCCGGACACGCTGACGCCCGGCATGTATTCCTGGGTGAACCAGATGTTGTTGGCGAGATTGCTGCGATCGATCGTGATCAGCTCCTTGGACGAGGTCGCGCCCTCCTGCGTGAAAGGCACGCTCTGTTTGCCGACCATGATCACGCTCTTCGGGTTCTTCTGCCAGGCGACGTAGGCGTCGGTGAGGCGCACGTAGAACGGATTGTGCTCCTGCGGATTGACTTCGACCTCGACGTGAACGAGGTAATCGTGGAACAGCGTGATGCGCGGGCCGAATCGCACGCGCCGGATGTTGGACTCGTCGTGATCGCCCTCGTCGGCGCGCACCATCGCCAGGTCGTGCTGGAAGCGCCCGGTGAACACCACCCGCTGCACGATCGGATTGTCGTTCTCCTTGTCGACGTACCAGTTCGTCAACCCGTTCCAGATCTTGTCGTAGGTGGATGGCGGCGGCGGCGCCGGCTTCTTCTGATCAGTGCTTTGCGCGACGGCCATCGCGGGCATCAGGGCAAGTGCCAGGACCAGCGCGGAACGTGTCATGTCCTCAGCGTAGGTTTCCAAGGTTTTACACGTGTTACGTCAATGTGAATTCTATGTAACAAGCTGGCGACGGCCTGCCAACACCGCATAAACCACCATCGAGGTCGCCAGCGCGGGCAGAGTGGCGCCGATTGACGCCGGCGCCACTTTGTAGACGATGAAACCGGCGATCCATGCGGCGATGCCGGCGAGGTTGAACGCCGGCATCGAGCCCGTGTCGTAAATCCGCTGGACGTCCACCGGCCGGCGCAGCACGACAAAATGCGCGAGGAACACGCCGCCGACCGGAATGAGGATCGATCCGAGCAAGACCATCAGATCGGCAAACCGCGTCAGCCACACCGACGAGATCAGGCCCAGCGTGGTCCCGATCAAACCGATCGTCCAGACCGCCCACGCGCTCGACGATCCTTTCGCGATCGTCTTCCACGCCAGCGATGACATATAGATATTGACGAAGTTCGTGGTCACGGACGCGAGCGTGATCAGCGCCGCCGTCCACCAGCCCTGTCCGATCGATGCGAGCATCGCGCCCGGATCGGCGCTGCCGGCGATCTGCGCCAGTGTCAGTCCCAGCGGCATCAGCCAGAATGCGGGCAACGCGAGTCCCGCCCACACGGCCGTCGCCGCCGCGCGACCCGATCGCGTGTAGCGAGAGTAGTCGGCGAACATCAACAGCCACGAGACCTGGTAACCGATCACCACATCCAGTCCCCACAACAAATCGGGCGCCTGGGGTGCCTCAGGCGCCTGGGGTGCCTCAGGTGCAAGCGCGATCACCGAGTAGGTCAACGCGGTGCCGGCGATCGCCATGACCGGCACCGCAAATCGATCCGCATACCCAACCATGCGCGGTCCACCGGCGACGACCGCGGTCGAGAGCACGCCCAGTGCCGCCGACCACATCGGCAGCGCGGCCGGCCCGCCGAGCACCTGCGCGCAGGCCGACGCGGCAATCTGGTTGTTGATGGCGATCCACGCGAAATTCGTCAGGAACAAGACCGCCGACACCAGCTGCGCGCCGCGCAAGCCAAGCGGTCCTCGCGCCGCAATCATCGAGGGCACGCCGAACTTCGATCCGACCGGCGCCAGCAGGGCCACCAGCAGCGCGCCGAACGCCGCGCCGGCAACGGTGATGATGATCGCGGTCTGGCCGCCATACTTCGAGCCGAGCACCGCGCCCGTTTGCAGGGTCGTCGCGACGACGTTGGCGGCGATGAAGATCAGGAAGAGATCGAACGGCGGCTGCGTGCGCTGGGATTCCGGGACCGGTGAGATGTCGGCGGCATCCACGGGATCACCGATTGCGCCAGCGGTCGAGGGCCTGCCGATATCCGGCCGTCAGCGCCGGCTCCGTCTGCGCGAGATCGTGGCGTTCAGTGGCGTCGCGCGAGAGGTCGTACAGTTCCTCACGCGCGCCGCCCCGGCATTGCATGTACTTGAGCATCCGATCAGCCGCGTAGTCGATGATCGCAAAACAGGGTTTGGTGAGCTTGGTTTGATGCATCGTTTGCCGCGGCGCCGCCGCGCGGAGCAACGACACGCCCTCCCAATCCGCTGGAATAGACAGCCCCAGCCGATCGACCACTGTCGGCGCGACATCGAGCTGCGTGCCGAATGCCAGCCCGTGGTACTCCGTTGCCGAGTCGTCGTAGATCAGCATCGGGATCCTGATCGTCTCCTGGTACAGCCAATTGACGTGTCCGTACATGTTGTCGGCGCGTTCGCCGAGCGCCTCACCATGATCGGCGAGGATCACGACGATGCTGTTCCGCAGGTAGCCCTTGCGATCGAGTACGGTGAACAGATCGCGGATGGTCGCATCCGCCTCGACGATGCCGTTATCGTAGCTGTTGACGATGCTCGCGCGATCGTATTCGCCGCCGAACAGCGCCCGCATGCTGAGCGAGACGACGGATGGCTGGTAGATCCGATAGCGCTCGTCCTTGTGGCCGATGATGTGCGGCGACATCAGGTGAAAGAAGAAGAACGCCGGCCGCTGATACGCGCCGATCCGTTCCAGCCCCTCGACCAGCACGCGGTCATCGTTCCAGCCGTAGCGCGTTGAATCCTGCCCATCGAAGTAGGAGGTGAGCTCGTCACCGTACATCTGGCGCTGTCCCATCCAGTCGTGATTTCCCGAGAGCACGAAATGCGTGTCGTAACCCTGGTCCTTGAGCAGCGCGAACAGGCTGAAGTCCTCGGCCACCTGGTGCCGGAGCGTCTTCGAGAACAGCGTGCTCAGGATGCCGCAATTGGATTCGGCGCAAGTGGACGTGGCAAATTCGACGCGCCGCAGCCTGCCTTCGCGGTGAAGTTGGGAGAGGAAAGGCGTCGTGGGGCGCGCGTAGCCGTAGAGCGGCAGGTGGTTCGCACGCAGCGAGTCGATCGTGATGATGATGACGTTCTTGCGATCGAAGGCGATGTGCCGTCCGTAGGCCGCCCGGCGCCGGGGCTCCTCAAGGCGGAACCGGTCGAAGGTCTCCTGCTGCCGATCGTCAACGACGGTCCAGTTCCCGCTCAGGAACGCGACGATCGGATCGGCGCCGATCAACTCGCTGCGCCACGCGCGCGATGCGACCTGCTGGAAGAACACCGCGTAGCCGCACGTCAGCAGGATGACAGCAGCGATGGCGGCGGGACGGCGTGGCATCGAGGGCCGAAACTCCCTGAGTGTCGTCGCCCAGATCATGATTTCCAGCATCACGGTCGTGCCGACCACGATCAACGCGCCGATCAGCACGCCCGCTGATACCGGGAGCAGTTGCTCGCCGTTCCACCAGGCTTGCAACCAGAGCGTGACGAGCGGATGCGTCAGGCTGACGGCCAGCCATCGATTCGTCGCGAAGCTCGTAATGTCGAGGGCAAACAACGCCGTCACGACAATCGCCGGAAACAACGCCGCCAGGTACGGCGCGCCGCGCCGGTGTCCTGCCAGGCGCGCCACCGCGACAGCGGCGATCAGTGAGGCGAGGAGCGCCGCGACCACCAGCGGTCCATGGATCAGCAACAGCCGTTCACTGAGCCCGAACGATCGACAGACATAGTCGAGGAAGGCGAGGCAGACCAGCGTATGCGCGCCGGCGACGAGCAGGATATTTCGCGTCTGAGTGCTCACGAATCGAGGAAATTGTGACCGGCCGCTCACAGCTGGTCAACGGCATTCGGACGGCATATATACTTCGGCACTATGTTGTTCTCTTTGGCGCGATTCCCTTTGGCGGCGCTCACCTGCCTGTTGCTGACTGCGACGATATCGGCGCAGCCGGCGCCGTCGATCGTCGTCCTGCAGCCCGACCGCGTGTTCGACGGCGAGTCGATGCGCATCGGGTGGATCGTGGTGGTGCGCGGCGAGCGCATCGACGCGGCGGGCCCGGCCGCGTCGATCACCGTGCCGGCCGGCGCGCGGACGATCCAGCTGACCGGCGCGACGTTGATGCCCGGCATGATCGAAGGGCACTCGCACCTGCTGCTGCATCCTTACAACGAGACCGTTTGGGAAAACCAGGTGCTGCGCGAACCGCTGGCGCTGCGCGTCGCCCGCGCGGTGAATCACGCGCGCGCGACGCTGATGGCGGGCATCACGACCGTGCGCGACCTCGGCACCGAGGGCGCGCAGTATGCGGACGTCGGACTGCGACAGGCCATCAACGAAGGGATCGTTCCCGGCCCGCGGATGCTCGTCGCCGGACCGGCGATGGTCGTGACCGGCAGTTACGCGCCGAAGGGGTTTGCGCCGGAGTGGAACGTTCCGCAAGGCGCGGATGAAGCCGATGGCCTCGACGGCGTGGTGCGTGTGGCGCGCCATCAGATCGCGCACGGTGTGGACTTGATCAAGATCTACGCCGACTATCGCTGGGGGCCCAACGGCGAGACCCGTCCAGGATTCACGCTCGACGAGATCCAGCGCATCGTGCAGGCCGCCAACAGCAGCGGCCGCCCCGTTGTCGCGCACGCCTCGACGCCGGAAGGCATGCGGCGCGCGATCATGGGCGGCGTCGACACCATCGAGCACGGTGACGATGGCAATGCGGAGATCTGGAAGTTGATGGTGGAGAAGAACGTCGCGTTCTGTCCGACTGTTGCCGCGGGTGACGCGACCGCGCAGTACGCGGGATGGAAGAAAGGCGTCGACCCCGAGCCGGCGCGCATCGCGCGCAAGCGCGTGACGTTCAAGGCCGCGCTCGACGCCGGCGTCAAGATGTGCTTCGGTGGCGACGTCGGCGTGTACGCGCACGGCGACAACGTCCGCGAGCTCGAGATCATGGCCGACTACGGCATGACGCCGGCGGCCGCGCTCGTCGCCGCCACGTCGGGCAACGCGGCCTATTTCCGGCAGGCGGAGCGCATCGGCCGCGTCAAGGCGGGCCTCTTCGCGGATCTGATCGCGGTCGAGGGTGATCCCTCGGCGAACCTCAAAGCGCTGCGACAGGTGAAGTTCGTGATGAAGGGCGGACGGATATATAAGGACGCCGACGGGAAGTGAAGCCTGTCGGGAAATGACTCTTGTCGGGAAATGAATTCGGTCGGGGAAAAACATGCTGAAGAAAACTCTCGTACTCGTCCTTTGCCTGGGCGTTTCCGCGTCGGCGGCCGTGCACGGTCCCGACAAAGGCACGCTCGTCATCGTCGGCGGCAACATGCAGGATCCGGCGATCGTGAAACGATTTATCGATCTGGCGGGCGGCCCTGATGCGCCGATTGTGATCATCCCGACGGCGGGTGAAGACGACGAGTACGACAACTACTGGTCGGGGTTGAAGCAGTGGCGCGAGAATGGCGCGAAGAACCTCACCGTGATCCACACCCGCGATCGCAAGGTTGCCGATTCGGAAGCGTTCGTGAAGCCGATCCGCGCGGCCCGCGGCGTGTTCTTTGGCGGTGGACGGCAGTGGCGGCTCGCCGACTCGTATCTCAACACGCTGACGCACAAGGAGCTGACGGCGCTGCTCAATCGCGGCGGCGTGATTGGCGGATCGTCCGCGGGCGCATCGATCCTGACGTCGTTCATGGTGCGCGGCGACACGAAGAGCAACGAGAAGATGATCGGCGATCACACGGTGGGCCTGGGGTTCCTCAAGAACGCCGCCGTCGATCAGCACCTGCTGCGGCGCAACCGGCAGTTCGACATGCTCGAAGTGATCGACAAGTATCCGGACATGCTCGGCATCGGTCTCGACGAGAACACCGCGATCGTCGTTGAAGGCGATCAGTTCGACGTCATCGGGCAGAGCTACGCGGTGATTTACAGCACCAAGCCCGTCGCGGGCGCGAGCGGCCGCTTCTACTTCATGGGCGCCGGTGATCGCTTCGACATGAAAGAGCGCAAGGCCACGCGCCGCGGTGACCGCTGGCAGCCACTGCAGGGTGTGCGTCCGCCCAGTCCTTAGTCATCCACAGATTTCACGGATTACACGGACTGCGCGTCGGTCGTCCGCGGCCTTCGGCCGCGGCACGAACAAAAGAGCGCCGGAAATGAGTCAGTCGCCATCTTGAAGACTCATTTCCGGTGCTCTTTGTGTTCGTGCGAT
>Ga0111538_10014181_pt1 | contig 10518 bp, 9 predicted proteins | sample SoiMethybrSBSTD1_FD_79669 | JGI IMG/M metagenome (GOLD analysis project Ga0111538, IMG submission 79669) | Bulk soil microbial communities from a Populus tree surrounding site in Tennessee, USA - Soil MetaG P. TD hybrid SBSTD1 (version 2)... | ecosystem: Environmental > Terrestrial > Soil > Tree... | reverse complement strand
TTCTCGCCAAGGAACTTCTGCTGCGGATTGTCGGGGTACTTGCCCAGCCAATCCATGATCACAAGGCTTCGCAGACGGCCGGCGCTGCCGAAGTCGGGGGAAATATCGTAGGTGTCGATGCCGATGCCCCGCACTTCGTTCTTGACCGTTGTCTCGTAGGCAAACGCGTCGGTAATGACCTCGGCGTCGGTCCAGACCACGAGCTGGTCGAAGTTGTCAGGATGGGTTGCGTAGAACTTCTTCGACAGCGCAACGACATCGAGCTGCGCGTCCTGCGCGAATCGTTCGCCGACAGCGCCATTCCCTCCATCAGTCGGCCCCGCGTCGCTCAGATTGACCGTCCTGAAGATTCCTGTCCGACCGGGTGAGAGTCCCACGATCGCGGCGCCAACATTGACGGTCGCGCCATAGATCATTTCGATGGTGCCATTGGGCAGTAGCGTCGTCTGCAAGGTGACGGTGCGACTTGTATCGAATCCACGCACGTTGCACCAGGTCACGGTGTATTGATCGGAAGCGGCATTCAAGAAGATCCGTCCGCTGCCCGTCGTGGGATCGAGATCCGCCAGGAATGGAGCGACCCGCGGAGGTCCGGTCAGGAGGCGGGCAACGTTTCGCTCGGTGCTCGACTTATCCGCCTCCTCGAACGTGATGTTTCCATCGGAATTGACGAACACCGCGGTCTGCGCTCTGCCGTAGAACGAGAATCCAAATGGCATCGTCCCGGGCGCGCTGTCGTCGTCGTCAAGCGTGAGTCGCGTGCCAAGCGTCGCGCGAAAGTTGCCATCGATCCGCGTGACGTTGTACCCGCCCGATGAGTTACGAGTGAACCGCAGCCCAACGCTGCGAAGGTCGTAGGTGTTTGGCGGAAGGATGAGATCGCCTTCGTCCTGAACGACCGCAATCTCGCCGATGTCGGCATTGCTTCGCGGAGCGATGCTCCGTCGGTCAGTCGCGCGCGGCGGGCGATCGAGATACTCGCGATGCGTCCATAGGGCGTCGAGGACGCGCCATCGCGGACTGCCGTCGAGAACGTTGGTCTTCAGCTCCCGCCGCGCCTCCAGAACGTCGGCGGAAATCTCGAGCTCGGCCTGATCTTCTTCGGCGGCAGCCGACGCGCATGGATTTGTCGATGTGGCGGGAGGTGGATTGGACGAGGAGCCGCTGCTGGATCCGCATGCGGATGCCAGCAGCCCGAGCACCGCGGCCGCGACGACGCGCTTCACGGCCTGCTACTTCTTGATCTGTTCGAGAATCTTCTTGGCGTCAGCCGTCTCTTTCGCATTCGGCGCGAGTGACACGAATTTCTCCAGGTCCGCTCGTGCTTCGTCCAGCTTGTCGGACGCGACGTAGGCCCGGCCGCGGTAGTAGTACAGCTCGTTCGTGGTGGGGAACTGCGTAATCAACTTGTTCAACAGTTCGACCGCCTCGGCACCCTTCTTCTCGTTGATTAAGTTGATCGCCTGATTGACGAAGGTGTATGGATCTTTCACTTCCTTCATGTCAACCGCGCTCAGGATGGCGTTCGCACCAGCCTTATCGCCGCTCTCCATCAACAGTTCCGCCTGGAACAGCTTGAGGTCGACGTTGTTCGGTTCCTTTTCGAGATTGATTTTCAGATGTTCGAGCGCCTTCGGAATGTTGTTCTCTGCTGCGTAGGTGCGGGCGATGAAGCCTTCCAGCTGATAGATCTGTGGGTACTTCACGAGGAGATCCTCGTAGATCTTCCGCGCATCGGGAAGTTTTCCTCCCTGTGCGAGTTGAGCTGCGGTTTGAAGCTGCGCGTTCACTTCCACCATGGGATCGGCTTTGGGCGCACCTTTCTTGAGCAGCTTCACGTTCAGCGGCGGCGCGTTGTCTTCTTTGACCTCGATCGCCTCGACCGTGGTCTCCAGACCCTCCTTCGAGAGTTCCACCTTCCATTCACCGTTGGCGGCCCCGTTGATGCGCCATTCGCCCTTTTTGTCGCTCTTGCCCGTCAGGACATCGGTCTGTCCAGTCATCTGCGCGCGGACGGTTACGTCAGCTACCGGCTGCCCCTGTTCGTCAACCACCTTGCCGCTCAAACGGGCCTTCCCGCGCGGCTGTGCCATCACTGGCGCGGCCAGCAGCGCCGCGGCGATCAGGGTCACAGCCATGCGAACGGGAATGACTATGCGAAATGCCTTCATTGATCTCTCCTTGCCTCGTACCTCTGGTCGCGCGCTCTCAGCCCATGCGTACGCGCACGTCTTTAAATCAAACCCTGATTATTGATTGGAACGCAAGAAAAACGTGCGCTGACCCGGCCCTGACGAGCCCGGCCTCAGGGGGGAAGATTACTTCGCGAAGCGATCGAAGATATCTACGAGTTCGGTAAGTCGACGCGTCTTCTCGGGTTCGCCTTGAACGATGCCGTCCGGTACGCATCGTTCGACGTGAAACTTGAACACGGCAAGGCTGATGCGGTTGAGCGCCGCTTCCGCAGCGGACAACTGCTGCAGGAGCTCGACGCACAGGCGCGGCTCTTGAACCATCCGGCGAATACCCCGAATTTGCCCCTCGACGCGGTTGAGCCGCGTCACGATTGACTGCTGGTGTGTCTCGTCGAGCATGGACCTGTATACTCCGGCTCGGCTCCAGTGGCGCATTTTTATTGCTAAAATCGGCCATATTCGCGGCGAATTCTTGGGATCATCGACAAATGTGCCACACCCGCGGAGTGAGCGGGGCGGAATGGAAACTCCGGGTGTGCTGCTGGTGCTCAGTGACGGCTTAGGATAGGGCGTGCTCACCGCCTCGCACTTGACGCGTCGATTTGGTTCGCGTGTGGCGGTCGACGACGTGACATTTGAGGTTCGCGCCGGCGAGGTCTTCGGGCTTCTCGGACCGAACGGCGCTGGAAAGACGACGACACTTCGGATGCTTGGCGGATTGATTCCTCCCTCAGACGGTGAGATCCGCATCGGCAATGTTGCCGTCGCCCGCCGGACGGCCGAACCGTTGCGAAGCAAGATCGGATTCCTTACCGAGACCCCGGGACTCTGGGACCACTTGACAGTCGAAGAGAACCTGTCCGTGTACGCGCGCCTCTTCGGGCTTTCGAACGTCGGCGGCGCGGTCGCCGACAGCCTGAAGCGGTTCGACCTCTGGGCACGCCGCAACGATCGAGCGGCACTGCTGTCCAAGGGGATGAAGCAAAAGCTCGCGCTCGCGCGTGCGCTCCTTCATGATCCCGAGATCGTATTGCTCGATGAGCCCACCGCCAATCTCGATCCGGAGACGGCGCGCGGCGTGCGCGACATGTTGTTCGAACTTCGGCGTCGCGGCCGTGCAGTTGTGGTTTCTACGCACAATCTCGATGAAATCGAGCGGCTGGCGGATCGCATCGCTCTCGTGAGCACGAGGCTCATCGCGATCGGCGAACCGGCGGTCCTCCGCAGACAGATTTTTGGGCGACGCTTCCGAATTCGATTGCTGGCAATCGCTGCCGCTCCGGTGCTGGCTTCAGTGGCGGAACGCGCAGGCGCCCGGGAAGTACGAATCGAAGCGGACGGCCTGTCAATGGTTGTCGATGTACCTGAGAGGGTCCCTGGTATCGTGCGCGCGCTGGTAGAACACGGAGCGGATATTCGCGAAGCATTTGACGATCAGCCACCACTCGAGGACGTGTACTTGAAACTCCTCGCGACACTCGCATGAACACGCGGCGAATCAGCGCAATTGTTGGAAAGGAACTGCGGGAACTGCGTTCGAATCCGTCCGTGGTTCTTCCTGTCGCCATCCTCGTCACGCTTTGCCTGACGGTGCCGTTTCTGACCCTTGTGGTCATCCCGGAGGTGACTGGCGACAGCCTTGCAGCCGATCGAACCCTGCGTCAGATCGTCGAACGAGCAGCCGAAACGTCGCCTCGGCTCTCGGCACTCTCCGTCGAGACTGCGGTCGAGGCGTTCATGTATCAGCAGTTCCTGCTGCTCTTTCTCGTCGCGCCGGTCGTCGGCGCCGTCTCTCTGGCGGCCTACAGTGTCGTGGGCGAAAAACAGGGACGGACCCTCGAACCGCTGCTGGCGACGCCCCTCACCACGGCCGAACTCCTGGTCGCCAAGGTCGTGGCGGCCTTTGTTCCGTCAATGGTGATCGAGGTGGCTGGCCTTTTCTTATATTTCGGGCTGGTCGCTCTCCTCGCGTCGCCGGGTGTGCCGGCCGTGCTTGTGAATGCCAGGTCGCTTGTGCTCGTGTGCGTCGTTGGCCCGCTGGGAGCGCTCGCTGCTTTGCAGACAACGATTGCCGTTTCATCGCGTGTGAACGATCCGCGGAGCGCACAGCAAATCGCCGTTCTTGTCGTCGTTCCGCTGTTCGTGTTGACAATCGGTCAAATCGCCGGCGCCTTCGTGCTGACGGTGCCCGTCTTGTTGCTGATTGCGGCGGCCTTGGCGATCGCCTGGATGTTGTTGATTCTGCTCAGCATGGCGTTGTTCGAGCGGGAAACAATCCTGACGCGCTGGAAGTAGCTCAACGACGGCAAGCGTCGCCATTGACAGCCGCGCCAAAATGAATGAACATTCATTCATGAGCACGACCGCAGATACCCGCCGCTCCCCAGCGCTCGCCGAACGGCCCGACAAAGCCGACAAGCGGGACGCGATTCTTCGGGCGGCGATCGAGACGTTTGCCGCGCGCGGGTTCTTCAGCGCGCAGGTCGCCGATGTCGCGCGGAGTGCCGGCGTCGCCGCTGGGACCGTGTATCTCTATTTCCGTGGCAAAGACGATCTGCTCATTTCCATCTTCGAGCGGACCATGACCGAGGCCATTGCCGCGGGCCGCGAGAGCGTCGCGGCGAAGCGCGGCGCGGTGGAACGTCTTCGCGAAATCGCGCGCCTGCATTTCGAGCGTCTCGGCCGCGATCGCAATCTCGCGGTCGTGTTTCAGATTGAACTCCGTCAGTCGACGAAGTTCATGGAACGCTTCTCGGCCACCTACTTGCGTCAATACCTCGGCATCATTCGAGATGTGATCGCGGATGGGCAAAAAGAGGGAGCGTTCCGCGACGGCGTGAACCCGACGGTGGCAGCCAAGATGTTCTTCGGCGTGCTTGACGAAATGGCCACCAACTGGATGCTGAGCCAACGCAAGTATTCGCTCGCCGCGCAGGCTGACGAAGTGGTGGATCTTTTCGTCGGTGGATTGGGTCGATGATGAAACACGTTCGCCAGGTTGCGGTACTGGGCGCGGGAACGATGGGAGCGCAGATTGCTGCGCACTTCGCGAACGCGGGAATCCCAGCTCTGCTCCTCGATGTGACACGCGACGTCGCACGCCAAGGACTCGAGCGCGCCCGAGCGCTCCGCCCGGATCCGTTCTTCACACCAACGACGCACACGCTGATCACCACCGGCGGCTTCGACGAGGATCTCGCCGGCGTGGCCGCCTGCGATTGGATTCTCGAAGCGGTCGTCGAGCGCCTCGACATCAAGCAGGCGTTATTCACCAAACTTGAATCGCACCGGCGCGCCGACGCCGTCGTCAGTTCCAATACGTCGGGTATCCCCATCGCCGCGCTCGCCGATGGCCGTTCGCCAGGATTCAGAAGTCATTTTCTCGGTACTCACTTCTTCAACCCCCCGCGATACCTGCACCTTCTTGAAGTCATTCCCACGCCCGACACCGACTCCGGGGTGGTTGACGCCGTGACCGCCTTTGCCGACCGCCGTCTCGGGAAAGGTGTCGTGGTCGCGAAGGACACGCCGAACTTCATTGCCAACCACATCGGCCTGTTCGGCGTGATGCAGATCTTCCGCGCGCTCGCCAGCGGTGAGTACACGATTGAGGAGATCGATGCGATTACCGGCGCGGCGATTGGACGTCCAAAAAGCGCGACGTTCCGAACCATGGATATTGCAGGGATCGACGTGCTCGCGCATGTCGCTCGCAATCTTGGCGAACGATTGGAATCAGCAGCGGATCGGGAGCAATTCGAGCTACCGCCCCTGGTGGCCCAGTTGGTTCAACGCGGCTGGATAGGCGCGAAGGCGGGTCGCGGCTTTTACCACAAGAACGCCGACGGCGAAATTCTCACGCTCGATCCTTCATCGATGGAGTACCGGCCGAATCAGCCGCCTCGTCTGTCCTCCCTCGACGTCTCGAAAAGCATCAGCAACACGGGCGAGCGAATTCAAACGCTGGTGAAGGGGGAGGACAAGGTCGGAAAGTTCCTGCGGGCGACGCTGGTGCCAACGCTCGAATACGCAGAGCGCGTCGCACCGCAGATTGCGCACAGCCGCGAAGATGTCGATCGCGCGATGCGCTGGGGCTTCGGCTGGGAACTCGGTCCGTTCGAGACCATGCGCCATCTCAACGGCAGTGGCAGCGGCATCGAGGCAGCGCCATCGAGGAATGTCGTCAAGAAAAACGCCGGCGCAAGTCTCGTTGATATCGGTGACGGCGTGCTCGCCGTGGAATTCCACTCGAAGATGAACGCCATCGGCGGCGACACGATCCAGATGTTGCAGGCCGGCGTGAAGGAGGCGGCGGCAAACTTCCGCGCGCTGGTCGTCGCCAACGATGCCGTCAACTTTTCCGCCGGCGCGAACCTCATGCTCCTGCTGCTCGAAGCGCAGGAAGGGAACTGGGACGAAGTGGACATGATGGTTCGCGCCTTTCAGGGCGCGACCATGGCGCTGAAGCTCGCTGACGTTCCGGTCGTCGTTGCACCAGCTGGTTTGGCGATCGGTGGTGGTTGCGAGATTGCTTTACACGGCGATCGCGTTCAGGCGGCTGCCGAAGCTTACATCGGTCTGGTTGAAGTCGGCGTCGGCTTGATTCCGGCGGGGGGTGGAACGAAGGAAATGCTCGCGCGCGCGATGGACAGCACCCCTGCGAACGCCGATCTCTTGCCGGGCGTGCAGCGCGTCTTCGAGACGATCGCGTTCGCGAAAGTGTCGACCAGTGGGCCTGATGCCCGTCGCCTCGGCTATCTCCGGGAAGCCGATGGTTTTTCCATGAACCGCGATCGTTTACAGCAGGATGCCAAGGCGGTCGCGCTCGCACGGGTCCCCGAGTACGTGCGTCCGCTGCCGCGACATGCAATCCGCGTCGGTGGAAGCAGCCTGTTGGCCACTCTTAAGCTCGGCGTTCATCTCGCGTGGCGTGCGGGGCGGATCAGCGATCACGACGCGCTCATCGGCCGGAAACTCGCCTGGATTCTCGCCGGCGGCGACGCGCCGCACCAGACGACAATGACTGAGCAGCAATTGCTCGACCTCGAGCGCGAGGCCTTCCTCAGTCTCTGCGGCGAGCGGAAAACGCAGGAGCGCATCGCGCATACGCTCAAGACGGGCAAACCACTGAGGAACTGAGCCTGTGTTCGATCGCGGAACGGGAACACCGATCATCGTCATTCCGGGCGTCCAGGGCCGCTGGGAATGGATGAAACCAGCACTGGAAGAACTTCGGACGAGGTGCCGCGTCCTGTCGTACACGCTCTGCGGAGATATTGGTTCGAATATGCCGTTCGATGAAGCGTTGGGATTTGACAATTACATCCGCCAGCTCGATCGAGTGTTCGAGCGTGCCGATGTCGAGCGCGCCGTACTGTGCGGTGTCTCGTACGGCGGTCTCATTGCGCTCCGGTATGCGGCGCTGCGCCCAAGCCGGGTCAGCGCACTCGTTTTTGTGTCATCGCCTGCACCCGGGTGGAGCCCGAACGATCGCCAGCAGCGGTATCTCGCGCACCCGTGGCGATCGACGCCAGCATTCGTCATGAGTTCGCCGCTGCGACTGTGGCCGGAAATCAAGGCGGCATACGACACGACCCGGGAGCGGGTCACGTTTTCTCTTCGTCACGCGGTGCGTGTGCTGTCAGCGCCAGTCATTCCGCCGCGAATGGCGATGCGGGTGACGCTTCAGCAGCAACTCGACTTCGCTCCCGATTGTGCGCGCGTCAAGGTGCCGACATTGATCGTGACAGGGGAAGACGATCTCGACCAGATCGTCCCGGCGGAAGTCACGCGGCGATATCAGAAGTTGATTCCAGGAGCCCGTTACGTGCAGTTGAAACGATCCGGGCACATCGGCCTTTTGACACATCCGGCGCAGTTTGCCGACATCATCAGCGGATTCATCGATGGCAACGGTCACTGATCTGGTCGGACCTGCCGGACCGCTCGAAGCGCTGCTGGACGAGCCAGAGCGTGGTGGTAACCGAGCACCAAAGGCGGCCGTCGTCTTCGCCCATCCTCACCCGCAGTTTGGCGGGACGATGCACACGAAGGCGGTGTATCGCGGAGCGAAGGGACTTGCGCGCATTGGATGTGCGGTCTTGCGATTCAACTTGCGCGGCGTTGGGCGAAGCGCCGGTGCTTTCGATCAAGGGGATGGGGAAAAGGCGGACTTCAAAGCCGCGCTCGACTACATGGCGGACAGGTATCCCGGCGCGCCGCTGTGGGCGGCGGGTTTCTCCTTCGGCGCGTGGGTCGCATTGGAAGTGGGAGCCACCGACGACCGTGTGTCCGCCCTCATCGGCATCGCCCCGCCGGTGGCCACCTCGATATCAGGGCACAACTACACGTTTGAAAACACGCTTCGAAGTGTCAAGCCCAAGTTCTTCGTCCAGGGTGAGGGGGACGAGGTGTGCCCGCTCGAGGGGATGTGGGCGTTTTACGGAAAACTCGAAGAACCCAAAGAGCTGGTCGTGATCGACGCAGCCGATCACCTGTTTGAAGGACGTGCAGAGGAAGTCGGAGACGCCCTGGAAGATCTTCTGAGCGACTCCCCGGAACCCGCAAAGACAGAGCCAGAGTTGCCTCAATCATGAACGACGCTGTCATTGTTGCTGCCGTGCGCACACCGGTCGGCAAGGCGCCGAATGGAGCACTGCGCACCACGCGCCCGGATGAAATGGGCGCCGTGGTCATCAAGGAACTCCTCCGCCGCGTTCCCGCGCTCGATCCGAATGAGGTCGAAGACGTCATGCTCGGATGCGCAATGCCGGAAGCTGAACAAGGCCTGAACGTCGCGCGAATCGCCAGTCTGCGCGCGGGCGTGCCGATATCCGCGTCCGCGGTGACGATCAATCGATTCTGCTCGTCGGGACTGCAATCAATCGCATCCGCGGCCGAACGGATCATGGCCGGCTTTGGATCGACCGCGATCGCCGGCGGCACCGAGTCGATGAGTCTCGTGCCGATGGGAGGCAACAAAGTCTCGCCCAATCCCGCGCTGGTCGACAGCTATCCCGACGTCTATCTCAGTACTGGTCTGGTCGCGGAAAACCATGCGCGAGAAGCGCTGGTTTCACGAGAAGAACAGGACGCGTTTGCGCTTCGTTCGCACCAGCGGGCGACTGCGGCAATTGATGGCGGGCGGTTCAGCGACGAGCTCGTTCCGTTGCCGGAGTTGAAAGTCGACGAAGGTCCGCGACGGGACACGTCGCTCGACGCACTCGCGAAGCTTCGCCCGGCGTTCCACGTCAAGGGGACGGTGACTGCCGGGAACTCGTCGCAGACGAGCGACGGCGCGGCGGCCGTGCTGATCATGTCGCTCGACCGCGCCCGCGAATTACAGCTCGAGCCGTTGGCGCGGTTCGTCGGCTACGCGACTGCCGGAGTCGAACCCGAGCGCTTCGGCATCGGCCCGGTCCCGGCGATCCGCAAAGTCTTGAAGCTTGCCGGACTCTCGCTTGACCAGATGGATCTGGTCGAACTGAACGAAGCATTCGCCGCGCAGGTGATCGCGTGTCTTCGCGAACTGCCAATCGATCCGGAGCGGCTCAACGTGAACGGCGGCGCAATCGCTCTGGGGCACCCACTTGGCTGCACCGGCGCGAAACTCACCACCACGCTTCTCTACGAAATGCGGCGGCGGAAAGCACGGTACGGCATGGTCTCGATGTGCGTCGGCGGCGGCATGGGAGCGGCTGGAATTTTCGAAAGCATATAGGTGCGCGATGACAACACTGACTACTGTGCGTGGCGGCTCCTGGTTGATCGATGAGACAGCGAGCGAGCTGGTCTTCACCCCGGAGCAGCTCACCGACGAGCATCGACTCATCGGTCAGACCGCTGACGAATTCATCACCAACGAGGTGCTGCCTGCGCTGGAACGCCTCGAACAGAAGGACTGGGAGTTGGCGCGCCGCCTGGTCCGGCGTGCCGGAGAGCTCGGACTCCTCGGTACTGACGTGTCCGAGGAATTCGGTGGCGTTGGTCTCGACAAAGTGACGGCCATTCTCGTCGGCGAGTCGATGGGACGATCGGCCTCCTTTGCGACGACGTTCGGCGCACAGACGGGCCTGGCGATCACGCCGCTCGTTTGCTTCGGCACCGAAGCGCAAAAGCAGAAATACCTGCCGAGGCTCGTGAATGGTGAGATGGTCGGCGCCTACGCGCTCAGCGAATCCGGATCAGGATCGGACGCGCTTGGTGCGAAGGCGAAAGCCATTCGACAGCCTGACGGGAGCTTCACCATTACCGGCGAAAAGATGTGGATCACCAACGGTGGTTTCGCCGACTTATTCATCGTCTTTGCCAAAGTCGTTGGTGA
>Ga0111538_10014180_pt1 | contig 10518 bp, 8 predicted proteins | sample SoiMethybrSBSTD1_FD_79669 | JGI IMG/M metagenome (GOLD analysis project Ga0111538, IMG submission 79669) | Bulk soil microbial communities from a Populus tree surrounding site in Tennessee, USA - Soil MetaG P. TD hybrid SBSTD1 (version 2)... | ecosystem: Environmental > Terrestrial > Soil > Tree... | reverse complement strand
TCCGCGCCAAGGAAGCCGGAGTCGGTGAGGCCTCAATTGCCGCCAAAGCCTATGGTTTGAAGTTCTTTATGCTCGACCCTGATGCCGAGATCGGGATCGCTTTTCTTCGGCGAGCGCAGATCTACCATCTTGAGTCCGTGCCGGGTCAGATTGTTGTCGACTTCAATTACCTGTTTTGCGACGGGTTCCTGTCGGCGGAGGTTATCAAAATCAGTGAGAAGACTTGGACAATATACTGGCCGTCCGACGGCACAACCGTTGGCCGGATCGACACTCTTGCGGAGGCTGTTCGATCGGGTAAGAGTGCTAGAGAGGCCTACGACGCATTGGCATCGTACCTACTAGGGATTGGCCCCGGAAGCGCCGGAGAACGAAACAAATCCGAGCGCCAAGTCACGTGGATGACGGGCAGACAATTATTCGAAGAGACGGCGTTTGAGATCGGCCGTATCAGAGATGTCGGCAATCGCGTCGCTGCCCGATTTGTTCGGTGATTGAGCTCACGCAACCTCGGCCAACAGGAAGCCCCCACAAGCCAGACCCCCTGGTTGGTTTATTGCTGAGGCCAGGTGCCTGCGTCCCGATAAACCTTGCGGCACCATCGCCCGATCTGCTGTCCCCTAGACCAGCAAGCTGCCGTCCCAACAAACAGTTGTTTTATCGGTTGCGCCCACATTACCGGCTTCGCGTATTTCATCTCAAGAACGACGATTCTCACTCGACCCTTTGCTATAGGCTGCTCTTCAATCAGATTAGCGAGCTACCAATCACTATTGGCCGCGCGAGAACGTCAGCGCCCGCCGGATCTCGGCCTGCCCCTTCTCGGTTTGCAGTCCTTGCCACACCTTTTCAACCGTACCCGTTCCATTGACCAATAATGCCGTTGGTGTGCCCGCGACACGGAAATCCCTAAGAGGAATCTGAACGGTCGCATCGCTAGGAACGCGATATCTGGCCAGGTAAGCCTGCACAACAGGGGTGGGCTCCGGCGACATGACCACGATGCGAACTCGCTGTCGGCCGTTCGTTCCCGACTCACGGACGATCTTGTCCAGAGAGTGGTAGAAGGGCATGCTACTCGTGCAGTATTGGCAGGTGCTCTGCAGCGCCAACACCAGCGTTCTCGCTGCGGGATCGAAAGTGACTCCCGGCAAACTGACAGCAACACCTGGCCGGTAGGTGTCGGAAGCGGCAGAGACCTTTGTAAGTGGCTGGCTTGCGGGTTCTCCTGGGCGTCCCCTCGTAGCCCACATCCACACACACGCACATCCCAGTAAGACTGCTCCTACTGCCTCAAGACCAGTCACAGGCCGGCGCAACCCGACCAATGATTCTCGTCGATTCTCCATATTCAGCAGACGTCCTCCCGCCCCATTGGACATCAGCGAAAGATGGCCCCGAAAGACTGCCAAAGGCCGCGTCAGGTGACTGCGCCCTTGTCCGCCCGTGCAGCGAACCGTCAGCTAGGGGACTTTTATCTTCAACTGCGCGAGGGCGCTCTTCGCGTTCAAGGCGACCCAATCTCTGGGATGGCTGCTCAGCCTGACCAACGCGTCACGGGCTTCAGTGGTTCCAATCGCAATTAGAGCCTCAAAGAACACTGAGCTCACTTCAGCTTGGAGGACCCGTTCGTGGCAGGCCACTGCGATTGGGTCACGATGCCAAGCAAGTTCGTCCACCAGAGCCGTAAAACGTTCATCGAACACCTTGGTTGAAATCAACGCCTGAGCCAATTCGTCGCAACGGGACCTCAGATATTGAATATCGCGAGGACGCACCTGAATCCGTTGTCGCGCGTTTTCAACTTCAATACTCACGCGTTGCGTTCCAGCCGCGCCGAGGGAGACGTTGGTGGCATCCACCGTGAGTGAATAAACGCCCACCTGCTTAAAGCTCAGCCACTCACTAAGCACGACCATTTGTTCATATTCAGCAAGTGGCGGCAACTTCAGGGTCGCAAGTCTAGCGGCGTGATCCTTCGGCCTTATGAACGGACGCACTCTCTGTTTCACGCCATCCGGGCCGACCACTTCAAAAACAAAAGCGCCAATTCGGTCGTAGCCAAGGTTGGCAACAAGCTCCCGACTCGACCTGTTCGACAACGAGTACCGAAACACAACCGGCGCATTTTGTACCACGTCGCTGGATGTTGTGATGCGGAGAGACACTGTCTCCTGAGCGCCAGAGGGCGCGTGCGGCATTGCTGCCAAGAACACCACGATCGCGAGTCCAGTCCGCATCACAACAGTCTATCTATACCTTATTGGCATCGTCCGAGCCACGGGTTGGTCGTGCGTAACGAGCATTGAGCGGTCGTGCCGTGTTTGGATACACTAAAGGCCCAATTTGAACCGTTGACTGTGACGGCGCGATCGATCGAGAAGCCCCCGCTGGCGTCGCCGTCTTCAAAGAGCTGAAGCGCATTGCCAGCGACTGTCGTGCATCGGTAATGGTAGGTCTGAAAAAGGGGCCCGGTTCCGGCCACAGGCTGGAAGTTTCCATCAGTCCACATCGGTATCGCAGTTCCGTGTATATCCGTCATTCCCGAGTCCGTGGCGTTCTTCATAAACAATTGGCCGCTGGATGGCTGGCCGTGGAAAGGCGGCGAGTCCCAAGTACCGTAGCTCAGCTGTTCCCACACCTGGCATGCCCACAGATCGCTCTGATAACCGGTCGACGACTCCCATGTATAGTCCGCCAAGATTGCCGCCAGAGCGTCATCCGTCTGGCCATTAGTTCGGCCATTAAACGCATTAGCCGCCGACAGTTGGATATTGTAGGGAACGGGAGCGACGACTTCTATGTCTGCGTACTCATTAATGTCAGCGTGCGTTTCGGGATCCTCTATGTCACGAATGCCCACCGACTGACCAGAAGCAAACACCTGGACCAAACCTTCGTTCTGGCCCCAAAAATAGCCCGGATAATAGATGTTCTTGTAGGCCACGTTTGTGTTCGAACTCGACCATGAAAGTTGGTCCGAAATACCGAAGGCCTCCTCAAGCTCGTTTGATATTCCGTCGCGATCCTGCTCAATCACTGAGAAGCCTTCGTCGTATCCGGAATATACCCAATGGTAATTAGGCGTTATCGAAGCGCTCTCGAAGATGTGATTTTGGATCATCGGGCATGCGTATGTGCTGCTGACTCCGCCTGGCAGGTCGACCTGCTCGACCCGTCCGAGCAGGGCGAGAGGTTCATTGCTGCCGACGAGCGACCAGTCGATTTGTCCTCCGCTGACCGACAGCGGAATGGTCCGTCCTTTCCGATCAGGAACCTGTGCAGCACGCAGATGCCCGACATCGATCACGGTGGTCTCTCTCGGTCCGAGCTTTTGCAAACTGCGTGACCAGAGGCCCATCGGATGTCGAATCAGAAAATTGTACAGTTGTGGCCGATCCGTCACGTTCTGAATGTACACGACCGTGCTGCGGGTGCCTTCGGAGCGCCAGTAGTAGTTGCCCGTGGAACTCGGCATTGCTGACTGGTCGACCAGCGGAATCCGGAAGACGTGTTGCAGGTCGTCACTGACGCTGGCGGCAGAAATGATCACGGAGCCGGGAACCGAGCTGTATTCGAACTCAAGCCCCACAGTCGGTTCCAATGCAAGGCTACCTGCCTCCCGCCAAGCCTGCCCGGCGTCAATGACGGCGGTCGCATCTGGACCGAGATGTCCTCCAGGCAGCTCAATCGCCGTCGTCTTGCCTGCTGAGTTTGTGACTTGAAGCCGTCCCGTCAGACGAACGGGAGCTCCGCTGATATTGTGAGCGACGATCAACGGCTGCATGTTGCTCTTGCCAATGGGTGCGACGCGAACTCCACCGGAGTACAGCCGGGAACTCTTCGCTTCTGCCGGATCCACGAATGGAATCACCGCCGAGTAGCCCACGCTGCTGTCTGAAATCAATCCTCGAGCCAGAACAGCGCCCGGCGACCCCGTGTACTCAATCGAAATCGCACCAACGTTTGCCTTTGTAGGCCCGGCGCTGTCGCCAGGCCGTTTCTCGTCGTCCAGAAGGTCGATCACTTGAAGCTGCCACGGCCCGAGTCGAACGGTCTCCGGACGTCGCTTCGGTGACTGAGAAAAGGCGATCTTCGCGTCGACCGCGGCTCCAGTAGAGTTCGTGACAACCAGACGAGCCGAGGCGGTCGCACTTGGAACAGTCCACACGGCCTCCAGCTGATTGGAACGGGTCGCGTAGGGATACATCAACTGCTCATCGAGTTCGGTGCCTGCTTCGGCGTTCGTCATCCGAAGTAGGCCCCCGAGCTCCATAAGCACACCGGTATAAGTGACACGGAGACTCCCGTCTTCGAACCCCTCGCCGGCTTCCGTTGCGAGTGTTCGCACATCGACCTCAAGGAGCGTGCGCGGACCGATTGTGAGGTCCGTCACGTGTCGACGACCGTCGCGCGCATAGAGGCTCAGCCGCGGAGTCAGAACCTTCATTCCCTTGTTGTTCAGGACCAGCTTGGTTTCGAATCCGCCTCGAACGGAGTAGTAGGAGACAGACATACCGTATGACTGAACGGGATACTGGGGCAGCGGGGTCTTGTTCCTGTGAACCGCGGGAGCGCGCGGCACTCGGCGGCCGAGAGGCGTGTCCGACTTCGCAAGAGTAGTGTTCGCCGAATCGGTGAAGACAGCAGTAACCGCCGTTGCTACGACGGCGAACGTGAAAATGAGTGATGGTCGTCTTGCGATCATCTCCGCCTCCAGTGAAACGCATGTTCCGTTGACACTCGACGGTCGCTCGCACAACCCGCGATGAAGAGCACGTCGTCCCACGGCAGTGTGTCAACCAGAACTGGCCACACGCTGCGATGCCGACCATCGGTGCAGCGACAACTATCTAACTGGGTAATGAGGCGAGCATCCTAACATATGGAACAACTGCTATGTGTGTAGTTCAGTTAACGTTCTCAGATTCTTTAATCGGCCATGACTGTTCACGAGCCAATTCTAATTCCCAATCCAGGCGAGATGTCAGCGACCCGGATTCCTAAACGGCCAGCGCGCACGACTGTGCTGCTGCGGTGACTGTACGTACCAGTACGGACACTATGTGATTGGCAGCGGGAGTTGTGACTCACGCTCCCTCCGGTGTAGAACGAGCAGCGCCATCTGGTGGCGGCAGTTCTTCTCAACAGGCGCACGACATACGGTGCACCGCCCATAACTTCGAGCGGCCACACTCAGCTTCATCGGAATCTTCGATTGACTGAGACTCCAACAGCCGACACGGTGGTATTTGGTGCCGGTTTTCGTAACGTAAACAGTTGGATTGGCCGAGCCGGCGTTCTGGACATCAGTTGCGCGCAGAGCTATCGCCGCTCCGATCACAAAGATCCCGCAAACGACGAGCGAGGCAACGCGCGCCATTCGTACTCCGTTCCGATGTCGAGCTAGCGTGCCAGGAAGCTGAGGAGGCTAGGCCTCCGACGTGATGCGCAGGCTACGCGGACGTGCGACCTGAATCAACCTCAAAAACCGCTGCAGTGTCGCCCTTAGGCTTGCGCGGCCTGGGCAGAAAAGAGTCTTCCCAAGAGTTGACTCACGCCTGGGTTTTGCAGTTCGTAGGCGCCGTCTACTTCGCACACCACCGCTATACCGAACTTGGTCGCCACGCCCAGGCGTTGTGAATCTAGCCTCGCGTCGAGAAACATGGTCATGACCGGTGCCGACTTGTACCGCAGATGCGAGTACTCGATCAGTTGTCCGAGGGCGGCGCGAAATGCTTCCTCCAAGCGGAGCGTGGTTGTCACCTTCACTTCGCCGATGTGCACCTGACCGTCGAGCGTGAATTCCAGATCGACAAAGTTCTTTTCCCAGACTGCGGTGACCTTCCGACTCTCCAAGTGGGTACGGAGGCGGACTTGGTAATTGTGATGCGCGGGCACCATCGTTCGCTCAACGCGTCCCAGTGCATAGCTGAGCGCCAATTTCGCATCGCCGAGCGTCCGCGGCTTCTGTTTGCGATGGGCTTTGTTCTGGGTGGCGGCTGGGGCCGGCTCCTTAGGCTTCTTTCCAGAACCAGCAATTCCGAACGTCAGTTCCGCCAATAGCGCGTCAGGGACGGGAACACGAAGACCGAACAGATATTCCTGCTGATCACGATCCGTCTTCGCGTCTTTGAAGGCCTCATGACTGATGTAGTTGAGTTCGCCTAGGTACGTAAACGGCTGCCGTTCCTCGTTGCGCACAAACAGTGACTTGCGCGTTGAGGGTTGGCGCAGATGCACGTACTCCGGATGGTCCTCACGTCGATCGCGGCGCGTCGTCCAGCTGAACCAGTCGGTGCCCAACTCGTCGGGATAGTCAAAAGCAGGGTCGAAATCTTCCTTGTTGAGCGTGATGAAAATGAAGTGGCCACCGTCTGGATTCCGGGGAGACAGCCCCGTGTTCTTGTTCTGCTCCTGCGGCGAGTACGTGTCGCCGACCGCTGCGAACGCTTCCTTGCGTCCGTATTTCCGGTGCAGTGTCAGCGGCAGCGCCGGCTCGGCATTGTCTTCATTCAACACGAGGAACCGCCACTTGTCGGCATCCACTCCGGCGAAGACGTCCGTTCCGGCGACTTGTTCGCCCCACGTGCGAAGCTGGGACTGAAGCGGCAGTTGGGCGTAACGAAGGCCCGTCGCTTTCTCAATTGCCTCACGCGTCGCGGTGCCTGAGGCCGACTCTCGACGATCGGGATAGGTCCTCAGGCTCTCAGCACCAAACCCGACATATTTGCTTGGCGCAAATAGGCCAGTGTTTGCATCCCTGAGCCAGTACGTAGTCGTCCTCAGGAGGTCCTTAGCAGTAGCCAGATTGGCTTTCTGGGCGGCGTCAGCATTGAAACGCGCGACGGCTGCAACGACTTCTTCTGAGGAGGTGACGAGGCGGTTTGGCATAGCGAGCAAAACGATAGCACCGAGCGCCAAGTCGCCATCCTACGATGTCGATCCTGCCCTGGCCTCTCGCAGAGGGTCGTGCCGATCGGCGTACTCGGCAGCGAAAGTCAGCCAGTCTGCGATATTGCTGTCCGGCTCAACTGGACTGAACGCGCGCTCAACGACCGCAGCGAACTCTCGAATCTGCTGACTCTTGTCCACGCGGCCATCCACTCGTCCCACTGGCGCTCCTTCTTTTCCTGCTCCTGTCGCACCCGCTCCGCCTCACGGCGCCGGCGTTCGCGCTCCGCTGCCTCACGCTCCCGTTGTTCCCGCTGCTCTCGCTCGGCCTTCTCACGCAATGCTGCCTTGACCAGGCGGATCATGAACCGGTTCAGGGAATCCTCCAGCGGATGTTTGCTGGTCTCGACCAAGTCGTTCCGTCGCCACCAGTCGTGACCAATCTGGAGGCAGAGGATGCCCGCCGCCATGAGGTCGTAGGGCCTGTACGTACTCGGGTCGTAACCTAAGCGTCGCTCGAAGTCCATCAGCCTTCGTGTTTGCCGCTTGCTTCGTTCTGTCAACGTGATCGATAACCGTTCACCGAGCACGGTCGCGAATAGGCCGCGGCCCTTGTCAGCCGACTCGGGTGAGTAGCCTCGCATCTCAAGCGCGAGCACGAGCGCGTCCATCACCCGGAGCGCCCGAAGCAGCTGGGCGGGCGACACGCGCACGTCGAGGCAGGGCCCCTTCGGAAACAGGAGACCTCGGTCCTGTGGCTTCTGCCCTCGCAGGGCCTCGCGCGTCTGGCGCACGAACCGATGAAACCGCCGATGATGCTCTGCAACGACGATGCGATTCTCCGGCCGCTGCTCGAAGGCAATCTCTGGAATGGCATCGTCAGCTGCCACGGCACTTGGCTGAGGCGCGGTGGGCGCGATCTCGATTCGCTCCAAATAGGGCTTGCTGGGCGGCTTCATCGGCGTCTGCGGCACAACGTGGCCGTGCGCCTTCTTCGCCCAGTAGCCCCGTGGCGGTACTGGGATCTCGTGACGCTCGCACAGTTTGGCGAGGCCGCGATCGGAGAGTCCGTATGCCTTCGCGACGTGAGTCATCGGTTCGGCCCAGACCTGCTGATAAAGGGATTCGCGCGTCAGGATGTGGCTGTCCATGGAGACATTTTCCGACTGTCCGAAAGGGGTAGCCGCTACCAGGACCAGCCGGTGGGTGGGCAGGCCTGTGCCGATTCAGGCCATCGATACTGAGCTGGCTACTCCCAGCGCGTATGGCCCCGATGCAGCCGCCCCGTCGATTTGTCCACACCGCTACGATTGACGAGGGTAATCACGAACGTCGGCCCGCGCAGAAGCGGTAGCCGACGCCATGTACCGTCAGCAAGTGCTGTGGATTGGCCGGGTCATCCTCGAGCTTTTGGCGAAGTGCCAGCACATGCGTATCGACCGTCCGGTTTGTGACGTTCACTTCGTCTCCCCACACCGAGGTGAGGATCGACTCGCGACCAAGGACCTTGTCGCCGTTAGCCACCAAGCATCTCAACAGTCCGAACTCCTTTGCAGTGAGATGAACTGCTTGGCCCGCCTTCGTCGCCTGAAACCCCTCGAAGTCGACGTGCACGTCCCTGAAATCTACCTGGCTCGGCAGAGCATCTCCGCGGGACGCCCCCGCGCGTCGGATCAGTGAACGAACCCGAGCCAGCAATTCCGCGATCCCGAAAGGCTTCGTGAGGTAGTCGTCGGCACCAAGGTCCAATCCTCGAACACGATCGACTTCTTCGCTCCGGGCCGTCAACAGCAGAATTGGCATGCGCGGATCTTTAGTCCGAAGGCGACGGCAGACCTCGAAACCATCCACCCCAGGTAGCATGACATCGAGAATAACCAAGTCAGGGCGCTGTTCAGAGACGCTCTCGATTGCTGTGTCACCCCTAGCGACGGAACGGACCTGATAACCTTCGAAACGGAGATTGGTCTCCAGGCCCTTAAGGATCGCCGGATCGTCTTCTACAACCAAGATGTCAGTCATTGGTGTGCTCATGGGCAAGGGGCAACACAATGGATACCGCTGTGCCGCTTCCCAATTCGCTCTGCAGTTGCAGCCTTCCGCCATGCGCCTTAACGAAATGGTGGACCAGAGACAAGCCAAGGCCCGCGCCACCGCTATTCGCGTCGGCGTTGGAGCCGCGACGGAACGGTTTGATGACCTGCTTCAGCTCACCAGGCGGAATACCGATGCCGAAATCCGTGACAGTGAGAACTGCCCGCACTCCAAGACGCCGAACCTCCAATTGAATCGTCTTCTGTTCGTCGGAGTATTTCACCGCGTTGTGAAGCAGATTATGCATGGCGAGCAGCAGACTGTCCGGATCGACGATTATCTCCAGGTCATCGCTCTCATAGTGTTCGGTCAACTCGAAGCCGGAGGAGTTCAGAACGGAATCAAATCGGCGTGCCGCCTCCTTGGCACTTTCTTGAGCAATCAACCTGACCGGCCGATACGAAAGGCTTCCGTTTTCGATCCGAGCAGACGACAAGGCGTTATCGATGACTCGTTGAAGTCGGTCAGTTTCATCGATGACGGTTCCTAGAAGTTCCCGAGCGTCTTCTACATCCGTACGGCCCAACCTTACGGTTTCGGTCAAGAGTCGTATCGATGTCAGGGGTGTCTTTAGGTCGTGGGTGATACCCGCAACCAGCCTCGAGCGGAGGGAACTGAGGTGCATCTCTTGCGCTGTTTGTCTTAAACCCCAGTAGCCCAGCGCGAAAACAAGGGCGAAGAGGGTCAGCAGTGTAACGACAACGACAATAGACCGTTGCCACCAATCTGGGCGTTCCCTCGTCGGCGTTTCGAACGGAGGGGAGTGCAAAGCCGAGATCCGAACGCCGAACCAAAATCCTGGGGCAAGTGTCCAGTCCGTTACTGGTTCTATCGGAGTAGAAGTCGCTGAAGCGTCGACAACTGGTTGTCCTCTGCGGGTAAGCGCCGACTCCAGGCCCCGGCGGTATCCCCACTCGCGTACCCATTCTGCGAGTTTGAGCTCGTCGATCGTGGCCAGAAAAGGCGATCCCCTCGAGGAGTACATCAGAAACAAGTTTTGCGAAGGCTCCGGCCACGAGGCTGAGATAACGCCGCGCGGACTCATCAAGTGACGATTGTTCACGTACCACCCTTCAACGACCGCAGGTTCCAACGCGCTCGATGTGGGTGGAATTTGCGTAATGATGTGGCCGAGAGAATCCAGCAGCCACCCTCGCTGCACAAAAACTGGCACGTGGGGTAAGGTTGGGCTTGGTCTGGCCGCCGCGGCCTGTAGGTCATCCGCAAGCAGGAGCAACACCTTGCCAAAATCCCTGCGCAGGTCCTCGGCACGATCGCGAAAGGGAATAGCGGCTTCGAGGTCCTCTTGGTAACGCAGGGCGTTATAGAACGCGTTATAGCCTCGCAAGGTGGCTATGAGGGAGACCAGTAGCGCGCACAACAGGATGGCGCCTACTACAATCGTTAGCCAATAGAGGCGGTGTACCCGCACGATGGAGAGTGTAGCGGGCCTTCATTGGCGCGTTGTCAAGAAACAGCGAAGTCTTGTGCGCCGTCGATCGTCGCCAGATCTGGATCGCGAGACAGCGT
>Ga0111538_10014179_pt1 | contig 10519 bp, 7 predicted proteins | sample SoiMethybrSBSTD1_FD_79669 | JGI IMG/M metagenome (GOLD analysis project Ga0111538, IMG submission 79669) | Bulk soil microbial communities from a Populus tree surrounding site in Tennessee, USA - Soil MetaG P. TD hybrid SBSTD1 (version 2)... | ecosystem: Environmental > Terrestrial > Soil > Tree... | reverse complement strand
TGTCGGTGGATGGTCATGGCTCCCTCTTCGTTTACGCGCCTATCGCGTCACGAGCCGCATTTCTCACTTCCTGGTACACCCGCTGCTTTTCGGGGTAGAGTCTGGCACACCAGCCGCGCAGTTGGGCCCTCTGCACGTCGCAGCACGGGCCGACTATCGGCGCGGCCCATCGTGCGCAGCTCGCGTGGGAAGGAGGGCTTGACTATGCTTCTTCGGACGCGTGCAGTTCAAGCGGCGCTGATTCTATCGCTGTTGATCGCAGCGGCCGCCCCCCTCGGTGCGCAGACGGACCGCGGCACCATCACCGGAGTCGTGGTCGACAGCTCCGGCGCGGTGCTGGCCGGCGCTTCCGTAAAGGCCGTCCAGGTTGGGACCAACTTCGAGCGGTCGGTGACGACCTCGGCGCAGGGCGTCTACACGATTCCGCAGCTGCCGGTCGGCGCCTATATCGTGGTGATCGCTTCGACTGGCTTCCAGACCACGACGCTCGAGAACATCGAGGTGACGGCCGGCGCCACGGTGCGAGTGGACGGGGCGGTGGCGGTGGCCGGCCTGCAGGATGCGGTGACGGTATCGGCCGACAGCAGGCAGATTCAAACCGACAGCGTCAAGGTGGCGACCGCGATCAGCAGCAAGTTCATCCAGGATCTGCCGCTCGTCGTCGGCGGGCAGCTCCGATCGCCGCTCGACCTGAGCCTGATTGCTCCGGAAGCGAAGGCCGGGTCGAGCGGCGACGGCGGCCGCGGCAACATTGTTATTGGCGGCGGCCAGGAGGGTGGCTGGGATCTCACGGTCGACGGCGTGTCGGCAACGCCCGGCGCGCCGTTCGAGCAACGCCTGTGGACGACGCTGAACTCGCCGTCGGTCGAGGCGATCAACGAGTTCGCGGTCGATACCAACGGGTTCAAGGCGGAATTTGGCCACGCGGGCGGCGGAGCGGTGAGCTTCGTGTCGCGATCGGGCTCGAACAACTGGCGGGGGAAGGTGTTCGAGTTCTACCGCGACGAAAGTCTCGACGCGAACAACTACTTCAACAAGGCGGCCGGCCGTTCGAAACCGCCGCTGGAGCAGCATGATTTCGGGGGCGTGTTCGGCGGCCCCGTCCTGATTCCCGGGCTGTACAACGGCAGGAACAAGTCGTTCTTCTTCAGTTCCTACGAGGCGTACCGCAACAAGAGCTCCGCCGCGCCCATCGTGACGACCATCCCGACGGCGGAGATGTACAGCGGCGACTTCTCGAGCTGGCGGGACGCCAACGGCAACGTGATTCCCATTTACGATCCGGCCACGACACGCGTGAATCCGAACGGACCGGGCTTCATACGCGATCCGTTTCCGAACAACCAGATTCCGCTGTCGCGCTTCAGCCAGGTGTCGCGGAATGTGATCGCGCTCGCGACGATGCGGCCGGATCGGCCGGGGGTGCGCAACAACTTCACCTATACGCCGGGCGCCGACATCAATACCAATCCGTGGAACAAGTTCAGCATCAAGCTCGATCACAACCTGTCGAGCAAGGACCGGCTCGGGTTCCTGTTCCACTGGGGCGAGGTGCTCGTCATCCCGCCGGCGGATGGCCCGACCGGCGGCCTGCCCGTGCCCCTCAACAACTTCCGCGACGAGGACTCGAACACGCGCGTGTATCGGGTCACCTGGGATCGGGTCATCTCCCCGACGCTGGTCAATCGCGTGAGCTTCGGCCACAACGACTGGTTCCAGGCGCGCGTCTCCTTCAACAGCGACAAGGGATGGGGCTCGAAGATCGGGCTGAAGAACGTGCCCGGCCCGGACAAGCTGTTCCCGGGAATCAACTTCTCGGCCGACTACCTGAACTGGGGACGGGCCGAGTTCGGCGGCTCGGGCAACTATCTCTGGGCGCTGACCGACGACCTCACCTGGGTCAACGGCAACCATTCCTGGAAGTTCGGGTTCATCTTCCAGGAGGATCACTACGACGGGTATGGCTGGCACACGGCCGCGGGATCCTACGACTTCAACCGCGGGGCGACCGCGGGCTTCCTGCCGAACGGCACGCTCGACACGACCGGCGCGTCGGGCAACGCGTTCGCGACCTTCCTGCTCGGCGAGGTGCAGAACTCGGACATCACGACCGATCGGTACGTCTCGGACCGGTGGCGGTACTACTCCGGGTACGCGCAGGACGATTGGCGCGTCAACAACAAGCTGACCCTCAACTACGGCCTGCGCTACGAGTACACGCCGCCGACCTTCGAGGGCCACTATCCCGACGGCTACTCGAACTTCAACCCGCTCCTGCCGAATCCGGCCGCCGATGGCCGGCTTGGCGCCTCGGAGTTCGCCGGCGACGGGCAGGGCCGCACCGGCGAGCGGACGATGTACGACGCGTGGCCGTGGGGGTTCAGCCCGCGGGTCGGCGCGGTCTATACGATCAACAGCGAAACGGTCGCCCGCCTCAGCGCGGCACGCACGTTCGGCTCGGTCAAGAACACCGGAGGGAGTTCGCACTGGAACGGCTTCATCGGCGGCTACAACGTGACGGCGCCGGCGCTCCCGGCCAGCTCCGCCTTCAACTGGGATCAGGGATGGCCCGCCTGGCCGCAGCCGCCGTTCCTGGTACCGCAGACACTGAACGGCAGCAGCATCCCGTACTGGCAGCCGTATGACTCCGGGCGTATTCCCGAGTACTACACGTGGACGTTGAATCTGCAGCGGCAGCTGCCTGGCCGCTTCATGGTGGAGGCCGGGTACAACGCGCAGCTCGGGCGTCACCTGACCACGAACCTCCTGAGCCTCAACCAGGTCGACCCCCAGATCTTCTACGGGTTCGTCCAGCAGTACGGCCCGGCAGGAGCGATCAATCTGATGAACTCGCGCATGGACTCGACGCTGGCCCGCCAGGCCAACATCGCGTATCCGTATCCGAGCTTTCCCGGTTCTCAGTCGGTGCGACAGGCCCTCCGCCCCTATCCTCAATACCTGGACATCAACACCGGGGCTGACGGCGGCGACCGGAGCGGACGATCGAGCTATCACGCGCTCGTACTCAAGGGCGAGAAGCGGTACGAGTCGGGTCTGACATTCCTCACCTCGTACGTCTTCTCGAAGACGTTCACACTGCGGTCGGACCGGGCGAACGCCGGCGACGGACGCGCCATGAACCAGTTCAATCGCGACGCGGAGAAGGCACTGTCGGCGTTCGACCAGACGCACGTGATCAAGCTGAACTACAGCTATGAGCTCCCCTTCGGAGCGGGCAAGCCATTCCTGACCACTGGGGCGCCCTCGAAGATCCTGGGCGGGTGGCGTTTTTCGGGCGTGCATTCGTACGCGTCGGGGTATCCACTCTCGGTGTTCCCAGGCTACGGTCTGCCCTTGAACGGCGGCGACAACCGCATCACGGTGCTCGACTACGAGGGCTGGCGGGCAACGACCCGCGGCGATGACTTCGATCCGCTCGTCGACCTGTGGTGGGATCCGAGCGCGTTCCGTCGCGATCCCGTGGACAGCGTCGACCAGCTCCAGGGCTACAAGGGTGGCGTCTTGCGGGCGGAGTTCGGCAACGCGACGGTGCGGAACCCGAAGGCGCGCGGGCCGTGGTTCCTCAGCGAGAACATCTCGGTCGCGCGCACGTTCGGCATCGCCCGCACGAAACTGGAGTTCCGGCTGGAGGTCTTCAATCTGTTCGATCGAAAGATCTGGGCCGCGCCGGACTCGACAATCACGAGCGCGAACTTCGGGAAAGTGACCCAGCTCGCCAATCTCCCACGGCAGGTTCAGCTCGGGTTCAGGTACGAATTCTAGCGAGGCTGCTGAACGAGCGTCACGCCCGTTTCCGTCGCAAGCCGTTTCTTTCGTCAGGAGCGCGCCATGGACAGGCGGACCTTCCTCCAGTCGGTTGTTGGTGCCGCCGCGCTGAGCACGGTACCGCTGCAGGCCGCGGCGCAATCGCTCAAAGGCAAGGCGAAGATCACCGACGTCAAGATGATGATCGTGCGCGGCACCTGGGACTGGAACCTGATCAAGGTCGAGACCGACGCCGGCGTCCACGGGATCGGCGAGGCCTACTGGGGCTGGGGCGTCAAGGATCTCGTGCTCAACAAGCTGCGCCCGATCGTTGTCGGCGAAGACCCGCTGAACGTGGACAAGCTGTACACGAAAATGCTGATGGAGAGCGCGGGCGCGGGTGCCATCGGCGGCGTCACGGTGACGGCGGCGAGCGGGATCGAGATCGCGCTGTGGGACCTGGCGGGCCGGCTCCTGCAGACGCCCGCGTGCAATCTGCTCGGCGGCCGCTTCCGGGACCGCGTACGCTTCTACCGGACGATGCCGGCGGTTGAACGGCCGGAGGATCCGCAGGCATGGCGCGATCAGGTGCGGCAGGCCAAGTCCGAAAAGTTCGGCTGGACGGCGTTCAAGTTTCAGGGCGACGGTATTCCACCGAAGGCCGACCCGGACTACAAGGAGCCCGGGCACGACCGCTACACGCGCGGTCTGACGCTCAGGGACCTGCGGCGCATCGGCAAGGCCATGGAGATCGTACGAGAGGAACTCGGGCCCGACGTGGACTTCGCCGTCGAGGCCCACTGGAAGTACGACGTGCGCGACGCGATCGAGATGGCGAGGGCCATCGAACCCGTGAAACCGATGTGGCTGGAGGACCCCGTGCCGCCTGGCAATCCCGAAGCCATGGCGCGCGTCACGCACGCGGTGAACGTCCCGATCTGCACCGGCGAGAACCTCTACACACGGGACGGTTTCCGGCGTCTCATCGAGCTGCAGGGCTGCGACGTGGTGCACATCGACATCCCCAAGTCGGGGGGACTGCTCGAGGCCAAGCGGATCCACGACCTCGCGGACAACTATTACATCTGGACCGCCGCGCACAATCCGGCGAGCCCGGTCGGCACGATCGCCTCGTGCCACGCCGCCGCATCGATGCGCACGTTCCGGGTGCATGAGCTCGCGCGCTACATCGACTGGTGGCAGGACCTCGTCATCCACGACGGGCCGATCATCGAAGCGGGCTATCACACGATCCGAGACAAACCTGGCTTTGGAATCGAAATCAACCCGGATGTCGCGAAGGCACACCTCGCGCCGGGAGAAACCTGGTGGGGGTAGCCAGGATCAGAAATCCTTGCGCACGAACTGGCGGAGTCCGAGTCCCCATGGCGCGACGATCCACACCAGCAGGGCGGCCGACGACCAGAGCGAGCCGGCGGCGGCCCCGAAGAAGCGCTCGAACACCGCCCCGGTGTAGCCTGCGAGCGCACCGAGATCGAACTGGAGGAGGAGCAGTATCCGCCCGAGATCCACGGGGTTGATCAGCATGCCGGCAATCAGCGGCCGCTCGAGCGGGTAGTCGCGCAGGAGCACGACGGCGATGAGGACGAGACCATCGTAGAGGACGGTCGCGCCGAGCCACGTCAGGATGGCTGCGGCAAGACCGGCGGCGCGATCCTGGAACGTCAGGGCAATCACAAAGGCGAGCCCCGTAAAGATCAGTGAAAGCACCATCCCCGTGCCAAGCGTCACGGCTACCGGGCCGGGCGCCTCGCTCAAGGCCCCGTGCCAGGCCAGAGGAATCGCGACGCCAAGCAGAAAGCTGCTCGCCAGCGGGATGGCCAACCCGCCATACAACCCGACGAACAGGGCACGCCGGCTCACCGGCTGCGCCAGGATCATCTGAATGAACTCGCGGGCGTGATACAGGTACATGGTCCCGAACAGAAGGCTGACGAGCGGAACCAGACCGAGGACGACGTTGGCCAGGCTCAGGACCGTCCGCGCGCCGGTTCCGCCGAACCGGTACAGCGCGTCGGTCAGGACGATGTAGAAGAGCCCGTAAACGAGCAGCCAGCGTCGTCGCCCGACGTCGCGGACACCGGTCGTCACGAGCCTGAGCGCCAGAGTCATGACACCGCTCCCGCCATGAGTGCCCCAACCGCACGCTCGAACCGGCCCTGGCCCGTGGCCTGGCGAAGCGTGTCGAGCGATCCACTGAAGCGCACGCCGCCATCGACGACGAACAGCACATCGTCGGCCAGCTCCTCGAGCTCGCTGAGCACGTGCGACGTGATGAGATGCGTCGCGCCGTGACGCGTCGTGTCCAGGATTTTCTGCTTGAGGATCCCGTTCGCGATCGGATCCAGCCCCGCACTCGGCTCGTCGAGAATGAGCAGCGACGGACGGAACCGGTAGGCGGCCACGGCATTGAGCTTCTGGCGCGTACCACCTGACATCGCGTGGATCCGCTTGCGCAGCTCGCGGCCGAGGCCGAGGCCGAAGCGTTCGATCAACTCGAAATCGATCGCCGCTCCGGGGCCTCTCACCTCGCGCAGCAGCGTGATCGCCTCTTCTCCGGTGAGGTTCTCGGGAAACGCCGCCCGCTGCGGCATGTAGCCGATGGCTCGCCGGTAGGCGGGGTCGGCCGTCAGGGGGGCACCATTTATGTGGATGGTGCCGGTGTCGCGCCGCGTCAGTCCGAGCAGACACTTCAGGAGCGTGGACTTGCCCGCCGCGTTGGGCCCGACGAGCGCCGTGACGCGGCCGCGGGCGATCACCGCATCGAGACCGGCCAGCACGACCGTGCGATCGAACCTCTTGGCGAGACCGGAGATTTCAATCATCGGAGAGGACAGATCGAGGGTCATCGCGGGGTCACCATCAAGGGGGACGCGTCCACGAGCGTCTCCGGGGTCAGGATCGGCAGCGCGCGCTCCGCGGTGTCCAGCAGATCGAGGAACGCGCTCCGCATGAGGATCATGGATGACGGATGACTTGCCACGAGCAGTGAGAAGAGGCGCACCGGTCTGAACGCGACATCGCCTCGTCCGTTGCGATCGAGGTCGTAGCCCCGGTAGCGATCCCACCAGTTGCCGGAGACGATCGCCGAGGTCGACCGGCTGTTGGTCGACATATCGAAGGAATTGCCCTCGAACACGTTGGTCTCGAACCGGTTGTCCGGGCTGTTGGCCATCAGCCTGATCGCCCAGCCGTTGCCGGAGAAGCGGTTACGCGAAACGGTCAGCCGGCCGCCTCCCTCGATATGCAGGCCGACGGTGTTGCCGCTGAAGCGGTTGGCATCGAGCCGGCTGTCGCTGATGTCTTTCAACAGGAGGCCGTACGCCGTCGGCCCGCGATTGCTGTCGAAGACATTTCCTTCCATCTCCACTTCGCGGGTGTACATCACCGCAACACCCGCGCCGTTGCGGGTGAACCAGTTGCTGCGGTACGCGCACTGGTTCGAGAACATGAAGTGCAGCCCGTATCGGCTGTTCCGCTCGCTGCGGTTCCGCTCGATGGTCGTGTCCTGGACGAACTCCAGATAGAGACCGTCACGGTGATCCGTCACCAAGTTGTCGGCCACGGTCACCTGACGCGAGCTCCACAGATGGATGGCGTTTCCAAGCGGCCTGGCGGTTCCACCGGCCCCGTGGACCACATTGCGGACGATGCGGCAGTCAGATGCCTCGGACAGGAAGATGCCAAACGGTGCGTTGCGTATCTCGTTGTCCTCGGCCACGCACCTGCGCACGCGCTCGAAACGCACGGCGGCGCGATCCTCCACATGGCTCGGAGCGATGTTCGTGAGGACCAGCCCACGCAGTACGACGTCGTCCGCGACGATCCGGATGAGCGTGCCGTCCGCGGCCGGCTCGATCACCGGGCGCCCCTCGCCCACCAGGCTCAGGGGCCGGTCCACGACAAACGGCGGCTCGCGGTACGTGCCCGGGCGGACCACGATGGTGTCGCCGGGCGCCGCCGCCCGGACGGCCGCGGCGATCGAGCGCTGCGGCCCCGCAGGAGAAACGACGATCGTCTCGGCGCGAGCGGGAACCTCAGCAGCCATCACTGCCACCAGCACGCCGGCGGCGAAGCGCAGCGGCGTCTTCACGATGCGCCTCGCTTCAGGAAATCGGTCCAGGACTGAAGCTGGCCGCCGACCGAGGCCTGAAACGCTGCCGCGTCGCCTCGCGAGGCAAACGCCGCGGTCCTGCCATTCATCGGGGCCCGGATGCGATCGCTCACGACGAATACGGCGTCCGGGGCCTTCACGCGCGCGTCGGGATGCGCGTGATCGTTCAGCCAGACTCCGTCGATCCCGGCCGAAGCCGTGTGGCCAGACGTGACGAATGACACCAGGCAGGACGGATCGTCGAATCGATAGATCTTTCCCGTGCGCATGACGACCTGGCCGGCGAAGGCGGGATCGGAAATCGTCATGCGGCAGTGATCGCAGGCGTCGGCGTCGTAGTGAATGGCCGCGGGTCCCGCGCCGCGGCAACCCACCGTCGCGAAGAGCGCGGACAGCATGACGAACGCCAATCGCTTGCCGTGAATTGCGGGCATGTCACGCCGCCGGTCTCAGCGCCTGTGGCGCACTGACGCGCCTGAACTCGATCGCGCACCCCGCCATGGCAAGGGCGAGCGCGACCACGATCGCCCAGCCGCCGGCGGCCGGCCACGAATGCGCCGTGAAGTTCAGGAGCTGCTTGCTGCCAATCAGCGGCGGCTGGTAGCTGAAGCCCGGGATCTTGATCGCCGCCGTGGGATCGAGATCGTGGCCGTAGTTGTAGCCCCAGTACCAGAAGTCGACGAGACCGGCGACACCAACGCACGCGAACGCCGCGGTCCACGCGTAAAGCAGGGGACGCCGGCCGGCCGCCGCGGCGGCCAGCCCCAGCACTATCAGGGTCCCGATGATCCAGGGCATCAAACTGAGCTCGGGAATCGACGACGGCACGATCGCTTTCATTCCGATGTAGTGATTCAGACCGTTGATGCTCTGGAGATCGTTCAGCTTCTGCCCGGTAATCGCATCGATCCAGATGAACATCCCGAGCCCCTCGGGATATTGCGGAGCCTCGAGGCCGATGTGCCACAACGGCGCCAAGTACGCGACCCCCAACAGGAGGGCAGCGGTCGCCAGTCCGAAACGCGTTCTGGGTTGCATCGGCCTCGCTCCTTCACCGTCCGCCGCCGTCGGCGCTCGCAGCCCCGCTGCCCACCGCGCTGCCCGGGGCGTTCCACGTGAGCTTCACCGGCGACCCCTTGGGCGAGACCCGCACGTACCCCTGCATCTCCTGGTGCAGCGCCGAACAGAAGTCGGTGCAGTAGAACGGCACCACACCGACCCGTTCCGGGTGCCACACCAGCGTCCGCGTCTGGCCGGGCATCACGAGCAGCTCGGAGTTTCGCGCGCCGGTGATCGCGAACCCATGCGGAACATCCCAATCCTGCTCGAGGTTCGTCAGGTGGAAATACACGGTGTCACCCAGCTGGATGCCCTCGATGTTGTCCGGGGTGAAGTGACTGCGAATCGCGGTGAGGTAGACGTGCACGTCTGTCCCCTGGCGGACGACCTTGGTCTCCTTCTCCTTGCGGGCCGCCTTCGGATCGCGGTTCTCGGCGAGCGCATAGAACTTCTTCTGCTTGTCGACGATGAGCGAGGCTGGAATCGCCTGCGCGTAGTGCGGCTCCCCTACCGTCGGGAAGTCGAGGAGCAGGCGCATCTTGTCTCCCTCGATCGAGTAGAGCTGTGCCGACTGCGTGAGCTCGGGCCCGGTCGGGAGATAGCGGTCCTTGGTGATCTTGTTCAAGGCGACGACATACTTTCCGAACGGTTTCCGGCTGTCGCCCCCGGGGATCATGAGGTGGCCAATCGAGTAGTAGGTCGGGGTGCGGTCGACGACCTTGAAGTCCTTGAGCGACCATTTCACGATTTCCGACGAGATGAAGACCGAGGTGTAGGCGAAGCCCTTGCCGTCGAACTCGGTGTGCAGGGGCCCGAGTCCGGGCTCGGGCACTTCTCCAGCGATCGTCGCGTCGTATTTGAGGATCGGGATGCCGGCCACTTCGCCATCGAAGGCCTTGTCCGCAATCGCCTTCTGCATCTTCGAGAACGAGTGCACCGGCAGCACGGTGGCCAGCTTGCCGCCGGCGACGATCAGCTCGCCTGACGGATCGACGTCGACACCGTGCGGCGACTTCGGCGTCGGGAGGAAATAGACGAGGCCGCTGCACTGTTGTGGCTCGATCACGAGTGCGTCGGACTGCATCTCGCTCACCGCCGTGTCGGTCTCGTCCAGCCGGTTGTGGACGTACTTGCCCGGCATGCGGGTGCCGCCCCCCTGCGCGACGCACTCTTCCGCGCGCTTCCAGTTCACCGCCGCCACGAAGTCCTTGTCGCGCTGCGAGGCCCCGCGCTCGAGCAGCGTGTAGGCCTGCTCGGTGTTGTAGGTGGTGAAGAACGCCCAGCCGGCCGAAGGGCCCTTGCCCGCATGAGCGAGGTCATAGCTGTATCCGGGCATCCGAACCTGGAACGCAAGCGACATCGCTCCCTCGGGGCTGACCTTCACGAACGACAGCAGGCCCGCGAACGACTCCTTTGCCGAGGCGATCGGCACATCGCTCTGCGGCGCCGGCACGCTGAAGCGGGTAGCGCCAACGACATACTCGGAGTTCGGCGTGACGAACGGCGAGGCGTGGTTGCCGGCGGAGTTCGGAAGCTCCAGGATCTCCACCGTTTCCATCG
>Ga0111538_10014177_pt1 | contig 10520 bp, 6 predicted proteins | sample SoiMethybrSBSTD1_FD_79669 | JGI IMG/M metagenome (GOLD analysis project Ga0111538, IMG submission 79669) | Bulk soil microbial communities from a Populus tree surrounding site in Tennessee, USA - Soil MetaG P. TD hybrid SBSTD1 (version 2)... | ecosystem: Environmental > Terrestrial > Soil > Tree... | reverse complement strand
TTCGGCTCAATACGACCTTCGAGGGCATCGCTGGCTACATGCTCGGCCAGGTCGTTGATACCAGTGGCGAGCTACCCGAACAAATGCAGAACGCGGCCGTCACCGCCGGCTTCTTCGATGTGCTGGGCGTGGGCCCGGCAATGGGCCGCAGCTTCTCCCGTGACGAGCATCAATACACTTACAAGGGACCGGAGCCTGTCATCCTCAGCGATCGACGTTGGCGCAGCCTCGGTCTCGATCGCCAGGCACTGGATCGGCCCGTCCGGGTGGGCAACAACACCATCGCCACGATCGGCGTGATGCCTCCAACATTCGAGTTTCTCAAAGGCATCGACGTGTGGATCGCCGACGATGCAGGTGCGCCGTGGTCACTGTCGCGAACGCAGACCTGGTTCACGGGCATCGGCCGCCTCAAGCCGGGCGTCACGCTCGAACAGGCGCGCGCGGATCTCGAGCGCGTGCAGGCACAGCTTGGTGCGGAGTACCCCGACACAGACCGCGGCCTCCGCGTGCGAATCGTACCGCTCAAGGACACCGTTGTCAGTGGAACACGGACATCGTTGTTGGTGTTATATGGCGCGGTGTCAGTGCTATTGCTGATCGCGTGCACCAACATCGCGGCACTGCTTCTCTCTCGGGCCGCCAGACGTGAACACGAGATCGCGGTTCGCTACTCCCTGGGCGCCTCGCGGTCGGCCGTGGCGATGCAACTGCTCAGCGAAGCAGCGGTCCTGTCGTTTGTTGGCGCCGGCATCGGCGTGGGGATCGCGGTGGGCGCCTCGCGAGCACTACACGTGCTGGCGTCGGACCTGCCGCGGGTCGGCGAGATCGCGATCGACGCACGCATTCTCGTCTACACGGTACTCTCGACGCTCGTCGTCACACTCGTCTGTGGTCTCGCGCCAGCGATCCAGAGCACTCACCACGCACGGCAGGTGTCGGGCTCCACGCGTACGGCGACGTCGGCGCGCCACTCCGTGCAGTGGCTGCTGGTTGGTGTGCAGGTCGCGCTGTCGGTCACGCTGCTCGCCGGTGCGGGTCTGCTGGTGCGGAGCATCGACGCGATGTCGCGAGTCAGTCTGGGCTTCGATCCCACCCACATTCTGACCCTGCGCGTGAGCGGCCAATACGGCGTGGAAACGACCGACTCTCACATTCAGCGTATCAACCGCGTCCTCGACAGCCTCGAATCGCTGCCCGGCGTCGAGGGGGTGGCCATTGCATCTCGGTTGCCGGGCGTGCGCGATCACGAGCAGAACGAGTTCGTGCTTCTCGAAGGTCGCGCCGAAACGGCGCCTCCGCTGATCGCTGAAGCTCGAATCGTGTCTCCAGGCTATTTCGCCGCTCTGCGAATTCCCCTTCTGACCGGAGAACTATGCCGTCGTCCTATGAACTCGGGCTGGCCGAAGTTCGCCACGACCGATGTTCTGGTGAACCGGTCCTTTGCCGACCGCTACTTCCGGGGCACGTCGGTTCTGGGTCTTCACCTGACGGGAGGTCTCCATTGGCTCGTCAAAAACCGGCACATCAACGGCGCCCTTCCGTCGCGGATCGTCGGCGTCGTCGGCGATGCGCGCGAGGCCGGGATCGATCGCGAACCCCCACCGACGGTCTACACGTGTTTCAGCTATCCCCACCCTGCCCCGTGGCACGTGATCAGGACCGCAGGCGATCCCGCGGCAGCAGTGATGGCCATTCGCCGCAGAATCCATGAACTCGAGCCACTTCGCTCCGTGTACGACATCGCACCGCTCGAACAACGGATCAGTGACGCCTATGCGCAAAACAGACTGCGCACGTGGCTGCTGTCCCTGTTCGCGGCGACGGCTCTCGTTCTCGTCTGCGCCGGCGTGTACGGCACGTTGGGCTACGCCATCAGTCTTCGCAGACGCGAGGTGGCCTTGCGTTTGGCGCTCGGCGCGCTTCGGACCACCGTCGTCAAGCAGTTGATCGGTACGAGCATCCGCGTTGTCGCGGCCGCGTCTGTCGTTGGCCTGGGTCTGGCGCTGCTTTTCACGCGAAGTCTCTCGACCATGCTCTACGGGGTCACGCCGACTGATCCGCCAACTCTAGCCGCCGTCATCGCGCTCGTGGTGTCGGTTGCCGCCCTTGCCGCGGTAATTCCAGCTACGCGTGCGGCATTCATTCAACCGATGCGCGCCCTGCGCGAGGAGTGAGAAGTGCTCTGGAATCGGCTCGCCAACGTCTTCCGTTCCCGCCGGGTCGATGACGACATTCAGCGGGAGCTCAACTTCCACATCAACGAACGTGCTGAGCAGCTTCACGCCGAGGGCATGCCGCTCGACGAAGCGCGCCGGACCGCTCGACGTCACGTCGGCAATACGTTGCGCATTCGCGAGGACACTCATCGCGTCAACAGCGTCGGCTGGATCGAACTCTTCACGCAGGAACTGCGCTTCTCACTCCGCATGTTCCGCAAGAACCCAGGCTTCGCGGCGGTTGCTGTCCTCACACTCGGGCTCGGCATCGGCGCGACAACCGCGGTCTTCAGTGTCCTCAACGGCATTCTGATTCGCCCGCTGCCCTATCCTGAGCCCGACACGCTGATTGGCGTTTGGCACGCCGCACAGTTCCAAGCGATGACGTCCCGCAACGTGCGACTGTCCTCGACGATGTACCTCACGTATCGGGAGCACAACCGCACGTTCGAGGAGATCGGGCTCTGGCGGTCCAGTTCGGCAACAGTGACTGGCCTCGGAGGCCCTGAGCAAGTGCGAACGATCGTCGCCACCCACGAAACGCTTCCAGCCATCGGCGTCCGTCCGGCACTCGGACGATGGTTTTCACAGGCAGACGACACGCCAGGTACAGCGGAAACCGTGATGCTGACTCACGGCTACTGGCAGCGTCGATTCGGCGGCGACACTGGCATCCTCGGACGTGTGGTGACGATCGACGCGCGCCCACGCGAAGTGATTGGGGTGATGCCGCGGACGTTTCGCTTTCTGAATGCTGAGGCCGACATCATCCTTCCACAGCGTTTCGAGCCGGCCGAACTGCGACCGAATGACGTTCATGCCTTCATCGGCATCGCCCGGCTGAAGCCGGGCGTATCACTCGCCCAAGCCAGCGCGGACGTGGCACGCATGCTGCCGCTGTGGATCGCCGAACGGGGCACAAGTACCACAACCCTCATCGCCGCGCGGTTCGCCCCAGCGCTACGGCCGGTCAAGCAAGACGTCGTGGGCGACGTTGGTCCGGTGTTGTGGGTGCTGATGGGCACCATCAGCATCGTGTTGCTGATCGCGTGCGCGAATGTCGCGAACCTCCTGCTGGTCCGGGCCGAAGGCCGTCGCCAGGAGTTGACGATTCGAGCAGCGCTCGGCGCGGGCTGGCGTCACATCGCTCGCCACGTGCTGACTGAGAGCCTCGTCTTAAGCCTTGCCGGTGGCGCTCTTGGACTCGGGCTGGCCTATGCCGGCCTGCAACTGTTGATCGCCATCGCCCCTGCGAACTTGCCGCGGCTCACTGAGATCTCGATCGATGGGCGCGTGCTGCTGTTCACCAGTGCCGTGTCGATCGCATCGGCACTGCTCTTCGGTCTTATCCCGGCAGTGAAGTTCGCGACGCCATCGCGCGGCCTTGCGCTCGGAGCGCTATCAGGCAGCAGGCAAGTCGGCGAGAGTCCAACGAGGCAACGCGCGCAATATACGCTGCTTGTGGTACAGGTGGGCCTCGCCGTCGTACTGCTCGTAGCCTCGGGCCTGATGATTCGAACATTCCAGGCGATGAGGAACGTCCAGCCTGGGTTCGCAGCGCCCTCTCACGTGCAAGCGATGCGTCTGTCGATATCGCAGACGGAGGTCGCCGACCCGTCGCGTGTCATTCAGATGCAGCAGGACATCCTCAACGGACTTGCCACGCTCCCCGGCGTCACTTCAGTGGCATTTGCCTCGGCATTGCCGATGGAATCCGAGTTCGAGAACAACATGGCGATCACTGCCGAGGGTGAGACGGTGACCGAGGGCATCCCGCCGATGCGCCGAACCAAGAGCGTCACCCCTGGCTATTTCCGCACGCTGGAGATCCCGCTGCTGGCAGGCCACGAGTTCACGTGGACCGACGTCAACCAACGCCGTCCGGTTGTGATCGTGTCGCAGAACCTGGCACGGGAGCTCTGGGGTGCTGCATCCAGTGCCATAGGGAAGCGCATTCGTATCGGACGCGCCGGACCGTGGAACGATGTCATCGGCGTCGCCGGCGATGTCTACGACAGTGGCGTCGATCAAATGCCGCCCGCAACCGTCTATTTCCGCGCCGGAGTGTCGGGCAGCGCTGCCCAGGCTTTCATCGCTCGCGACGTCACATTCGCCATCCGGAGTCCCCGCACCGGGAGCACCGGCCTCATCAACCAGCTCGGTCAGGCCGTGTGGGCGGTGAACTCGAGTCTGCCGCTCGCGCGAGTCCAGACGCTGGAGGATGTCTACGACCAATCGATGGCGCGCACATCGTTCACGCTGGTGATGTTGGCCACTGCCGGAACGATGGCGCTCCTGCTCGGCATGATCGGCGTCTACGGCGTCATCTCCTACGCTGTGTCGCGCCGACGACGGGAGATCGGTGTGCGTCTGGCGCTTGGCGCGGCGAGGACGGGAATCCTGCGTCAGTTCCTGGGACAGACAGCTCGGGTCAGCGCAGTCGCATGCGTCTGCGGCCTCGTCTTGTCGTTGGTGCTGACACGAGTGATGACGGGACTGCTCTATGGCGTATCGGCAACGGATGCCACAACGATGGTCGTCGTGGTCGCGTTGGTGCTGCTCGTGGCGATGCTCGCGGCAATGATTCCCGCGACACGCGCGGCGTTCATTCAGCCGATGCGCACGCTGCGTGAGGAGTGATCGGGGGGGCGGCTAAAGCCTGACGCTACGTACTGAGTAGACGACGCAGACGACGCCGGGCCGTGCACAAACGCCCCTTCGACGTGCCGACGGGAATGCCCAGCCGCCGGGCGATCTCGGGATGGGTGTAGCCCATCACGTCATACATCAGGCAGACCTCGCGCTCGGTGGATGCAAGGGATTCGAGCGCGGTGCGGACCGCGTGCCGATCGATCATCCGATGCCAGTGCCGGCCCCGTGGCCGGCCGTGCGCCTCGTCCAGGGTGACGTGAACGCCGCGCCGCTGGCGATATCGTCGAACATCGAGACAGGCGTTCACCAGGATGCGGTGGATCCACGTGGTCGGTGCCGCCTCGCCGCGGAATTGGCTGCCGTGCGCCAGCGCACGGAGATAGGCCTCCTGCACGAGATCGTCGACATCATCGCGGCGAACGAATCGCGAGGCGACGCTGCGCAATTGCCCGTAAGACTGGATATACGTGTCAGCGATCGGCTCAGGCATGTCATCTCGTAATTCCCACCTGGCACGCGAAAGGTTCCATTAGTTGGCCGTTCGTTTACGATCCAGGACTGTCATGGATACCGTTCCCACGCATACGCTCGGTACGTTCTGTTTCGCCGAGCTTGCCTCCCCGTGGCCCGACGCAGCGCTGCAGTTTTACGGCGATCTGTTCGGGTGGACGGTCGAAGAAGTACCGGGCCCGTCTCACCCATATTGGTTATTCCAGATCGAAGGACACGTCGTCGCTGGACTGCGACCGATCCCTCGCGGACGGCAGCGATGGATTCCGTACGTCGCTGTTGAACGCGTCGACGAGACGATGGCGCAGGCCGAACGTTTGGGCGCGCGGATGGGCGACGAGCCATTCGATGTCTCTAGTACAGCGCGCATGGCGACCATCGTCGATCCTCACGAGCGGATCGTCGGACTCTGGCAAGCGAATGGACGCAGCGGCGTCGAGCGGCAGGAACTTCCAGGATCGCTATGGTGGGTCGAGATGCTGGCGCATGACGTGATCGGCGCCACGCACTTCTACTCGAGGCTCTTTGGATGGAACGTCAGCGAGCGGACGTTCGGCCACCTGACGCACGGCTACACCACGTACTCGATCGGCAACGAGTCGGTTGGCGGCGCGATCAAGATCCAGCAAGACTGGGGCAGGGTTCCCGAGCGCTGGCAAGTGATCTTCGCCGTCACCGATCTCGATCGCCTCATCGATCAGACACATGGCCTCGGTGGTTCAGACGAACTCGCACCGATCGACATCCCGAACGTCGGGAGGTCGACAGGCCTGCGCGACGATCGGGGCGGCTTGTTCTTCGCGATGCAGCCGGTGTCAGCTACGGCGTGAAGTAGTACACGGTCCCGTCATCGCTCCCGGCCACGATCGAATCACCCTCGGTGTTGATGACGATTGGCCAGTTCATGCTGTGCGTGCCGGACTCCCAGCGCTTCTTTCCATCACTCGCATTGAACAGATGGAATTTCGCAGGTTTCGAGGTCGGCCATCCATCAGCCATGGCCACGAACCGTCCTGCGGCGTCGATGCTCGTGGAGTTGGGATTGTTGTCGATGTCTACATGCCAGCGTGGCGTCAGGTCCCCGTTACGCGCGAACAGCTTCCCATCGAGATTGGAGCGATTGACGGCCACCGTGATGAGCGTTCCATCGGCCGACGTCGCCACCCAACGAACATTCTCTGCGAGCTTCCCGGGCATGTCTTCCGGAACGCCAGATTCGTCCTTGGCCGTGTCGAAGTCCATGGGCTTGTACGAAGCGCCTTGAGCCATGAACTCCTTGAAATCGAATAAGAACACCAGATTCCCACCGCCGACGACGAACTTGCCCGCGTCAGACGCGATCGCGACCGATAGAAATGGATACTCCTCCGGCGCCTTCCACGTCACGACGTCTTCAATGACGCCGTTGTTGAGCCTCGCCGCGTAGACGTGTCCGGAATGATCGCAGGCGACCAGCCAGGTGCCAGTAGGGTGAACAGCAATGCTCGTCACGTACTGCTTGGCGACTTCCCCGATCCCGAACTTCGAGGGCTCGGCCCTGAACGTGTCCCCTTCTCGAAGGAAGACGTACACGTCGTCGGCCACCGCAGCCAGGACGTTTCCATCGTCGGAGAGTGACACCCAGCTCACTCGCTGCTTGATGTCCTGATAGTCCAACAATAGCTTGAGGGCGCCGGTACTGCTGCTGTCTGCGTCGTAGGCACGCAGCAAGCCCAACTTCGTGTCGCCGTTCCTGTCGAGCCAACCACTCCCCGCGACAGTCTTCCCGTCGCCGGAGATGGCAACGCCGAACACCCCGTCCCAGGCATTGAATTCGTCGCTCCACTTCGGGTCGACTCGAGCGGTCGTCTGGACTCTCGGTACGTCGTCATAGAAGTACACGCCAAACCGGCTTTGGACGTTGGGAAAACCCTTGTCGATCTTCTGGTCGTAGTCGTGGATGAAGGTGCCTGCCACGACGCGTTTGCCGTCTTTGGAAATCGCGACGGAGTTGACCCAGAAAATCTTCGTCAGCCGCGATTCCCACAGCGGCTTCCTCTGCTCCACTTCTTGTGTCGCGGTGGTCGTCTCGACGACAGTCGCAGTGGTATCGGTGGGCGACATTGAGCCTCCTCGTTCTGCGAAAAGCTGACTCTACTTCAGACTGCTGAGTTTCTGCACCAATCGATTGCACGCGCGTGCGACGGCCACACGTGCGGCTGCTGGCGAGCGCAATCCGCAGATGCGCGCGATGTCATTCACGTGATGCTCTCGATCGATGCTCGCGACGATGAGACGCTGGTCCTTCGGGCGGAGGGTTCGCAATGCCTGTTCGTAACGTTCGCGTAACTCGTGCCGGAAGATGATTTCGATCGGACCGGTCCGTTCGCAGGGGAGGTCCTCGCCGATGTCCACGAGCGTGGGTCTCCGAGCGATCCGCCGGGCCTCGTCGCGGACCAGATTGAGAACCGTCCGGCGCAGGTACGCCTGAACGGACTGCGCATGCCTCGGCCGGAACAGCGACCGGCGTTTCAGCATCCGTAACGCGGCCTCCTGGACCAGGTCCTTGGTGTCGAAGTCTCCGCGAGAGGTTCGCGGAACCTTGCGATGGGCCCATCGCTGCACCGATGGCAGGCAGCGCTGGACGAGGACATCCACAGAGGTCGAATCCATCGTCGTGTCCGCGGCGGGAGCTTCCGCAACGTCAATACCTTGACGCATATGAACCTCGGGGGTTTGAAACAAGGGGGAGCCTTATTGCTATAGGCGTAAAAAACGGCCGGGAAGGGTAAATTGGGCTTATGACGCCGCGCATCACCCGGCTCCTGCACGACTGGAGCTCGGGAGACGAGGAAGCACTGAACGTGCTCATGCCGCTGGTGCACCGCGAACTGCGACTGCTCGCACGCCAGCACATGCGCCGCGAACGCAATCAGCACACGCTTCAGGCCACCGCGCTGGTCAGCGAAGCGTATCTACGTCTGCTCGAGCTGAAACAGATCCAGTGGGAGGATCGCGAGCACTTCTTCGCCGTTGCGGCCCGATTGATGCGCCGCATCCTGGTCGATGCGGCGCGCGCGCGTAATGCTCAGAAGCGCGGCGTCGGCGAGGAGGCGGTGCCCCTGGAGGAGGCGCAGGCCGCGCGCAGCGATCCCGAAAACGAGTTGCTGTTTGTGGACGAAGCGCTTCAGAGTCTGCAAGCCATGGACAAGCGGAAGGCGCAGGTCGTCGAGCTGCGCGTGTTCATGGGGGTCAGCGTTGAAGAAGCCGCGGAGGTGCTGGGCGTGTCGGCAGAAACAGTGAAGCGTGATTGGCGCCTGGCAAAAGCGTGGCTGAAGCGAGAACTCGAGCCGGCCAATCTCCCCGCCAACGATCCGCCCCAGGCCTGATCCCGATCCGCCCCGGCTGCGGCAGTCCCATGCCCTCGACAATCTTCTTGAAACGACTGTCGTCCATCACGCCGTCGAGAAACCACTCGACCACGATGTACTGAAGCAGGGGATCGTGGCCGTCGTATCCCGTCTGCAGGTACTTGATCGCACGCTCGCGATCGCCGAGGCCAAGATACGCGATAGCCAGCATTGATGGCGACACCACGTTGCCGTCTTTCTCGAGCGCCTGCAGCTGGCGCACCGCCTCGTCGCGACGACCCGCTCGCGCCAGCACGTGCACGTAATACGAGCGAGTGGACGGTGTGTTCGAGCCGAGCTCTATCGCTCGCCCGAGAGCTGTGACCGCGCCACTGAAGTCCCCTCGTCCGCCGTTCACCATACCGAGCCAATGCCAGAGCACCGCTGCCTCGCGGTCGATCTTCAAGCCGTCATTGAGCGCCGCCAACGCGCGGTCGTAGAGACGCAGGTTGTAGAAGACCGCCGCCGATTCGACGGCACCCGGAAGACCGACGGGATCGAGCTCGCGTGCGTGCACGATCTCGGCAACGGCTTCGTCCCCTTTGCCGGTCAGCGTCAACGCGATCGCCAGACCTTGCCGCGCCGGTCCGAAGCTCGGACTGAGCTCGATGGCTTGTCGATACTGCCGCTCGGCATCCGCCCATTGCCACTTATCGCGCAGGATGTTGGCCAGCGCCGCGTGCGCTTCCGGCACCTCATTGTCAATGGCGATGGCTTTGGTGGCCGCCTGTTCGCCGCGCTGCAGCGCCTCGGCGGGCTTGAGCCCTCCGTTCTGCGAGAGGCGCAGATACGCATTGGCCAGTTCGGCGTTGGCGAGGGCGTAACCGGGATCGATCCCAAGCGCCTGCTCGAAGTAACTCTTGGCCATGCGGGCGCTCTCCAGCGTGTAGCGCGACAGCTCGTATCGCCCACGCAGGAGGAGTGAGTACGCCTCGCTGTTCGGGTGTATCGCCTTGTCGAGCCGTCGCTGATCCGCAGGAGTCAGCTTCGAGCGAACGCGCCGCGCGATCTCACGCGCAATCTGTCCCTCGACATCCATCACTTGTGCGTTACTCGGGCTGTACGATGCTCGCCATATCGCGGTGCTGTCGCGGCCGCTGACCAGTTCAGCGCTGACGGTGAGCTGGCCGTTTGTGTTCACGATTCGGCCAGTGACAAGTGTCTCGACACCAAGAGCACGCGCCACCATCGGGATGTCTAGTGACTCCCCACTGAAGCGAGAGCTCGAGCTCCGGGCGATGACCTTGAGATCCGGCAATTGCACGAGCGCGTTGATGACGCCGTCGCTCATGCCCTCGGCCAGCCGCTGGCCGTCAGGGCTTGTATCGGCACTCGTGAATGGAATCACGGCAACGGATCCAGCGAGTGGTGTCGTCGGCCACTGCCAGTAGGTCACGGCGGCGATCACGAGCGCCGCGCTCGCGAGCGCCGCAACCACCCAACGAGTCATCGAAGACCGCACGTGCAGGATCGACTGCAGCCGCCGGTTCACCTCGTCGAGCGACGGCAGGCGCTTGTCCGAATCCTTGGCGAGACACTCGTCGATGAGCGCCTGCATCCCATCTGGGGCATCGCGAGTGAGCGTGTCGAGTCGCGATGGTGGTGCATGCATCAGCGTGTCGAACCATCGCTCGGTTGAGAATGGAAGTTTTCCGGTGACCGCCTCGAACAACATGCAGCCGAAGGAGAACACGTCAGAGCGCACGTTGATGCGCTTCCCGGAAGCCTGCTCCGGTGACATGTAGCCGAT
>Ga0111538_10014176_pt1 | contig 10521 bp, 8 predicted proteins | sample SoiMethybrSBSTD1_FD_79669 | JGI IMG/M metagenome (GOLD analysis project Ga0111538, IMG submission 79669) | Bulk soil microbial communities from a Populus tree surrounding site in Tennessee, USA - Soil MetaG P. TD hybrid SBSTD1 (version 2)... | ecosystem: Environmental > Terrestrial > Soil > Tree... | reverse complement strand
GTGGTCGATGGCTTCGCGATCCGGCCACGGCAAGCTGTCGAGGTCGGGAATCTTGGCGCGCTCCGCGGTGCGCACGATGGCGCCGGTCTCGTCGCGAAACGCGACCCCATTCACTTCGTGCAGGCGGTGTGCGCCCCTGCGGGCGAGTGCCGGGACCAGGTCCGAGAGGGTGAGCTCGCCTTCACCGACCACGATGACGTCGGCGCCGGCATCGAGGTATTCCGCGGTGTAGTTGGCGCTCTCGGGACCGCCGAGGATCACCGTCCAGCCATGCCGCCGCGCCGCGCGCACGATCTCGAGCACCGAACGGCGCGTCATGAGATTGGTGTAGATGCCCAGCACGCCGCCGGGCGTGGCCGCGAAGCGCGTCGTGAGCTCGGCGCGCTCTCGAAACGTGCTGTCGAAAATCTCCACCGAAAATCCGGCGCGCTTCAGGTATGCGGATAGATAGAGCAGGCCGAGCGGTGGATACGGCTTCATGATCTGCCGTTCCTTCTCATCGTCGGCCAGGAAGTAGCCGTGGGTGAGCAGCAGGTCGGTCATGGACGTAGCTAGCGAAACGAGGCTGCCGATTGCAGGCCGCCGAGCGGCCGCTCGAGCGACGCGTCGTCGTCCTTCTGCTGGCGATAATCGCCTTCGCTCGCGCACAGCTCGTCCCAGCGGCGCGCCACCTCGGGCGAGCGGGGCTGGTTGACCTGGTCGTGCAGCAGGTTGCGCACCGCGCGGTAGAACTCCGAGCGGTAGGTTCCCGAGAACATCATCTCGAGGTCATTGCTCTCCTGCCAGTGGCGTTTTTCGCCGAGCTGCTGTTTCACAGCCTCGTAGAATTTCGTGCCGGGAAGCGGATAGGAGACGCTCACCCCGACGTCGTCCGGGCGCGCCTCTTCGATCAACTGGCGGGTCGCGAGGATGTCCTCGAGCACTTCGCCGAGGTAGCCGAGCTGCAGGAAGAACCCGACGCGGATGCCTGCGTCTCCCAGCAGGCGCCGCGCGTGAATGTTCTCGCGCACGCGCGTGCCCTTGTTCATGGCGTCGAGGATTTTCTGGCTGCCGCTTTCGGCGCCGATCCACGCTTCACGGCAACCCGCGGCGCGCAGCGCTTCGGCCATGCGCGTGCTGACGAGATCGGCGCGCAGCTGAATCGTGAAGGGCACACCGCCACCTCCTTCGGCGAGCGCGGCGGTGAATTCGTTCACCCAGGCGATCTTGAATCCGAAAATGTCATCCGCGAACCAGAGGTGGTCGGGACGATAGTGCCTGCGCAGGTGAATCAACTCGGCCGCCACCTCGCGCGCAGGACGTTGCAGGTACTGGTTGCCCCAGATGGGCTTGGCGCACCAGTTGCAGCGGAACGAACAACCGCGCGAGGCGGCCATGTTCAGGCTGAAGTAGCCATGTGCACGCCGCCAGACGCGCCGATATTTCTCGATGTCGACCAGGTCCCAGGCCGGCAACGCCACGGGGGCAGGTTCGGGCAGCTTCGCCGCTCCGCGCGAGCGCAGCGCACCGAGCGGTCCGGCGACACTCACGTCCGGCAGTCCCGCGACCCACGGACCGTCCTCAATCGCGATGTCGTGGTCCATTCTTTCGACCAGCGCGCTGAGCGTGGCGAGCGCTTCGCCATGCAGCACGGCGTTGGCGCCCGCGGCCAGGTATTTTTCGGGAGCATCCGAGGCGTCCGACCCCGCCGCCATCAGTCTCGCGCCGCGCGCTCGCGCCAGCGACAGCATCTCGCAGGCCGCGCGTCGCATTCGGCCCAGGCACATCTTGCTCAGGAAGTTGTAGTTGTCCTCGTAGAGCAGGACCAGCTGCGGCTTGAGCACATCGAGCTGGCGCTCGAAACGTGAAAGATCATCCGCCAGCATGGCGTCAAACAGCGCGACCTCGTGTCCCGCCTGGCGCAGCATCGACGCGACCTGCAGCGTGGCCAGCGGTGGATAGGGCTTGGCGCGTTCCTGCTGCTTCTGGTCAAAACGCAGGAAATAGGAATGGCAGACGAGGATGGAAAGCATGCTGAGTCCATTCGTTGGAAAGTGTGCGGCCGCATGCCGCCCCGTCAGCCGAGCCGGCTCCTGAAGGGTGAGTTCCGTTCCCCCTCCGGTTGGTTCCTTCTTACTGCAACTCTCCGCGCTGCTGGGCCGCGAGTGCGCGTCGGAGCAGGCTGACGCGCGCTCGGGCAACTCGATGTATTGCGGTTTCATGCGGCTTGCCGGCGAGTCGCCAAATATAGACACGCCCTGTCTTCCGCAATTCTCGCTGCCGGCGAGCCGGAACAATCCGGCGACTCCCGGCATTTGTCAGGGGTACACCCCTGACTGCTGGAGATCACCATGTCCTTTCTCATCGAGACGCGCACCACCGGCTTTGATGTCGCCAGGCGCAATTTCCTTGGCGTCGGTGGCCTGGCCCTGTCGGGCACTGCCGTCGCGTTGCTCGCGGGGCGCGACAGCCTCGCGGCCGGCGAGAAATCGGGTAATCCGGCCAATGATGTCGGCATCCTCAACAGCGCGATCGCCGCGGAACACGAAGCCGTCGCCGCCTACGCTGTCGGTGCCGGCAGTGGTTTGCTGAAGGGCCCGGTGCTCGCGCTCGCCACCACCTTCCAGGGGCATCACAAGCAACACGTGGACGTGCTTGCCGGCGCGATCCGCAAACTCGGCGGCAAACCAGCGGAGGCCAAGACCAGCTACACCTTTCCGGTCGAGACGCTGAAGGTGCAGAACGACGTGCTGCGTTTTGCGGCGGGACTCGAGAAGGGCGCGGTCAGTGCCTATCTCGCGGCGGTACCGCTCTTCAAGGACCGCGATCTGTCCAAGGCGGCCGCGAGCATCCTGGGTGACGAGGCCATGCACTGGGCGGTATTGCGCAATGCATTGGGCGACGAACCGGTGCCCGCCGCTTTCGTTTCATAACGGACGCCGCCCCAAGGGGCGGCGTTTGCCGGCGTGGCCGTCAGGCCTGATACAGTGGCGTTCATGCTTGGCATTCATCACTACTGGCTGTTCGTGGCGACGGCCGTGGTCCTGGTGCTCACTCCCGGCCAGGACACCTTTTTCATTCTCGGTCGCAGCCTCGCCAGCGGGCGTCCCGCGGGCATCTCCGCGGCGCTGGGCATCACCGCCGGCAGTATCGGGCACACGGTGCTGGCGGCACTCGGACTTTCCGCGCTGCTCGCGACATCGCCGCATGCCTTCACCGCGGTGAAGTTTGCGGGCGCGGCCTATCTTTTCTACATCGGCGCGCGCGCGTTGCTGTCGCGTACCAACGGATTGCCGGGCCAGGAGGCGCAGCCCACGGATGATGGACGCCGGGCGGCATTTCGCCAGGGCATCGTCACCAACCTGCTCAACCCCAAGGTGGCGCTGTTCTTCCTCGCACTCATGCCGCAGTTCATCTCGGCCGACAGCAGCCACAAGGTGGGCGCCTTCGTGGTGCTTGGCATGTCGTTCGTGACCCTGGGCCTGGCATGGTGCCTGGTGCTGGCGAGCGCGGCGGCCAGCCTGCGCGGCGTGTTCCTGCGCCGGCCGTCGATGGCGGCGATCCTGAACAAGATCGCCGGCTGCATGTTCATCGCACTCGGTTTCCGGCTCGCGACCACACGTCAGTGAGCACCTGCGACGACGAAGATTTTCCGCAGCCTGGGCGCAAGCGGCTGATCGCGCCGCAGCCCATCGCCCGTCTCGGCACCGACCTGCCAGACGTCGAAATGCAGCTGCTCGAAGAGAACCGCCATGGCGCGGTCTTCATGATGGGCGACAACCCGGCGTTACCCCGCATGCCGGAAAAGCCGGCCCTGCTCGACTTCTACCGGCTGCGCTTCGGGCGCATCGCGCGCCAGCATCACTGTCTGTCCGCGAAGCTGGCGCTGGAAGCCGGCCACGACGAGAAGATCATCGTGGCGTGCTTCCTGCACGACATCTCCAACGGCGCGCTGGTGCGCACCGATCATGGTTACTGGAGCGCGCAGCTCGTCGCGCCGTACGTCAGCGAGGAAATCGCCTGGGCAGTGCGTTATCACCAGCCGCTGCGCTATTTCGCGGACCAGTCCGTCGGATATGAGTACCCGGCGGCGTACAGGCGCTACTTCGGGGACGACTACCAGCCGCCGGAATACATCCAGCGCGATCACGAATACGCCCGCAATCACCGCTGGTACATGACTTCGCGCGTCGTCACCATGTTCGACACCTATGCCTTCGAACCGGGACCGGAAATCGATCCGGGCATGTTCGAAGACATCCTCGGACGGCATTTTCGCCAGCCGAAGGAGGGTCTGGGATTCGACGGCTCGCCGGTGGCGCACATGTGGCGCTCGATGATATGGCCTAACAACTTCCTCTAGTGGCGCGAGGCCGCCCTACCAGCGGCGCCGCGACAGAGTGTGGATCAGCTGCGCGCGGATGACTTCGGCGAGCTGTTGCGAAGCCGGGCCCTGGATGCCGCGCTGGCGCTGGGTGAGATGCGCCACCGGGTCGCCACCATCCTGGAACACGTAGTGTTCGAATACCTTGCGCCAGATTTCGCGCTTGGCCGGCGGCAGCGACTTCACCGCCATGATTGCGTGCAGCAGGGCTTCGAAGGGCGAGCCCTGCCACGGCGGAGTTTCGTCCCACCAGTAGTTCACCAGCACGTTGAACCGCTCGCGCGACTCGACGTGGTGCCACCACATGTAGGGTATGAACAGCGCGTCGCCCGGCTCCAGGTCGGCGAATTGCGCGCTGGCGAGGGCTGCGCGGAAGCGCGGGAAACGTTCGAAATCCGGCTGGTCGAGACGCACCATGCTGATGGGCTGGCCGGCCAGCGTGAACTCGAGTGGCCCGACGTACAGGTTGACCAGCTGTTCGGGCGGAAACAGCGTGAAGCGCCGCCGGCCAGCGGCCACGCAGGCGATGTTGTTGGAAATGTCGTAGTGCGTCTGCACCGTGACGCGGTTGCAGATCCAGATGCGTGGCACCGCGGTGGCGTCGACCAGCGGCATGGTGTTGTCGCGCGTGAAGCCGGGCATGCTGGCCGGCGTGGGCACCGCGCCGACATAGATCGCCTCCGGGTCCGGAGCCTCGAGCAGCGCCAGCATGCGGTCGAGCGATGCGACGATGCGCTGCGGCCGGCGCTGGAAATTGTGGCCGGTCAGTTCCTCGTTGTAAAAGAACCGTCCGCCGATCGCCGGGTCGCCAAACATGGTGTCGGCCGAGGCGCCGGTGTCGAAGCCGCGCAGGTAGTTAGCCATGGCCTGCGGCGTTTCGCGCCCCGCTCGCACCGCGGGCCAGTCGGCTACCAGTGCGCGCAGCACCACGGGCTGCAAGGCCGGCAGGATCTCGTTGCGGAACTGCTCGGGGCCGACTCCGCGCAGTTCGCGGATGGGTGTGGGTTCAGGGTTCGACATCAGGCGTCGCAGCTTAATGCAGCGACCCGCTGGAGTGCTAACGTGCAACCACCCTGGATGAGGCGCGCTGCCCGAACATGCTCACTTCGTTGCGGCGGTAGTCGATGACCAGCCGGTCGAGCACGCCGAGCATGTCCATGCCGATCAGCAGCGCGGGCTGCTGGTCCAGCCCCCAGAGCTTGAATACGTGGAAGTCGGCGAAGATGACTTCGAGACTGGTGAGCGTCAGGTCGCCGATGCGCGCTTCCTTTATCTCCTGCACGTCGCCGTCGGCGATGTCGGGCGTGGCGCCGTGGACCACGGCGGAAACCGGATCGCGATGGCGCTTGCCCTTGTTCATGGCGTTCTGCAGGGCCAGGTTGCCGAGGGTGCGCTCGGCGCCGGTGTCGACCACGGCCTTGGCCTTGATGTGCCGGCCGACGCGCACGTCGAGGATCATGAGGCCATTGACGTCGCGCTCGGCGCGCGCCGTCACCATGCTGTAGTGGGGCCGGCGGCCATTCGATTCGAGCACGCTCACGCGGTCGCGCTTGAAGTCGACGTCGATGCGCTGGTCGTCGAAACCCGCCACGCCCAGGATGCCGTCGGCATTGCCCATGATCGAGGTGAAGATCACCGGCAGGTTCTGGTTCTCGAATTTGAGTGCGCCGATCTCGATACTGTCGATGGCGACGGTAGGCACTTCGGCCGCACCCGTGACGCCGTTGAGCATGACGTTGCGTCCCACGGAATGCGTGAGGCCCAGGGATTTGGCGAGGTGCGGTGACAGCGTCGAGCGGCTCGCGCCGGTGTCGATGACGAAACGGAACGGCCCCTTGCCGTTGACCATGACCTGCGTCATGACGCGACCGATGCGATCGAGACGCGTGGGCGCGGCAAACAGGGGTTCCGGATCGGCGAGGGCGCCCGTGAGATCTTCGGGTGTGCCGGGAGCACGCGCGGAAATGTTGGGCTCGGCTAACAGGGAACGGGAGATAAAGCCGCCTCCCAGCGCCATGAGCGCCTGCAAGGCGAAACGACGGCCTTTTAGCGTCTCCCTCATGTCAATCACGCTACGCCTGATTTCCGGGGAAAGAAACCAACTCGCGCCAAAACGTGCGCGAAGCACGGTGACATGTCCCAATTCAGGGTTGCGGGACTTACTTATGGAATGGGAGGGTCCGGAAGCGCGTGAAAAGCGCTGCGCAGTGACTCGCCCCAGCCGTCCCGGATGACTTTGAAATAGGCGTCGTCGGGGCCGATGCTCCGGTGCAACGAAATCTGCAGGGCATCCCGGCGGATGATGGCGAGATCGAGCGGCATGCCCACGGACAGGTTCGACCGGATGGTCGAATCCATTGAAATGAGGGCGCACTTGGCCGCGGCTGCCAGCGCGGTTTCCGCCTTGACCACGCGATCGATGATGGGCTTGCCGTACTTGGACTCGCCAATCTGGAAATAGCGCGTGTCGGCAGTGGTCTCGATGAAATTGCCGGCCGAATACACGTGAAACAGGCGCGGCGCCTCGCCGCTGACCTGGCCGCCGATGATGAACGTCGGGTTGAACTCGATGCCGTGTTGCTTGAGAGCATCGGCATCGCGCGTGTACACATCACGAACCGCATCTCCGACCAGGCGGGCCGCATCCGCCGAGGTCCGCGCGGTCACGAGGCTGGCCCTCGCGTTGTTCACGCGGTCACGCAGCAGGCCCGTAACCGACTGGCTGGTGGCGAGGTTGCCGGCTGACAACAGCACGATGGCGCGTTCGCCGGGCGTCTCGAAAAACATCATCTTTCGGAAAGTGCTGATGTGATCGACGCCCGCGTTGGTGCGCGAATCCGAAAGAAACACCAGGCCCTCGTCGACCTGTACCCCTACGCAATACGTCATCGAATCTCCCTGCTTGCCGCCGGCGGCATCCTACCAACGTAAGTGGGGACATTCCTGATTTGCTGGCAAGAGGGGACGGGCCTGGGTCCCCATTCAGCCATTCAGCGATGGAGCTGGTACTCGTTGCCGCCGAGGTCGTTCATGGTGGCGGTGTCGAAGCGGCGGCCGACACCCGCGAACGTGGAGCGCGCCACGTAGATCTCGGCACCCTGGGAAGCTTCATACGAGCCGAGCGATCCACCGATGGTGCTGTTGACGATGTGCACGCGGGCCTGGCGCGCGATGATGCCGACGCCCCCGGCGCGAATGCGCGCGTTGCTGATGTACAGGTCACAGCCGTTCTCGGCGATGACGGCATCGCCGGTGAACTCGATGGTCTCGCCATCGATGCGCATGAGCCGGTCGCCCTGACACACGATGGGATCGGTACGTTTTTCCGAAGCAATGGCTTCGGCATCGGGCTCGCTGTGGCGAGTGGCCGTCCCTTCGCGCGTGATGCGGTAGCCCGGACCTTCCATGCTGGACGACGCAGCCACCGAGTCCTGCGCCGCGCCGCGCGTGATGCTGTATCCCGGGCCTTCGACCAGCGACTCGCCCGCGCCGCGCGCGGCAACTTCGTTGCCTTGACCGGCAGTAGTTTGATCGGCGCCGGCCTGGGGCGCCGCGGCGGTTTCCGCGGGAGCGGCAGCAGCGACCGGCGCTGGTGTCGCGGAAACCTGACTCTGCACCAGCTTCGATGGCACCGGGCCCGCCATCAGTTCCTGCGTCTGCAGCTTGTACGTGGCGCCGGTGGAGGTGTCGCGTACCGAAAACGTACCCGACGCTTCGTCGGTCGAGATGATTTCGAGCGCGGGGTTGCGCGCCAGCGCCGCCTTGGCCCAGTCGATTTCCCGTACCTGTTCTTGTTTGCCGCAGGCAGCGAGCAGCAACAGGGGCAGCGAAGCGAGCACCATTCGGGATGCGATGCAGATGTTCATGGCCAGAATCCTAGGCGCTTGCGCGGCATCTGCAATACCTATTTCTAGTAGAGTCTCGCGCGCGTGACCCGAGACCTCGATACATACTGTGAGCGCCAGCTGACACGCCTGCGGGAGGCGAGTGTCCTGGAAAACTTCGAGGCGGGACCGGCCGAGCTGCTCGAATCCCTGCCGCGCGTGGTGGCCGCCAGCGACTTCGTTTGTGAGGCCCTGTGCCGCAGCCCGGCGCTCGCCAAGTGGCTGATTGACGAGGGCCAGATCGGCCGGACCCTGTCCGTCGAGGACATGGCGCAGCGGCTCGAGGTGGCACTTGCCGGCGTCTCGGACGTGGTGGCCTTCATGGCGGCGCTGCGCCGCCAGCGCGAGCGCGAGATGGTGCGCATCGCCTGGCGCGACCTGGCGGGCAAGGCCGCGGTGCCCGAAGTGCTGGCCGAGACCAGTGCCTTTGCCGACGCTGCCGTGGCGGCCGCCGTAACCCTTGCCACGCGTGAACTCGAGCACACCTACGGCGCGCCGCTCAGCGCCGCGAGAGAGCCGCAGCCGCTCATCGTGCTCGGTATGGGCAAGCTTGGCGGCGGCGAGCTGAATTTCTCCTCCGACATCGACCTCATCTTCGTCTTTCCGGAGAAGGGCGAGACTTCCGGTGCCCGCAGGATCGACAACGAAGATTTCTTCACGCGGCTCGGCCGGCTGGTCATTCGCATCCTCGGCGAGCGCACCAGTGAAGGCATCGTGCATCGCGTGGACATGCGTCTGCGCCCGTTCGGCGACAGCGGACCGCTGACGGTCAGCGGCGCCTTTCTCGACAACTACCTGCAGACCCATGGCCGCGACTGGGAGCGTTACGCCTGGATCAAGGCGCGCGCCGTGACCGGCACGGCCGCCTACAAGCTCCTGCACGCGGAGAGCGTGCGGCCGTTCGTCTATCGGCGCTACCTCGATTTCGGCGTGTTCGAATCGCTGCGCGAAATGAAGGCCCTCATCGAGAAGGAAGTGGCGCGGCGTGATCTCGCGGATCACGTGAAGCTCGGTCCCGGGGGTATCCGCGAGATCGAGTTCATCGCGCAGGCTTTTCAGCTCATCCGTGGCGGGCAGGACCGGCGCATGCAGACGCCGTCGTTGCTGGCCGTGCTGCCGCAGCTCGCCGGCGGCAAGCTGCTGCCGGCGCGGGTCGCGCAGGAGCTCGAGACGGCCTACCTGTTCCTGCGCCGGCTCGAGAACCGGCTGCAGATGCTGGCTGATGCGCAGACCCACCGCCTTCCTGCGGACGCGTTGACCCGTGAGCGTATCGCGGCGGCCATGGGTTTTGCGGGTTGGGAATCCTGTGCCGCGGAGCTCGACCTGCATCGCGCGCGGGTGACGCGCGCCTTCCAGGAAGTGATGTTCGCGCGGCACGACGCGTCGGTAGCGGAGGTGCCGGGTGTCAACGGCGTCGCCGAAGCGTGGCTGCGCGGCGTACCGCCGCCGCAGTTCACCGCGGCGCTTGCCGCCCGCGGCTTCACCGAGGCGGAACCGGCCGCAAACCTGCTGCTGGAGTTTCGGAGCGCGGCGGGCCTGCGCCGTCTCGACGCGCCCGGGCGTGCGCGGCTCGACGCACTGCTGCCGCGGCTGCTGGCGGCCATCGCGGACGTCAGGACACCGGCCTCGGGTTCGCAGCTCGACGTGCTGCGCCGCGTGCTCAAGGTGCTCGAGGCCATCGGCTCGCGTTCGGCGTATTTCGCGCTGCTCAACGAAAGCGCGCACGTGCGCCGCAAGCTCATCGAGCTCGCGGGCCTGGGGGAGTTCCTCGCCGCGCAGATTGCCTCGCATCCGCTGCTGCTCGACGAGCTGCTCGATGAAACCGCGGGCGGCCTGCCGTCGCCGCGCGCCGAGCTGGAGCGCGAAATCCATGCGCGGCTCACGCACCTGGTGGACGACGAACCCGAGCGCCAGGTGGAAGTGCTGCGGCAGTTCCAGCGCGCGGCGATCTTTCGCGTGGCCATGGCCGATCTCACCGGGAAGATTCCGCTGATGCGGGTCAGCGACTATCTCACCGAGATCGCGGAAATCATCATCGAGCAGGCCATGCAGCTCGCGTGGATCCAGATGACGGCGCAGTTCGGGCGGCCCCGTTGCAAGGACAACGGCGCTGCCAGCCGTGTCGTGAAGATCTGCGCCGTCGGCTACGGAAAGCTCGGCGGTTTCGAGCTCGGCTACGCCTCGGACCTGGACCTGGTGTTCCTGCACGACTCGGGCAGCGGCTCTGCGGAAACCGACGCGGCCAAGCCGGTCGACAACCAGGTGTTCTTCATC
>Ga0111538_10014173_pt1 | contig 10521 bp, 8 predicted proteins | sample SoiMethybrSBSTD1_FD_79669 | JGI IMG/M metagenome (GOLD analysis project Ga0111538, IMG submission 79669) | Bulk soil microbial communities from a Populus tree surrounding site in Tennessee, USA - Soil MetaG P. TD hybrid SBSTD1 (version 2)... | ecosystem: Environmental > Terrestrial > Soil > Tree... | reverse complement strand
GCTCCGGTAATTCAGGATGACCGGCTTCCCAAGCACGCGCGCGACAATCATCGCCGGCAGCGGCGCGAGCTGAAACGACCAGTACGATGCGGAAAACACATGGACGATGTCGGTCGATCGCAGGCGCTGAAAGAGAAGCGGCCAATAGAGTGCCTGCGTCACCAGGGTCCGGACGAACTTCACGCGTGTCAGGATTTGGAGCGGTGACGGCGGAGCCGGGTTGATCGGAACGAGCGAGGCACGCACATATGGATCACCGGCCCAGCAGGAGATCAACCGATCGGCTTGAACGGCGTGGCCGCCGAGGATCCCAAGCGTGGGAGCGATGAGCGACACGTGCACGGGAGGCCGCCCCGTCTCCGCGCCACGAGACAGCGGCCGTGCATCACCCTTTTCGCCCGTGACCTGACCGCCTGTTCGAACGGCCGTCTCTGCGATGCGGCGATACAACTCGACCCAGCGGCCGCGCACGCGGCTCCAGCGATACTCCTCGCATGTCGCGCGAGCGCTTGCCGCCAATCGCCTCGCGTCGTCAGGGTTTTCCAGAAGATGTATGACACGATCGGCCGCCGCTGCAGCATCTCCGCACGGCACCAGGTATCCATGCACGCCATCTTTCAGGATCGTCGGTACGCCGCCGGCGGAGGTCGAGACCACGACGCAGCCGCTGGCAAAAGCTTCCAGAACCGATGTCGGCATGTTGTCGATCTCTGGCATCTGCAGATAGATGTCGGCCTCGCCGTAGTACCGCCAGATTTCGGACGGTGACACGGCGCCCGGGAACCGCACGTTTCGCAGCCCGCGCGTCTCGACCTCCTGGCGAAGCAACTCCGCCTGCGATCCCGCGCCCACGAGCGTCAGGGTCGCGCTTGGGTATCGGCGCTGAACCATCTCGAACGCCTGCAACGTGCGGCTGACGTTGTAGAGCGGTTCGAAATTGCGCGTGCACAGAAGGCGTGGACCGAAATCGGTACGCACGCGAAATGCAAACCGTTCCAGATCGACGATGTTTGGGATGACCTCAGCGGCAATGCGAAATCGCGCGAACACACCTCGAAGAAACGCGGAGGGCACGACGTTGGCGTCGACCCGGCGCAGCACGAAGCGGGCGACTCGCGAGCGCTTCAGATGGTCGGCAGCCTCGCCGCTCCGGTAGTTGAGGATCACCGGTTTTCCGAGCAGCTTCGCAATCAACACCGCCGGAGTCGGGGCAAGCAGAAAGGACAAGTACGACGCAGAGAACACGTGGACGACGTCCACATGCCGCAACCGCTTCATCAGTGTTGGCCAGTAGGTGAGCTGGGTCACGAAAGTGCGGATGAATTTGATCTCCGCGAGCCACTGAAACAGAGGAGGCAGCGGGTTTATGGGAACGAGGCCCGCCTCGATTTCCGGGTCGGACTCCCACGCCTTGAGCAGCCGGTGCGCCTGGACGGCCTGTCCGCCAAGAATACGCAGTGTCGGCGCCACAATCGCGATTTTCAAACGGGACGACATTATCCGCTGAGCTGTGCAAGTGTCACACCGCTAGTCGCATCGGTTTCGACTCCTGATGGCGGCGTAAGTGACGTCGTCGCGGCGATAGGAGGGCGCAACTTTTCGAGAGTGGGTAACGGACGACTCAGATTCAGCAGTTCACGACCTCAGCAGTCACGCGGCAGGCGTCTGGAAACAGGCTGCCAAGTAAGTACCGTGGGAAATTCCACCACAGTTCAGTGGCACCCCCCTTGCTGAGATGGGCAGATGTGAGTCGACGTGTTATCGCTCTGCCTCCAGTAGAACGCAAGTTTGGCGCGATTCAGCTTGCGCGAGTTCACCCCGATACCGCGCGGCACGGTCTCGAGACCCGGCGTCAGCTCGCGCGTGTCTCGTCAAGCTCCGTCGCGGAGCGGCGGGATCGTATCGAGTGTTGCGAACGGCCGTCCCGCAAGAGCTAGCCAGCGATGTGCGGGATCACCGGCATTGTCAGCCACGACAGCCTCGGATCGGATGATCGCGAGCGCGTCATTCAGATGCGCGACATCGTCTCGCATCGCGGCCCGGACGACGCAGGACTGTACGTCGACCGGCGTGCCGCCCTTGGTCATCGCCGACTGAGCATCGTCGATCTGGCGGCCGGTCACCAGCCGCTCGCCAATGAAGACGAATCGGTGTGGATCGTCTTCAACGGCGAGATCTACAACCATCAGCAAGTTCGGGAACAACTGGAATCGGCGGGACATCGCTACCGCACCCGCTGCGATACCGAGACGATCGTTCACGCCTACGAGCAATGGGGGGCATCGGCGGTTGAACATTTACGCGGCATGTTCGCGTTCGCCATCTGGGACACGGCCAACCAGCGGTTGCTGTTGGCGCGCGACCGGCTGGGAGTGAAACCGCTCTATTGGGCGCGCGCGGGCGATCGCCTGCTGTTTGGATCCGAGATCAAATCAATCCTCGAGAGCGGGCTGGTTGAAGTCCGCGCCAACGAGGAGGCGCTGCCTGAACTGCTGGGAACGCGGTATCTCTCCGGGTCGGAGACGCTATTCAAAGGTATCTACCGCCTGCAGCCTGGCCATACGCTGACCTATGAGAATGGCGACGTTTCGATCCGGCAGTACTGGGACATCCCGGTCGGCGCGCGCAGGCACGACATCGAACGCATGTCGGATGCCGATGTCGTCGCCCGGTTCCGCCATCTGCTCGAAGAGTCGGTATCGATTCGCTTGATGGCGGACGTGCCGCTCGGCATGTTCTTATCAGGTGGTCTCGATAGCAGCGCGATTGCGGCGCTGATGGCGAAGATGATCGATCGGCCCCTGCAGACGTTCTCTGTCGCGTTCAAGCAACGCGCGTTCAGCGAGCTCGATTACGCGCGGCAGGTTGCCCGCGCGATCAAAGCCGATGCACACGAGATCGTCATTGACGATGACGACTTTTTCGGTGCACTGCCGAAGCTGATCTGGCACGAGGACGAGCCGATCGCGCACCCGTCGAGCATCCCTCTGTACTTTGTCAGCGCGCTTGCGCGCGATCACGTCAAGGTCGTCCTCACGGGTGAAGGCAGTGATGAGTTGCTGGCAGGGTACGGAAAGTATCCGCGAGCGCTCGTGAACTGGCGTGCGGGCGGCGCCTACAACCTGGTTCCTCGGAGCATTCGCCAGTGGGTCGCCGCCAGCGTTGTCCCGCGAATGCCCGGCACGCTCGGCCGCTACGCAGCTCGATCGTTTCTCGGAATGCCGCGAACTCCGGAGTCGATGTTCTTCGACAACTTTGCGGCGATCGGACTTCGGCGCCAGGCCGCGCTGCTGTCGCCGCGTTTCGCCGAACTCGCGGCAGCCGGCACCGCCTACAGTGCGTCGCGAGCGTTTTTTGATGCACCAAACGGGAAGAGCACCACGCTGGACCGATTGTTGTACGCGGACATGAAAACGTATCTGGTTGAACTGTTGATGAAGCAGGACCAGATGAGCATGGCTGCATCGATCGAGAGCCGCGTTCCGTTTCTCGATCATCATCTCGTCGAATTTGCCGCCGGACTGCCGCCGCGAATGAAACTGCGGGGCTTCACGACCAAACGGATCCTCCGGGAAGCGGTGCGAGCAATCCTGCCGACGGAAATCCTGACCCGCAAAAAGATGGGGTTTCCGGTTCCGTTCGGGATCTGGATGCGGGGCCGATGGAAAGACGTTGCGCGTGACGTCCTGCTCGACTCCCGCAGCCGCCAGCGAGGAATCATCGCCCCGGGCGCGGTCGAGCAGCTGATTTCATCGCACGCCGCTGGCACCACCAACGGCGCCGATGCCATCTGGAGTCTGCTCAATCTCGAGCTGTGGTATCGAACCCACATCGATGGTGGCGGGATTCAATCAATGAGCGGTAAGCCGTTGACCATCCCGTCCGCCACGGCGTTAAGGGCGACCGCATGAATCTTTTGTGGATCAATGCCGGTCTGCTGCTGCCGCTCGATAAAGGCGGCAAGCTGCGGACGTGGCACCTGATGCGCCAACTCGCACGGCGCCACGACATCTCCTTTCTTTCGTTCGCCGATCCATCGACGACCGCCGCCGACATTGAAGGGATGCGCGAAGTAGCCTCGAACGTCGTGACCATCCCGCGGACCGAAGCGGTGAAAGGCACGCCGAAGTTCTACCTGGACGCCGCGCAGTACCTGATCGACCGCGTTCCCTACGCCATTGCCAAATACCAATCGGCCGACTACGCACGCGTAATCGAGCAGCTACTGAGCACGCAGCGATTTGACGCGGTGATCTGCGATTTTCTCGTGCCGATCGTCAACATGCCCGGCCGGCTCCCGTGTCCATCAATTCTCTTTACCCACAACGTCGAAGCGGAAATCTGGCGACGTCACGTCGAGAACGCCACCAATGCCGTCTCGCGCCGCCTCCTCGCCACCCAGTGGCGCCGGATGTTGCGCTTCGAACGCGAAGCGCTACGCCGATTCGACCTGGTGCTTGCCGTCTCCGAGGCCGATCGACAAACGTTCGACCGGCTTTACCCGGACGCGCTGCGCGAGCCCATGCATGTAGTACAGACCGGCGTCGATACGACGTACTTCGCGCCGGCAGGCTCCCTTCGACTCCCAAAGCGCGCGCATCTCGTGTTCACCGGATCGATGGACTGGCTGCCGAACGAAGACGGCATGCAGTATTTCGTCCGCGAAATCCTGCCGCGGATCCGTCAGCGTGAACCGGATGCGAGCCTCAGCATCATCGGTCGATCGCCGACTCCTTCGGTGAAGCGGCTGGCCGATGAGCACGGTGTCCACGTCACTGGTCGCGTGGACGACGTGCGACCGCATGTCGCGGAGGGCTCCGTCTATATCGTCCCCTTGCGAATTGGCGGCGGCACACGGTTGAAGATTTTCGAGGCCATGGCCATGGCCAAGGCGGTTGTCTCGACGACCATCGGCGCGGAGGGACTGCCGGTGACTCCCGGACACAACATTCTCATCGCCGACGAACCGCAGCGGTTCGCCGATGCGGTGGTGCAGTTGATCCAGGACGAGGATGCGCGACGGCGCATCGAGAGCGAGGCACGGAAACTGGTAGTCGAGCGTTACGACTGGTCGGCTGTTGCGCGCGATTTCGAAGAAGCGCTCGCTCGCGTCTGCCGGGCGCGCGTTGCGGCATAGAACGCCTGGGCAGGTGTGCCCGCGGAGAGGGTAGCAATGAGAGTCTCGGTGTTCGGTCTTGGATATGTCGGCAGCGTCTCGGCAGCATCGTTCGCTGCCGATGGACACACAGTCGTCGGCGTCGACGTCAACCCCGACAAGGCGGCCAGTCTCAATGAAGGCAAAAGCCCAATTGTCGAGAAGGGCCTTGACGAGTTGATTCGGAGCGCGGTCGCCAACGGCTCCTTGCGGGCCACGACAAATACCGACGAGGCCGTGCACGCAACGGACCTCTCGCTCCTGTGCGTCGGCACACCCAGCCGAAAAAATGGAAGCCTCGATCTGACGTATCTCGAGCGCGTGTGCGAACAGATCGGCACCGCGTTGAAGTCCAAGCCGGATTATCACGTGGTCGTCGTTCGCAGCACCGTGCTTCCAGGGACGACCCACCAGGTCGTCATTCCGACGCTCGAACGAACGTCAGGCAAGAAATACGGGACTGGATTCGGCGTCACCGTCAACCCTGAATTTCTTCGCGAAGGAACGGCGATTCACGATTTCCGTCACCCGCCGCTGACGCTGGTGGGTCACAACTACAAGTCTGACGCCGCGCCAACCGAAGCGCTCTACGCCAAGGTCCAGGCGCCACTCGTCACCACCAGCATCCGCACCGCGGAGATGATGAAGTACGCCAGCAACACGTGGCACGCCCTGAAGGTCTGCTTCGCAAACGAGATCGGCAACTTGTGCAAGCGCCTCGAGATCGACAGCCACGAGGTCATGGACATCTTCTGCCGGGACGAAAAACTCAACCTCTCGGCCTACTACATGAAGCCGGGCTTCGCCTTTGGCGGGTCGTGCCTGCCAAAGGACGTGCGCGCCCTCCAATATCGAGCAAAGGAAGTCGATCTGGAGCTGCCGGTGATTCAGTCGATTCTCGGCAGCAACCATTTGCAGATTCAGCACGCGCTGGATCAAGTGATGGAGAGCGGGAAGAAACGCATTGGCTTGCTCGGATTCAGCTTCAAGGCCGGCACCGACGATCTGCGCGAGAGTCCGATCGTCATCCTCGCGGAAGCACTTCTCGGGAAAGGGTACGAGCTTCGAATCTACGACAGAAACGTCTCGATCGCGCGGCTCGTGGGTGCCAACAAGGAGTACATCAACAAGCAGATCCCGCACCTCTCGTCGCTGCTGTGCGAGACCATCGACGAAGTCCTGGACAATTCCGACGTCATCGTGGTCGGCAATGCGGCTCCGGAGTTTTCAGAGGCGCTGAAACGCACTCGGCCAGACCAGACGGTCGTCGATCTGGTGCGGGTGAAAACGGATCGCGCGGAGATTCCCGCGCAGTACGAGGGAATCTGTTGGTGAAGGCTTGCAATTGGTGAGTTGGTGAATTGGTGAGTTGGTGAATTGGTGAGTTGGTGAGTTGGTGAGTTGGTGAATTGGTGAGTTGGTGAATTGAACAAGCGCATCAATTCACTAATTCACCAATTCACTAATTCACCAATTCACCAATTGTAAGAAGCGCTCCATCTCCTTCCAGATTCCTTCCAGACTTTTCAGCAACTGATGGTCATCGTCGAGCATGTGAAGCTCGACGTTCGGCCTCGCTGCCGCCCAGCGTGCGACGGTATCGGGATTCACCGCGGTGTCGAAGCGCCCCTGGAAAACCTGAATCGGGAGAGAGAGGGTGGCGTGAAGCGCGTTGTAGCCGAGCGCATCGGCGTACAACTCGTAATGCACGGGCATCATGCGGCCGAATCCGTAGTGAAACACCGGAAGCTGGTTCGAGGCTTTCCACGCGTCGAGACCGCGATCGCCCAGTTGGCTCAAGCGGTTGCCGTCAAAGTCGAGCGCCGGCGCCAGCAGGACGAGCCGCGTAATGCGCGAAGGGTGTCGGAGAGCCGCCTGGACCGCAACGAACCCGCCGAGGCTGGAGCCAACCAGGACAAACGGTTGATCGGAAGCCGCAAGCGCCTCGTCCACCTGCTGCAGCATTCGCGTGACGGTCAGCGTCGAGAAATCCGGCTCATTCAAATCAGGCACGACCATCCGAACGCCGCGCTCCGTAAATTTTCGCGATAAGAAGGTCGCCTTCGACGATTGTGGAGAGGAGGCGAATCCGTGCAGGTAGAGCACCTGCATCAGATCATGACCTTGCACCCCGGTCGGCACTGGCACTGAATGGAGCCTTCGCCGTCGGTTGAATAGTCGTAGGTCAACTCCTCCCCTTTGCGGATGGTTCGCGCGGCAATGATCCAGATCGTGTCGCCAATCACGCGGGTGTAGCAGTTCGGCTCGCACGCATGGTTGATGTAGCGCGCGATGTTGCCGCCAACGGCCGCGTCGCGCACGTACAAGCGATTCAGCTTGAAGCACCAGATGTGGCCCTTTTTCAGGTACCGCGTCTCGCGCTTCAGGCTCTCGCGATTGGTGATCTTCTCACCGTCGTAAGTTACGATGCGCTTGTTTTTGGGGATTGGCTGGGTGGCGAAGACTCCCCAGCCTTGAATCTTGGAATGGCGTTTCTCAATCACTGCGACTTTGTCAGTTCTCGGTTTTTGGTTTTTGGTTTCTAGTTTTCTGTTTGGTCTTTGGTTTCCGAGTTCTCAACTTATAACGAAAAACCAAAACCTGAAACCCCAAAACCAAAACCAAACCAAAAACCAAAGACCTAAAACCAAAAACCCAAAACCGAAAACTGACCGCGCCGCTAGTTACCAGTAGCGTACCCGCCCGACGTCAACGTGAACGAAGTTGAGATCAGGATAGAAACCCACACCGCCGATCTTGAGCGATTTCGCCGCGTCACGCAGGTGGTCGAGTTTGACGCCGGGAACCCTGATATCAATCGCCTGGCCGACCATGTGAAGGCTGTGTGATGCCACGCCGGTTGCGGCGCCGCCTCGTTCGCGCAGCAGCGCGTTGGTGTGCGGCGAACGGTAGCCGGAGATGATGTGAAACGGCTGGTCGCTCTCGAGCGTGCCACCGAGCTCGTGCAGCAGATCGAACACGCGGGGATCGATCGGCTTGATTTCGTTTGCCCTGAAATCGCGAAGAATGTGGTTGAGCTCCTGAAGCGACCCAGGCACATAGGATCCGCCGGTGCAATACGTGGTCTTCAACCGCTCGCCGGTGTGGGTATTGAAAAACGAGAGCGATCGCTCCGGAACCTTCGCGCCGGCCGATGACGCCACAGTCGCGGCCTGCACTTTCGCCGGGAGGAGCGTGGCGGCGGCAGCAATTGCTCCAAGTCCCAGGAACGCTCGACGGTGAAGAACCTTCTGATCGTGCATGCGGCTATCCTCACGCGGCGCAGAGCTCGCGCCGCATCGAAAAGTGTTTGACGTGTGGGCGGATCTCTATTTCAACACGATGCGAGTGCGGTTTCAAGCACGACAGAACGATAAGTCCATCCGTTTCATGGCATTAAGGCCGGGCTGGAACAGCGGGCAACGACCGCGCGTCCAGTCGCGCTCCTTCCGTGGTGGTCGGTTTTTCTCGGTCGCCCGCGTCCTTTGTTATAATGCAAACAATGGAAGACATTATCCCCGCGTGGGGGAGAATCCTTCGCGGTTATCGCCCCGCCCTTTCGGTCGAGATTACCCGCGAATGTCCCCTGAGATGTCCAGGCTGTTACGCCTACGGCGACGATCACCTCGGTGGCGAGGTCACACTTCGACAGGTCAGCGATTTCAAAGGCCAAGAGCTTGTCGATCGTTTTTTTGCGCTGATTGAGGCGCATCGACCGCTCCACGTCTCGATCGTGGGCGGTGAACCACTCGTGCGTTACCGTGAGCTCGGCGATATTTTGCCGAGACTCGCTCGGATGGGCTTGTACGTCCAGCTCGTTACCAGCGCTGTCCGGCCGATTCCGCAAGAATGGATCGGCATCCCGCGCTTGAAAATTGTCGTTTCGATCGACGGTCTGCAGCCCGAGCACGACGAAAGGCGCAAGCCGGCCACTTACGATCGCATCCTCAAACACATCAAGGGCCAGAACATCACCGTCCACTGCACGGTCACGCGTCAGCAGTCGCGCCGCGACGGCTACCTCGAGGAATTCGTGCGCTTCTGGTCGGCAAATCCGGACACCAACCAGATCTGGATCAGCTTGTACACGCCGCAAATCGGCGAGCAGTCCGAGGAACGTTTGACCGGCGAGGATCGCGAACGGACCGTGGCGGCGCTGATGCACATGCGTCAGTCGTATCCGAAACTGCGAATGCCGGAGGGGCTGATTCGAGTCTACGAGAAGCCGCCGAAGAGTCCGGACGACTGCATCTTTGCCCAGACGACGACGTGCGTGTCCGCAGATTTCACGCGGCAGATCGCGCCGTGTCAATTCGGCGGGAATCCTGATTGCGCCAACTGCGGCTGCATTGCCTCGGCGGGATTGAAAGCCGTCGGTCGGCATCGACTGCCTGGCGGACTCCGGGTGGGTGCGATCTTCGAGCACTCGCTGAGCCTTGGACGCGGCGTGCGCCGAGTGCGGAACTACGTCAGTCCTGATAAGAGAAACGGTTTCAAAACCCGTCCGACGCGACCGGGTTTTAAAACCTCCTAGATTAGTGATTAGGGATTAGGGATTAGGAATTCTGATTGGCGAATGCGGCATCGTTCGACATCACTTCTGGTGTCGATCTTCAGGAAGTCGATAACGCTGTCAACCAGGCGCGAAAGGAAGTCGCGCAGCGTTATGACTTCAAAGGCTCCAGAGCGGCGATCGAGTTCAATCGAACCGAAAACACGCTGACGCTCGTGGCTGACGACGACTTCAAGATGAACGCCCTCTGGGACATCCTGCAGGGACGGATGGTCCGGCGGGGGGTGCCGACCAAAAACCTTACGCCTGGCCCCATCGAACGCGCAGCCAACGACACGGTTCGACGTGTGATCACACTCCAGCAGGGGATCCCGACCGAAGCCGCCAGGGACATCGTCAAGTTCCTCAAAGACAACAAGCTGAAGAAGGTACAAGCGGCGATCCAAGCCGATCAGGTCCGCGTGTCTGCCCCGTCGAAGGATGAGCTTCAAGAAGCTATTCGACTTCTCCGTGAGCACGACTTTGGCATAGCACTACAGTTCGGCAACTACCGCGGCTAAGAAGGAGGACCGATGGGACGCCGGGGCCGACTGATTGTGATCGCGACGGCACTCTTGTGCGCAGCGTCAAACGCCTGCACGCGCTCCTCAGCGCCGGCGGACGACAGCAAGGCAGCTGTACCGGGCGCGGGCTCGTCCACACCGCCATCTCAGCCGGTGAACGAGGACGCAAAGGCGCTCGCCGGTTTCCTCGAACGCGTCAACCAATACGTGACACTGCACCAGAAGCTGGAAAACACGCTCCCGAAATTGTCGAAGGAGTCGACGCCGCAGCAGGTTGACTCGCACCAGCG
>Ga0111538_10014171_pt1 | contig 10522 bp, 10 predicted proteins | sample SoiMethybrSBSTD1_FD_79669 | JGI IMG/M metagenome (GOLD analysis project Ga0111538, IMG submission 79669) | Bulk soil microbial communities from a Populus tree surrounding site in Tennessee, USA - Soil MetaG P. TD hybrid SBSTD1 (version 2)... | ecosystem: Environmental > Terrestrial > Soil >... | reverse complement strand
TGCGCCGATACTTCAGACCCTGGTTGCGTAAAACTGAAGATGTTATGTAGGAAAAACAGAATGTCTTCTCCTTACCCTTGTCCGTGGCTGTCTCGGAAATATTCAGCCACTGTAAGGCCCGAAAGTGCCACACGAGCGCGTGCTCCCGGAGGTTCATTCATTTGGCCAAATACGAAGGTAGCCTTTGATTCTTTTAGTTTATCCTGATCTACCTTTGAAAGATCCCAACCGCCTGCATGAAGTGATTTCATAAACTCTTCGCCGTAATTCACAATCCCCGCTTCAATCATCTCTCGAAGAAGGTCGTTCCCTTCACGCGTTCTTTCACCAACCCCAGCAAATACAGAAAGGCCGGAATAAGCTTTTGCAATATTGTTGATCAATTCCTGAATCAATACCGTCTTACCCACACCAGCACCACCAAACAGACCAACTTTACCGCCTTTTGAATAGGGCTCAATGAGGTCAATAACTTTTATCCCGGTAAAAAGGACCTCCGTAGAAGTAGTTAAATCCTCAAACGGGGGGGCCTGACGGTGAATGGACAATCTTTCGGCGCCGGAAGGCTGCGGAATACCATCAATGGCTTCGCCGACGACATTGAATAACCTACCCTTAATATCTTCGCCAATCGGCATTTTTATTGGAGATCCTGTATCTAATACCTTCATGCCGCGCACCAATCCGTCCGTACCCTCCATAGAAATGGTACGCACGCGATCTTCGCCAAGATGCTGTTGACACTCCAGCACCACTTTGGTGCCATCGGCTTTTGTAACTTCAAGAGAATCAAGGATATTGGGTAATGTTGCGCCATCGCTGTCAAATGCGACGTCTACCACGGGACCGATGACTTGGGTGATCTTGCCAATGTTTGCCATTCTATATGTTTTTGAAATTTTTAAGGTCTAAAATTCGAGCGCAAAAGTATGTTTTTCTGGCCTAAGACCCAAAGCGGAAATGCAAAAAGGTTGGATTGATTCTTTGCCGTTTTAAGCAACATTTAAAATGATTCTGAAGGTGGTTCCAAGGTTTTCCTCCGAAGATTTGACAAAAATTTTCCCATTGTGATAGGCTTCAATGATTCTTTTTGCAAGGGTTAGGCCTAATCCCCATCCTCTTTTTTTTGTGGTAAAACCGGGTCTAAAAACGTGCTCCAGTTTAGATCGTGGTATACCTTTTCCAGTGTCCGAAATATCTATAAAAACCTTACCCTCATTTCCGCGCAGGATTTTGATTGCAATGGTGCCCGTGTTACCCATAGCATCAATGGCATTTTTAACCAAATTTTCAATGACCCACTCAAATAATGGAGCATGAACATCTGCAAAAATATTTTCTGACAAGGTAAATACCTCCATTCGGATTTTAGAAGAAACCCTGGGGCGCAGGTAATTCACAACGTTATTAATCAAGCTCACAACATTCTCTTTTTTCAGCGAAGGCACGGAACCAATACTGGAAAATCGTTCGGTGACGATCCTGAGTTTTTGAATGTCTTTTTCTAATTCCTCAACAACGCCCTTATGCTTGAGATCCGGATCTTCGCGAATAACCTCAACCCATGCCATCAGTGAGGAGAGGGGAGTGCCGAGTTGGTGAGCGGTCTCCTTTGCAAGTCCCACCCATACCTGATTTTGTTCTGCTGCCTTGGAGTAATTGAACGCGAGATAAGCAATGAACCCGAAGATTGCGATAACGGATAACTGAATGTATGGATAGGCTATGAGTTGTTTGAGGAGAAAGGAATTTTTATAGTAGATGTACTGAGTGCCAAAAACTTCACCGGTCTGTGGGTCACGCAACGTTACCTGGATAGGTTCGTACGTCTCGCGCATCATCTCCATTTCAGCTTTTAGAAAATTATTTTTCCTTTTTTCCGACCACCGTTCTTCCAGGTCGAGATTTCTAAAAGATAGAACCTTGAGGCTGTCACCAACTTGTATGATGGGAATCGAATTGTTTTGAAAAAGAATTTCCTGGGCTATAAAGTTCACGTCGCCATAGGTATTTTCGTCATTTGCTGTGTATTCGATGGCTTTGGCATAAAGCTGAACTTGCTGACGTTCCCGTTCTTTCAGTTGATCAACTAGTATGTTTGTGTAGTAAATTGAACTGATACTAATCAAGACAGACACCACCAGGACAATCCATTTAAGATTGGAATTATTCCGATAGAAATCGAGGGAAGGCATTGGAACTTTCGTGCTCATTCTAATTTGAAAGATACTGAAAAACCGACTGGGCCGGGTGAAATGAATTTAAATTCGGATCTCCCGAAGGCAGAGTTTATAGCGTGGTGGTCGTGATAGCTGAGAAGGACTGATCACGCCTTCATCATAAACCACTTTGCCATAACCTTGTAATTGATTTTTGTTCCATGCATCAAAATACCGACGCGATAAATGCGTCCAGCTACCCAGGTTGTAAAAATAAAACCCCCAATCAGTGACACCATGGATAATGCTAGTTGCCAGCCGGGCACACCAAATCCGATTCTACCCATCATGGCAATCGGAGAAGTGAAAGGGATAATAGAAAGCCAGGTACTTATGGTTCCGTCCGGATCATCAAGTATAAAAGTAAATAGTCCGAAATAGGAGATCAACATGGGAATAGTAATGGGAAACATAAACTGCTGAGCTTCTGCAGGACTATCTACGGCTGAGCCAACCGCAGCGAAAAGCGCCCCATATAATAAGTAGCCACCTAGAAAATAAAAAAGAAAATTGAAGATTAGATAACCAAATGGTATTTGACCGATCAGCCTCATCACCTCTATCATACCCTGGTTCTGCAATTGAGCCTCGGGGTATTGCCGATTCATTTCGTTCATCATTTGCTGTTGCGGCATTTCCAATCCGAAAAAGCCTAAAACGACGGACGATAATGTGGTGATAAGTATAATCCAGATCAGGAATTGTAAAAGTCCTACGGAAGCTAATCCCATAATTTTCCCCATCATTAACTGAAATGGTTTTACTGACGAAACGATCACTTCCACCACCTTACTGGTTTTTTCTTCAATCACGCCTTGCATGATTTGCGCGCCATAAATGAAAATGAAAATGTACATCATGATGCCACAGGCCATGCCAATACCAAAAAGGACATTTGTATTCGAAGTTTCCTCGTGACCTTCCTCCGAAATATTTATTGTTCGAATTGAAATATCGGTTTTGATGCTGTCCAGTACTTTCTGACTGATATTAAACTTAACCATCTTCAATTCCTTAACCTGGTTTTCAAGCATACCTTCCAAATCACCTAGTTCATTCGGACTAGGGTTTACTTTCGTATATAGTGTGATGCCTTGCGGATTTGAGAGATCAAAATTTGGAATGAACAGCAGGCCATGACTTTGATCGTGTTGAAATGCTTTTTTAGCGTCATCGATTGGTCCCGGAAATTTTCTGAAAATGTACTTGGCAGTATCGGGTACAAATCGGTTGCTGTCGTCTACATAATAAACAACTTCTTTCGACGCATGCTTTTTTTGCTCGATGGCGGCGTAGACCAAAATCGCCATTAACAGGGGGAAAATTAGCGGCAACAGAATTGTGGCAATCAAAAAGGATTTCTTTTGAACACGGTTTAAAAACTCCCGCCTCATAATGAGCCAAATCTTATTCATGGTGTTCGCCCTTTACTAAGGTTATAAATATTTCACTCATACTCGGAATTTTTTCAATGAAGCTGTGGACCTCCGTAACTTCGGTGAGATCGCGAATCAATTGGTTGGGATTGTTGCCATCTTTCATTTTAATGACTGATTTGAAAAATGTGTCCTCAAGATTTTTTTGTGAAATCAATTCGAATCTTTCCGACGAAGGGCTAAACATACCCCTGTGTTCAACGGTATAGGTATTGGTTCGGTAGGTTTCTTTTATTTTCTTCTTTGACCCTTCTAATATTTTCTTTGACTTATTGATCAAAGCTATATCATCGCACAAGTCTTCAACTGTTTCCATCCGGTGAGTTGAAAAAATGATCGTGCAGCCTTTCTGCTTTAACTCCAAAATTTCTTGTGTGATAAGTTGTGCATTAACCGGATCAAAACCTGAAAACGGTTCATCCAAAATAATAAGTCTGGGTTCGTGCATCACGGTGCTGATAAATTGCACTTTCTGTGCCATACCCTTACTTAGATCTTCGACCTTTTTATTCCACCAATCGGTAATCTGAAACTTACGCATCCAGTTTTTACTTTTCTCAGCAGCTACTTTAGCGCTTAGCCCCTTCAGCTGAGCCAAATAGATTAACTGATCCCCTACTTTAAGTTTTTTGTACAGCCCTCGCTCCTCTGGCAGGTATCCAATCGCCCCGATATGTTTTTCCTGAAGCTTTTCACCAAAGATGATAATGTCACCGTGGTCCGCGTTTATGATCTGATTAATGATCCTGATAAGCGTGGTCTTACCGGCGCCATTTGGGCCAAGCAAACCGAAAATGGTATGCTGCGGTATGTTCAAGCTAACATCATCGAGGGCTACGTGGTTTGTATAGCGCTTGGTGACTTGATTGACAACTAATGCGTCCACGAATTTATGTTTTTAACACTGGAATTAGTGTCAAAAGATAATGAGGAATTACAAGGAAAACTGTTGTTTACAAAAACTACGGAGTATTAATGGTAGTCTTGCTTAAAAATAATATTGCCCATAGAAACATCAAGATCGAATGTCAAGCTGTTCTTGGCATCTTTTGAATAGGCGGCATTGGCAAATACGTTCGCAGAGACTTTCTTGAATTGTTCGGGCATTTTTACGCTGCACAACCATGAATCTTTAATCTTCAACAAGACGGGCGTATCGTTGCTAGGCAATAAGATGGTTAGATTTCCAGCCCCTACGCTTCCTTTGATTTTGTTGCTTACCAACGGTTTACTTGTAAAGTCCAAGGTCATGTTCCCAAATCCAACATCAGCGATCATGTGGCGGGTGCGTGACATATTGAGATTCTTTACGTTCACGGACCCAAGATCAACCTTCACAAAAAAGGTATCCATGTCAATTTGATTCTCTAGCGAGGAGTAATATCCCACGTTAACGTCCGCACTACCAGTGTTGATTTTGAGATTTTTTATAGCAAGGCCTGAGAGGTCGATATTTGCGTTGCCGATGCCATAGTTCAGTTCCAGAAAATAGGGTTTAGCATCGGTGAGATACATTTTCCAAAGTTTATCGCTAACGGGTTTATCGGATGCTCCAAAAAACCGGGTGGATATGGTCTGGCTAATGCCCTCTGTTTGTGTTTCTTCAAGATTGAGCAGTACCTCGCAGGTTTTTCCTTTTACTTCCTTTCTAAAATTATGCGCGTAACTGGTTTCCGTTTGGTTACTGAAAACGTTGAGGATTTCCGTGTTTTGGCTGGGTTTAATGTAGCAATTACCACTATTTGCCTTCAAGCAAAGCCGGATATTTTCACACGAGGCTACGTCTTCAACTGTAAATTGTTTTTTAAGCTGTCCGAATGCAAGTCCCACGATAGCAACTCCACAGTACGTTAACCAAATCTTTTTGCGCATGTCGTTATTTACGATCTACTGATTGTAGGGGTTGCCGCGTGTATGTTTAAAGGTAAAATCATACAAAATAACCCCGCTTAATCTCAATTTAACGGCGATAAATCAAATCGGTTGTCAGAATTGGTTTTAATTGAAATACTCCTTCATCCGCTCAAAAAAGCCTTTTTCATTGGCGTCTGGACGGGGTTCGAAATTTGGAGAGTCTTTAAGGCTTTCTAATTTGGCCCTTTCTTCGGAAGTGAGTTTTTTCGGGGTCCAAACGTTGACATAAATGAGTTGATCTCCGACGTCATAGCCGTTTACATCCTTGAGCCCCTTTCCGCGAAGTCGTAGTATTTTACCACTTTGGGTTCCAGGGTCAATCTTAATCTTTACTTTTCCCCCTACTGCCGGCACTTCGATATTAGTGCCAATGGCAGCATCGACGAAACTTATATAGAGATCATAAACGAGATTGTTCCCGTCTCTTTTTAAAAATTTGTCTTCCTGTTCTTCGATGAGAATTAAAAGATCTCCTGCTCCCCCACCACCAGGTGCTTCGTTTCCCTTGCCAGACATGGAAAGCTGCATGCTGTCGGCAACTCCGGCAGGTATTTTTACCGAAATAAGTTCTTCCTTCGATATTAAACCTGAACTGTCGACTCCGCTTGGTCGTTTGTCAACGATTTGGCCGGAGCCATCGCAGCTGGAGCACGTGCTCGCCGAAACCATCTGACCTAACATGGTATTGACGACTTTTCGAATTTGGCCTGATCCCTGACACGTTGGACACGTTTTAAATGTCACCCCATCCGCCCGAACGAGGCGGTTTACTTTGATTTTTTTCTCTACTCCATGTGCTATCTCTTCCAGCGTCAGCTTCAGTTTTATCCTGAGGTTCGATCCTTTGCGTTGACGCCTTCCGCCGCGGGTCGATCCGCCGCCGAAGAAACTATCAAATGGGCTTCCGCCACCGCCGAAGATATCTCCAAATTGACTGAAGATATCGTCCATATTCATGTTATGCCCGCTAAATCCACCATTTCCACGTGCATGCCCAAATCTATCGTATTGCGCACGTTTATCTGCATCGCTCAATACCTCATAAGCTTCGGCAGCTTCCTTGAATTTTTCCTCCGCTTCTTTATTGTCGGGATTCTTGTCAGGGTGAAATTGAATAGCAACTTTTCGATAAGCCTTCTTGATTTCGTCGCCTGATGACGATTTGTTGACTCCTAGTATTTCGTAATAATCCCTTTTTGCAGACATGTGTGTTCTATTGAAATAGTATTTCTAACATCGAGATTAACTCCCGACAACAACTTTAGCGAAACGGATAACTTTATCTGTTAGTAAATAGCCTGGCTCGATGACGTCAACAATCTTTCCTTTCAAACTCTCATCAGGTGCAGGTATTTGAGTAATGGCTTCATGTAGATCGGGATTGAACTCCGCCCCCACTTTTATATCCATCATTTTCACTCCTGCTTGATCCAGGACTTTTTTGAATTTACTATGGATCAGGAAGAATCCTTCCAATTCCTTATCATTCTTGTCTCTAAATGATTTTTCCGCCCTGTCGAAATCATCGATAACCGGAAGCAGGGTCTTGATCAATTGTTCGTTTGCCGATTGGATCAAATCCAGTTTTTCTTTCGCGGTTCTTCGCCTGAAATTTTCAAACTCAGAATACAATCGAATGAACTTTTCTTTTTGTTCAGCTAACTCAGTTTGTATTTTTTCAACAGAAATCTCGTCGGAAGTATTTGCAGGTGTTGGATCTGACACGTTTTCTGCTGACTCATTGTTTTCGGAAAGTATTTCTTCGTTCTGCTTCATTTCGCTGGTTTATAATTGTTCCTAGATAGACATAACGTCTTGAAAACTAAACAAATCCCTCCGGTCAAGAATATTGCCAAAGTCAATTTTAGTGTCAAACTGGCATTCGAATCAATCGCCAATTTCATGCAAGGTTTTCCAGATTAAGTCCTTTAATTCTTGAATGCCCTTGTTGGCAATGGCTGAAATAAATACTGTCTGAATGTTCGTTGGTACCTCTTTTTTCATTTCCTGGAGCAGTTCATCGTCGAGCATATCCATCTTGGAAATCGCTAGTAATCGTTTCTTGTCCAGCAACTCCGGATTGTATTTGCGAAGTTCGTTCAATAGAATTTCATATTCCGTGCGAATATCCTTTGAATCGGCGGGTATAAGAAAAAGCAATAGGGAATTACGTTCGATGTGGCGCAGAAATCGAATTCCCAAGCCCTTTCCTTCTGCCGCTCCTTCTATAATTCCTGGGATATCCGCCATTACAAAGGAACGATCTTCACGATAAGATACCACGCCAAGGTTAGGCGTAAGTGTAGTAAATGGATAGTCACCAATTTTTGGTTTTGCAGCAGAAACTGTAGAGAGTAACGTTGATTTACCTGCATTTGGAAAACCGACAAGGCCTACATCCGCGAGCAATTTCAGCTCCAGGACAATCCATTCTTCTGTTCCTGGCTCACCAGGTTGCGCGTATTGTGGTGCTCTGTTTGTCGGTGTAGCAAAATGAGCATTACCTTTCCCTCCTCTTCCGCCCGGCGACAAAATATACTCCTTTCCATCTTCCGTGACTTCAAAGAGCACTTCGTCTGTATCGGCGCGTTTGGCGACGGTTCCGAGTGGCACATCCAGAATTTCATCCTCGCCATCAGCCCCGGTTCGATCTTGTTCTTCTCCGCCGTTGCCATTAGTTGCAATAACGTGTTTGCGATATTTCAAATGTAACAAGGTCCAGTGCTGCGCATTGCCGCGCAAGATCACGTGACCCCCACGCCCTCCGTTACCTCCATCGGGTCCTCCTTTTTCAATAAATTTTTCGCGATGAAAATGCAGAAATCCAGCACCGCCATGCCCTGAACGGGAGCAAAATTTAACGTAGTCTATGAAATTGGGTGAAGCCAAGGTGTAGGTTTTTTTTATTACAAAATTGAAAGATTGAAAATTGCAAATTCCATTTAATGGAACATTCAATTTTCCAATTTTCTAATTTTTGAATTTTCTAATCTCTATGTCACAACAAAAGAGTTTTGTCAATCTCGCGGCAAATGTTAGAGAATATGTTTTCAATTTGACCAACGCCAACGACTGATGCATACTTTCCCAGGTTTTTATAATATTCTGCCACGGCAACGGTCTCTCCCTTATAAACGGAGATTCGGTTTTCAATTACTTCGGGTTTTGCATCGTCTGGGCGGTTTTCCTTCATTGCACGATCAGCCAATCGTTTCCTCAATTCATCTTCGGTAACTACAAGTTCAATTAACACTTTTATAGGCGCACCTTTGGAGCTTAGCAGCTTATCCAGGGCTTGTGCTTGTGGAATTGTTCTAGGGAAACCGTCAAAGATAATTCCCGACGTATTTTCAGCACTCTTGATCTTATCATCCACCATATCAATCACAACTTGATCGGGAACCAGATTGCCTTTATTCATGTATTCTTTTGCAAGAGTTCCCAGTGGCGTGCCCTCTTTAAGATGTTTTCTAAACAGATCCCCTGTCGCAATGTGAAGGAGTGAATATTTCTCAATGATTTTTACGCTTTGTGTTCCTTTACCAGCGCCAGGAGGGCCGAATAGTATAATGTTGATCATGTAAATTGTTAGTTGTTTACGTGTCTGAAAGGTCTTTCGGTTTTGAACAAGGTGACGAATATAGTAATCCGGGTACGATTTTTAAACTTGGCCGTTTTGGGCGGCTATATTTTCCGGATTCGTTTTGTAAATTTCCTTTAGGTTTCGGCCCAAACCATCATAGTCAAGTCCATACCCCACGACAAATTCGGATTCAATTTCAAAACCTAAATATTTCACGACAATTCCCCTGTCGCGGGCAGGTTTTTTACGAAGCAATGAAATTACTTCGACTGACTTTGTGCCCAGGCTTTTTAATTCTTCAACAATTTTTTGCAACGTCAGGCCACTGTCGATTATGTCTTCCACGATAAGAATATGTTGATTGAAAAGACTTTCGTCCAGGCCAATCAGTGTTTTTATTTGACCGGAACTAACTGTCCCTACGTACGACGATATTTTAACAAATGAAACTCTGCAAGGTATGGAAATTTGCTTCAATAAGTCGGCTCCGAACATAAACGAGCCGTTGAGAATTGGAAGGAAAACCGGAGTCTTTCCCTTATAGTGATGGTCAATTGTTTCTGCTATGGAAGCTATTTTTTGCTTGATCTCTTCCTCGCTGATGAACTTCTCAAAATCCAAATCCCTTATCTTCATTCTTTTCAATTGAGGCCGTAAAGATAAGAGGAAATTAGTTTCGACTCGACGTTTCGAGTTTGTGAATGGTAAATCGTCGAAATAATTTAGTCGCCCTTTAGAGCTGACTACTTCCTGTAACCGATAGGTCTTAAAGATCTCTCATCAACCATCCGTACAGCTCAATCATGGTTTTAATGTCATGTTTGTGAACTTTCTCATGCGGAGTGTGTGCTCCATGTTCCGGGGCGCCCACGAAACACCAATCAAAAGGGTAGGGTGAAGTTTGAAGTTCGCGCCCGTCACTCGAACCGGCACCTTCTACTTCCAATTGAAAATCCACTTTTCTTTTTTTTGCGATAGCAATAATTCTATCTACATACTTTCGCCGTGGAAGATTGCGGTCGCGCATTGATATCGCAACACCTTCACCGGGGTAAATTCCATCAGACACCCACGTTATATCGGAGATTAACGCTTGATTAATGTTCCACTTTTCAAAAATTAATTTCGCCAAAAACGGCACTGAACCGCCGCCATGTTCTTCCCAACAACTAAAAATGATTATTCCATCCTTTAAACTCTCCGCCACTTTTAATGCATTGTACACACCCAGGCGATTGTCGAGGTACGCAGATTGTATGAACTGTTTTGTGTCGCGAAAATCAATCTTATAAGTAAGTGTAGTGCCGCGATCAATTTGGCGAGGGAATTTGTAGAACGCGTGCCTATCATTATCGAATTCTAGTTCGCAT
>Ga0111538_10014170_pt1 | contig 10522 bp, 13 predicted proteins | sample SoiMethybrSBSTD1_FD_79669 | JGI IMG/M metagenome (GOLD analysis project Ga0111538, IMG submission 79669) | Bulk soil microbial communities from a Populus tree surrounding site in Tennessee, USA - Soil MetaG P. TD hybrid SBSTD1 (version 2)... | ecosystem: Environmental > Terrestrial > Soil >... | reverse complement strand
TAGGCGCTCGCCAGTTCCTCGAGATAGGGCTTGTGAATGAGCGGATCGATATGATCCTTCGCCTCGAGCGAGGCGCCCGACATCGTCAGATCGGTCCAGGGCGAGGCGAGCCAGGCGCAGGCCGGTTGCTCCTCGCCCGCCGCGCGCAGGCGGTTGATCAGCGTGATGGTGAGGTTGCCGCCAGCGCTGTCGCCGCCGACCGCGATATGGCGCGCTTCGATCCCCTGCTTGCGCAGGAAGCGCCACGCTTTCAGCGCGTCCTCGTGCGCCGCCGGATACGGATGCTCGGGCGCAAGCCGATAGTCGATCGCAAGCGCGCGCATGCCCGCCGCGCGGCCGGCCTCGGTCACCATGCGGCGATGGCTGACGATCGAGCCCGAGCAATAGCCGCCACCGTGAAAGAACAGCAGCACGCGCGCGGCGTCGCTCCCCGGCACGATCGACCATTCGCCGTTGACGGCGCCGAGATCGACCTCGTCGAGCTTGACGTCGCCGGCGACCGGCCAGGTCGCGCCGATCTCGTCGATGCGCGCCCGCCGCTCGCTCCAGCCCACCGGGCGCGGCTTTGCCGTCAGCAGCGCGCGGATGGCGTCGATTTCGCTCATGAGCAGGCCTTCAGGCGGCGATTTGCCATGAGCATAACGCCTTTACGGACGCCGTCGCCACTTCACTTCAACGCCTGCAAAAATTGTTTGATGTTCTCCTGCATCGCGCGCTCGTTTGCGATGCGCAGCCGATCCGCCGCGATCGGCGAGTCAGAAAATGTGGCCTGGCCCATGCTTTTGATCGGATAGGTCGCGACCGATCCGGCACCGGACACCTTATAGGTCACGTCCGCGGTCACATCTAAATCCAGTCCGGCGAACGGCTGCTGCAGATTGTTGATTTCGGCGTCGACCTGATATTTCGGCGCGCCGGACGCCAGATAACCGCTGGCGCGCAGACTGTCTTACAGCGCGGCCTTGAGCGGCTCGTTGGGGACGCCCGGCCTTGTCAGCGCGTCCATTGGAGCGCCACCCGCCACCGAACGCACGACGACGGCATTCTTGTATTTCGGCGACGGATTGGCGACGGCGCTCGCGCTGACTGTCATCGCCTGTTGCGTTGCGCAAGCAGCCACCATCGACGCCAGCGCAAGCGCAAGCAAAACCTTTATGAACCGCATGACGCCCCCCGACCCCATTGCGTATTCAGGGTTGTACCCGCACCTGTTTCGCGCTTCAACCAGGCCCGAGGTCAACGCGCGCTGATCACGAATGCGCGGATGCGGCCGTCGACGGCGCCAGCGCCGAACTTGCGCGCCATGGCATTGGCCGCCTTGTTCGTCGCCTCCTCCAGGCCCGGTGCGCCGCGCGCCTCGATTTCACTTCGTAACGGAGTCCCCTGGCAATAGGCGACCGCGGGGTCGCGCGGCGAGGCAGCCTTGCTTCGCGCATCCACGGCATCGAATGAAACGTTCGTGAAGCCTGCCGCCTTTAGCTCCTCACGAATCTGCTCCTCGTCGTGATACCCGTGCGGCGTGCGCGCGAGAAACTGCGGCGGATCGTTTGGAAAGACCGCCGCTAGCTCTTGCGTGATGACATCGGCAAAATCGTTTGCCTCGATTGCGTCCCACACGCTGAGGAAGAAATGACCGCCCGGTTTCAGGACGCGGCGCGCTTCCTTGTAGCCCTGCACCTTGTCGGGAAAAAACATCGCGCCGAACTGGCAGGCCACGGCGTCAAAGCTTCCATCCTCAAACGGCAAGGCCAGCGCATCCGCCTGTCTCCACGCGATCCGGCTGTCGGCTGGCTGCCGGCTTTTTGCATGATCGAGCATTGGCTGGTTGAGATCGGTGACCGTCAGGCGCGTCTCCGCCGGAAGGGCCGATGCAAGCGCGCGCGTCACCACGCCGGTTCCCGCCGCAGTTTCCAGCACCACGCCCGGTCTGGTTTTCGCCAGCCGCCGGGCGAGATCGAGCGCATAGGGTTCAAAAATGAGCGGGACCAGGAAACGCTCGTACATTTCGGGAATTGATCCCGCGAAGACCTTGTCGCCCGTAGCCACCATCGGTCTGCTCCGTCATCATGATTGCGATGCCAACGGCGAGATTTGCCCCGGGAGGACCGCCTGACAAGTCTGTTTTTTCGTGCTGGCCGGCTGGCGTCTTCGGCACGCAAGTACCGTAATGCTATAGTCAGCGACAGGATTTTTGGAGAGCGTGACCATGACACGCGCAATTGTCCTTTTTACCGCCGCGCTGCTCCTTGCAGCCGGAACATCATTTGCCCAGAACCCGCAGCCCTACGCCGGAATGCAGGCGCGGCCGCTTAAGGCACTTTCCGGTGACGAGTTGACCGACTTGAGAGAGGGCCGCGGCATGGGTCTCGCTTTGGCAGGCGAACTCAACGGCTATCCGGGACCGAAACATGTGCTGGAGCTTGCCAAGGAATTAAACCTCACCGAGGCACAACGCGCGCGCACGCAGCAGCTCTTCGATCACATGAAGGCCGAGGCCGTTCCGCTCGGGCAACAGCTCATCGCGGCGGAGGCCGGTCTCGAGCGGCAGTTTTCCGGCCGCACCATCACGCCGGTGAGCCTGACCGCCGCAACCACGGCGATCGGCGCAACGTGGGGAACGCTGCGCGCCACGCATCTGAAATATCACCTCGCCATGATGGACGTGCTGACGCCTGACCAAGTTCGGCGCTACGGCGAATTGCGCGGCTACGGCACCGTCGCCCCGGCCGGACATTCGTCCGGCATGCACAATCACAAGAAGTGAGAAGGAGACGGTGAAAAACGCGGGCGGGCTCAATGCGTTTCCGCTGCGCGCGATAGCCGCGGAAGCCGCCGCCGCTTTCAACAGCGGCAACCATCGCGTGCCGCCCTTCACCGCCCGGCATCCGGGCCTCACGATGGACGACGCTTATCGCGTCACGGCGCTCGCCCATGAAACGCGCCTCGCGCAGGGCTACAAGCCGGTCGGCCGCAAGATCGGCTTCACCAACCGCCGCCTCTGGGATGAATATGGCGTGCGCGCGCCGATCTGGGGCTATGTCTACGACCGCACTTTGCACGACCTCGCGACGCCGTTGCCGCTTGCACCCTACAGCGCGCCGAAGATCGAGCCGGAAATCATGTTCGGCCTCGCCAAGGCGCCCGCGCCCGGCATGGACGATACCGCGCTGCTCGATTGCGTCGATTGGGTCGCGCACGGTTACGAGATAGTGCAGTCGATCTATCCCGACTGGAAATTTTCAGCACCCGATACCGTCATTGCCGAGGCGATGCACGGTGCGCTGCTGATCGGCCCGCGTCACGAGGTCGGCGCAAACGCAAACGGATGGCTGCGCACGCTCACGAGCTTCGAGATCGAGCTCCTCTGCGACACAAGCTCATGGACAAGGGCCACGCGCTCAACGTGCTCGAAGGCCCCGTCTCGACGTTGCGTTACCTGATAGGTCTGCTCGCGCGCGACCCCGACAACCCGCCGCTCGCCGCCGGCGAGATCGTCTCCACCGGAACACTGACGCGCGCGCTGCCGGTGAAGCCTGGCGAGACCTGGACGACGAAGCTCAAGGGGATCGCGCTCGAAGACGCCAGCCTGCGGTTTGAATAGCAGTGCGTGGCAGCGGTTACTCGCCAGCAATCGCCTGCATCAATGCTGATATCTTTATCGTCGCGAAATTCGAGAACGTGTCGGAGACGGCATAGGGCAGGATGATCTGGTCGCGATGACGCATCGCGCCGCAGGTGTAGACGACATTGGGCACATAACCCTCGCGTTCCGTGGGCTCGGGGCGAACCAGCGGCTCGCGCGACCGTGCGAGAACCTTTGATGGATCCTTCTTGTCAAGCAGAACAGCCCCGATCGAATAATGCCTGACCGGACCAACACCATGGATCAGCAGCAGCCAGCAGTCATCCAGCTCAATGGGTGAACCGCAATTGCCGATCTGGACGAATTCCCAGGGATACTGGGGTTGAAGGATGGGTTGGCCACCTTCCCACGAGTAAAGGTCATTGGAATAGATCAGATAAAGATTCTCATTGTCCTGCCGGGCAATCATCGCATAACGGCCATCGATCTTGCGTGGAAAAAGGGCCATGCCCTTGTTGCGTGACGACGATCCGCCGAGCGGAGTCATCCTGAACGATTGGAAGTCCGCGGTTGTGAGCAATTCAGAGCGAATGGCCCTGCCGCTGTAGGCCGTATAGGTGGCATAGAATGTTTTTTGCCCATTGTCGTTGAACTCAACAAAGCGCGCGTCCTCGATACCGTTCGATTGGGCATCGGTCACCGGAAAGATGACCCGTTCGCTGAGTTCTTCGTCGGGCCGGAAGATCACTTCAACATCATGTCCGTTGGCCACCGACGTCCGCTTTCGCACGACCGGAACTGATGCAAGACGGGCGGGCGGATCGACCGACACGCTGCCATCCGCAGCGATGGCGCCCGACCGGAACGTCAGCGAGGACACATGCCCTTCGCCGACCGCGCGAAGGCTCAGGATGAACCGGCAGCCGTGTTCCGGCGCACCCGTCTGGTCGGGATGCCGGACGATGCTTGGATTGAACAAGGCCGAGGCTTCGAACGAATATTCGTTGAGAAAATAGGCCCCGATCAGTCCACGCTGCGTCTTGCTCAATGGCGCATGCGGGTCGAGCGCCTCTTCCATTTCCGCTGCGCGCGCCTCAAAAATTTCGAGCAGGTTTCTGTGCCGGCCACCGAAGTTCTCGAGCACCTCGCGCAATTGTTGCACGGACGCTTCGGCATCAAGCCGAAGCACCCTGCTAACGATATGATTGGCACGGACCTTGTCGGTCGGGTTGAGGTCTCTGGGCTCAGTCGCTGGCTTGAAGGGCCTTACGACGACCCTCGACGGATCCGGGCGAAGGTACAGGCCTAGGCGATTCACGAATTTGGAGGGGGACAAAGATGCTCCCTGGTGGCGATCGGGCTAATTCCGCACCGACGGCGTTGGAGGATAATTTTTTTGACGCAAGTTTCACGCGGCCTCCTGTTGTCATGGCCGTAGCCATGAACTGCCGCATCTCCACTAAACCAAGAAGATAAGATAACACCGATTCTGCACCTTTGTTCTCATTGGCTCGGTCCGGATGCAGACCATCGGAACAGCTTCCGGTAACTGGATCGACCAGCCCCGTCTGCAGGTCATTTTTGCCCAGAAACCAGTCGAATGCGCGGCTCGCCCCCAATGACCACTCTTCCTCACCTCCACTCGCACGGTACGCGGCGAGGCATGCAGAAATGCTTGCCCACGCTTCGACCGGCTGCTGATCGAATGCATTGGGCATTTCATGAATCCTGCCGAAGCTCTCGGAGCCGACGGGCCTGAAGCAGCCCGATGACGCGGTCTGAATCGACATGAGCCAACGTAGCGATCGCAGGCCGGTTTCGATATATGCCGGCGTATGGGTCGCCAGGCCCGTTTGAATCAAAGCCTGCGAAAGGCGTGCGTTGTCGTAGGCGAGAACGTCTTCAAACCAGACCCAGTCTTCGCGCTGGCTTGCACGAAACAACGCCATCAACCGGTCGGCCAAAAGCCTGCGCATGCCGCCGGCAAAGGCATCTGCGGTTTCAATGGTGCAATAAGCATCCAGACCCAGGAGCGCGAAGGCCCAGGCACGCGGAGACGAGAACGTCTCCACAACCGGAAGGGCGGTCTTGAAGAGCGCCGCGGCCCATCTGCGGCGAGACGGATCGGCGTCAGTGCGTGCGCACTCCCCCAAGGCCCAAAGCGTCCGGCCATGGCTGTCTTCCGAGCCCGACGCTTCCAGCCATTGCCGGTTATAGCCCATGAAATTCCGGAACCGATGGGTGTCCGGATTCCACGCGTGCTGAATGAATGCCGCAAACGCCGTCGTGCCTATTTCAGGCAGCAGTTGCACGTTACCTGAATCTGCAAGCGCGCTCGAGAGCAACAGCGCGCGAGCGTTGTCGTCGACACAATAGCCGTGGGCACGGTCGGGCACTGAATGGACCGCGTGCTGAAGGATGCCGGTATCGTCGCACAGCGAAAGAAAATGTTCGATTCGCAGTTCCGGAATTGCAACACCCCCGCTCACGGAAGGAGCTGCGGCAGGAAGAATTTTTTCTATGGTTTGCTCGCGTGCCCTCTCGAAGACCGTGAGATAGCGCTCGGCCGTCTCCCGCCAGGTCATCGATCGGCTTGATGCATATGCGCGCTTGCGCATGGCATGGCGACGCACGTCGTTTGTAAGCAAGGCCGCAATCTCGTTGCTGATGGCTTTGGCATCCCCAAAGGGGACCAGAATGCCACGCCCGTCACCGAGCAATTCCTTGGCGTGCCAGTAAGGGGTCGATACGACCGCCTTGCCCAGCCCGAAGCTGTAGGCGAGCGTGCCAGAGGTCATCTGGGCTTCATTGAGATAGGGCGTCACATAGACGTCGCACATCGAGATGAAATCCAGCAGCGTGGACTGCTCGACGAACTGGTTGAAGAAGACGACGTGATCCTGGATTCCGAGGTCGCGCACGCGGGCCGTCAAGCCGTGCCGATAGGCCTCGCCCTGTTGGCGCACCAGATTCGGATGGGTTGCGCCGAGGATGACGTACACCGCGTCGGGACACGATTTGATGATCCCCGGCATGGCATCGAGCATGGTTTCGATGCCCTTGTTCGGCGACAGAAGCCCGAACGTAAGGATGACGGTCTGTCCCGTGAAACCGAGTTTCGCTTTGGCACTATGCGTCTCACGAAACGGCAGGTCGGGAATTCCGTGCGGTATGATCTCGATTTTGTTGGCCGGCACGTCATGCGCTGACCGGAGCAATTGCCGGCCTTTCTCGGACATGACGACGATCTTTGATGAAATATCGATGATACGCTGCATCACCTTGTGCTGGGCCGGCGTCGGTTTGGCGAGCACCGTGTGAAGGGTCGTAACGACCGGCATCTCGAGCCGCGACAGCAGCTCGGTGATATTGCCGCCGGCCGGCCCGCCGAAAATTCCGTATTCATGCTGAAGGGAAACAACATCAAAGCCGGCATTGTTCAGGAACGCGGCGCCGTCCACATATTCGTCGATGTTCTCGTCCTGGATCGCCAGGTGTACGGCCTGCGGATAGTCATAGGCGCCGCCGGGATCGGTCATCGCCACCACGCCGGTCTCCAGATCGGAACGAGCCATCGAAACCGCCCGATGAAGATCGTTGGTGAAGGTTGCAATGCCGCAGCGGCGCGGAAGATGGTTGCCGATGAATGCTATTCGTTGGATCGATGTCATTGAATTGTTTCCATGTCGACGCGCTTCAGCAGCTGCCGAACCAGCGGGCCTGTGTACGCCACGAGGCCTATCAGGCCATTGCTGCCCGCATGAATGGTGACCTGATCCGCCTGCGCGAAAATGGCGTCGCCTGTCGTCACGTTGAGCGAGGCGGCCCGAGCGCTGCCACTGACAACCAGTAGCCAGGTCTCGTGTTCCGCTTCCAGGCGCCAGGTTGAGTTTGGCGTCAGGTCGACCCGCTCGAACGTGAAGTACGAATTTGAAACCAGAAGCGTCCGCGCGTCGGTAAGCCGTGTCGGGGTGACCGGAAACTCGGCGGGGCCTGCGTTTGCTACCGCAAGCGCATCCTCTATATGAAGCTCACGCCCCCGCCCGTGATCGAAAAGACGAAATGTCGTGTCGCTGCGCTGCTGGATTTCCGCGATCACCAGGCCTGCACCGATCGCGTGGATCGTTCCGGCGGGGACTGAAATGGTGTCGCCCGGATGGGCCGCGTTCCAAACCAAAAGATCCGAAATAGAGCCGTCATCGATGGCGTGACGCAATTGCTCCGGGCTGACGCGCCGCTTCAGACCCAGGCCGACTTTAGCCTCGGGCGCGGCATCCAGAATGTGCCAGGCTTCGGTTTTGCCGTTCGGCAGTCCGGTCGACTGCGCGTAGGCATCATCCGGATGAACCTGGATAGAAAGTGGCTGACTCGTAAACAGAAGTTTCAACAAAAGCGAGGGAGGAACGGCTGCAGAATCGGAGCGCTCGTACCAGATCTCACCGATCGTATTGGCGCCGTCGCCTGCGCTGCTCCACGGACGCGGATCTACAATACCCCACGGCTTTGGTAAGGAATGCGCATGGGCATGTTCAATCGTCATAACCCTGCTTTATGTTTGGCCGAGAGAACATTTTTCGGATGCCCAATGCAATCAGGAGAAAAAGCTGGCCGAAAGCGTAAGTCTGCTTTCGGGAGCGACCCGCTCGTATTTTTCGGCGGCGCTCTTGATGCGGTAGCACGGGTCGGCGGGATCTCGATCTGAAGAGGGCACAAGATGACGAATTTCATAGCCACCCGGTGCCAATAACTGGAGCATGTTCGGCTCAAGCTCGACGAGCTGGCCGATTTTGAATTTATGCACGATCCGGTTTTCCTTCCGTCATGTTGGATTTGGAGGAGCAATCGGCGGAATTCTCTTCATCTTTGTGGGCATGCAGGAAGCGGGCAATCTGTCCCCTCAGTACGGTCGTTTGCTGGATGTCTCCGAGCGAGCCCGCCGTATCGAAAAGCTCGCGCTGGAGCTTTCTTGGAATTGTGTTCCACTGCATGATGACGGCCGCTCCGAGGCAGCGAAGAATATGCTTCTCGATGTCTGCGACAGCACTTCCGTCGAGGCGTTTTCCTGTGGCTTCGTCCTGTGCTTGGAGGTCTCGCGAACGGATTATTTTGTCGAAATTGTCTGCCAGCCAGGTCTCGTTTTGCGCGAGTTCGGTGAAGCTTCGCTCCGAACGCCGCAATTCACGGATTTCGCTCGGAACATCGGTGTGTTTAAGTGCTTCGGCGCTTTCCGCCGCTTTTTTTCGAAATTGTTTGGCCGCGAACATGAGACGCTCCTCTGTGACACCGAGGGCGGTTTGCCGCTCAACGGTGCCATGACGCCTGCTTATTGGGTGCTGTTGACTATATATGGGGACGATCAGGACGAATTGCGACGTCGATTTGCGCGATTTCAGCGATTGGCTCGTCTTTCCCTCAGGTGTTTTCCTCGGAAAGGACCGGCGCGGGAACCTTATTCCAAGAAACCGCCCCCTACCCCTGTGGGGACCGCAATTCATCTCCATATGTACTCAAAGCGCGCTCTGAGAAAGGTTGCCCAAACCGGATGAGCATCCGAACAACCCGCAAAATTGTCGAATTCAGCAATCCCTTCTCGATCGAAGGGGCTGGCCGCGTTTTGCCCGCCGGCAATTATGAAATCGTGACGGACGAGGAATTGATCGAGGGACTCTCGTTTCCCGTTTACCGCCGCGTGGCGACAATGATGCTGGCTTATACGAAATCCTCCCCCGTGCCTTCGACCGAGATGCTGAACATCGACCCGCGCGATCTGGCTGCGGCAATCGAGCGTGACAGACGGACCGTCAAAGCCACAGCAGCATCGGCAAAGCAACCATGATGCGGTTCTGTTGGATAAAAAGTCGAAAAACATGACGATCAGTTTTCCAAACCCCAGCCGCAGCTACGACGCGACGCGGCAAGCGGTCCGCTTCTGGGGATATGACCGGTCCATGGAAAGCTCATTCATTGTCAAGGCTGATGTCTTGAAGCACATTCAACCGGACCTTCGGTTCGATCCGGTTGAACTTCTGCGAGCGTTCGATATCCACCGGGAGCGCATCTACGCGATCGCCGCCAAGGTCTATTCCCGCGGCGGCAAAGGCTACTACGAGCTCAACGTGGTTGACGTTTGAAATTGCGAGCATTCCGCTTCCGAAAATCGGCAATCGTTCTTGCAACATCGTAGCCGGCTATGTCTCCCAAATTCGCGGCGAGCAAGGACGGGCCAACATCAAAGGACCCGTACATGACTCAAGCCACAAAGAAACCGGCGAACCTGAGCGTGAACGCAATGCCCAGCGACGGCTACGTTATGGCTGTCGACGGGAAGCTCAAGGCCCGATACGAAAGCGAAGGCGACGCCATGGCGGCGGCATCAAAACTCAAGCAAAGCTATCCGGTGGTCCAGGTTGCGGTGTATGACGCGGCGCAACGGACCTATACGGTAGTCGGCTCCCAGGAAAAATAATTCACAACTGGCGAAATCGCCGGTCACTCCCGCCGAAAAGCGCCCAAAGCGCGCTGAGTAGCCGCATCGTTCCCCCTGAATCCACCTATACATGCGCCAGGAGGCCGAGCACGCGAGCGCCTAGCCTGATGCACGGCCGGGCGATATCCTGCCGGCACAAGCGCATTGCTGATGCGTTCACTTCGGGGGCCGACCAACATGCGTTATTCGTCTTGCCTGTTCGCTGCCACTCTCGGCCTTGCCCTTTGCGCCGGCGACATGGTTTCGGCTCAGACATCATCTCGCGCCCCGACCAACCGCGAGCTGATGCGCCAGGACAGCGAAGAATGCGCCAAGCAGGTGCCTCGCCTCTATGTCGAGCCTTTCGCCGAATGCATCTTCAAGCGGCAAGCCGCACGAAAGGCCGCCGCAAAGCAGGAAAAGGCCTCGCGCCGGGCGGAGCGAAAGCAACAAGCCGAAGCGGCCAGGCAGGC
>Ga0111538_10014169_pt1 | contig 10522 bp, 8 predicted proteins | sample SoiMethybrSBSTD1_FD_79669 | JGI IMG/M metagenome (GOLD analysis project Ga0111538, IMG submission 79669) | Bulk soil microbial communities from a Populus tree surrounding site in Tennessee, USA - Soil MetaG P. TD hybrid SBSTD1 (version 2)... | ecosystem: Environmental > Terrestrial > Soil > Tree... | reverse complement strand
TGGGGCCGGCGGGTGGAGACAGGCTTCTGCTCCACCCATCGTGCCGGTGGCGAGAACGTAGGGAGCAGCGAGGGTCGGGTCGAATGAAGGTTGGCAACGCGAGGTAACCGAAACGGGGTGGTGTTACGTTCAGTTACAAAGTTTGCGACCGGTGCTGCCGTTACCACCTATCATGCCGAAGCAGGGGAGAGGGCAGATCAGCATGGACGATGCGGCGCACATACTGGTGGTCGACGACGATCGGGAGATCCGCGACTTGCTCTCGCGGTTTCTGCGGAAGAACGGCTACCGCGTGGACGTCGCGGGCAACGGACGCGACATGAAGCGCGTGCTCGATGGCGCGCGGATCGACCTCATCATACTGGACCGCATCATGCCGGGAGAAGACGGCCTGACGCTGTGTCGCGATTTCAGGAAACAGAGCCGCGTGCCCGTGATCCTGCTGACCCTGCTGGGGGCCGAGACCGAGCGCATCGTCGGGCTCGAGATGGGGGCGGATGACTACGTCGTAAAGCCGTTCAGTCCGCAGGAGCTGCTGGCACGCGTGAAGGCAATTTTGCGCAGAACCAATGATCTTCCGGTCCAAAACAGCCTGCAGCAAGCGCCGGTGTTGCGCTTCGCGGGCTGGTCGCTGGACAGAGCGCGCCGCAAGCTGGAATCGCCGCAGGAGGTGATCGTCGCGATGACGGACGGCGAGTTCGATCTCCTCGTCGCGCTGGCCGAGCATCCGCAGGTCATATTGACCCGCGAGCAATTGCTCGACATGGCGCGCGGCCGCAGCGCGATCGCCTTCGACCGCAGCGTCGACATGCAAGTCACGAGGTTGCGGCGAAAGATCGAGGCCGACCCCGATCACCCCGAGCTCATCAAGACGGTGCGCAACAAGGGCTACATCTTCACGCCCGAGGTTAGCGGAGGCGCGCCATGACGTGGCTTTTCGACAGCATCAAGGGTCGGGTGGTCGTCGTCCTGGTGGCGTTTCTCACGGTGTCGCACCTCGTCGGCCTCTGGCTCTACGTGCAAAAGAGCGAGGAGGCCACCACTCTGCTGCATGATGCCCTCCTCGCCGAGCAGATGGCGCTGATAGCACGCCTGGCCGAGCGTCTTCCGGCAGCCGAACGCAGCGCGATGTTCGATGCCCTCAGCGGCCCTACCGTGCGCATGAGCGCGGCGCCGTCCGCCACACTGGGGCAAGACCTTCCAGAGGGCTCTCGGGTTCATGTCTTCGAGCATTTGCTGGGCGTATTCCTCGACCGGCCAACGCACGAGAGCATTCGCATAGCGCGTTGGCCCAGCGGCAGCATCGCAGGTCTCGATACCCTGCTTGGAACGGTGCGGGCGTCGGCCCACGGCGAGTCGCACCATCTGCCCACGAGGCCCTTGGCCGACATTCGGCCCATCGGCGCAATGGCAGCGGAAGTGGGCCTGTCGGACGGCTCATGGGTGCGGTTCACCGCGCCGCTCCTTACGGTAACCCCCTTCTCGCCTCTCAAGCTTGGCGCCCCACTCGTAAGCATGCTGGCGTCCGTCTTGCTGGTCGCCGCATGGGTGCTGCATCGATGGACGCAGCCACTGACGCGGTTTGCCGCTGCGGCGGAGCGGCTCGGGACCGACATACACGCCCCGCCGCTGGCTGAGCGCGGCCCCTACGAGGTGCGCGCGGCCGCGCGCACCTTGAACCTGATGCAGGAGCGGATTCGCAAACTGGTCGAGGACCGGACTGCGTTCGCGGCGGCGATTGCACACGATCTCGGAACCCCCATCACGCGCCTGCACCTGCGCGCGCACGAGATCGGCGAGGACGAGGCCCGGGCCCGTGTCCTTGCCGATCTCGACCGGATGCGCCGCATGATCAGCGCGACCTTGGAGTTTGCGAGGCTCGACTTTGCAGCCGAGACCAGTGAGACGATCGATGTTGCATCCCTTGTCCAGAGCCTCTGCGACGACCTCACCGACGCCGGACAGGACATTGCCATCACTCGCCTGAATACCGCGACCATTCGGTCGCGACCGACCTCGCTGCGGCGAGCACTGGGCAATCTGCTGGAGAACGCCGTGAAATATGGTGTGCGCGCGAGGGTCCAGCTGGTCGGCGCGCCGGAGGGAATTTGCATCTTGATCGACGACGATGGTCCCGGCATCCCCGGTCATCTGGCGGAGGAAGCGTTCCGTCCCTTTCGGCGCCTGGCAACGACCTCCCACGAAATCGAAGGAACGGGCTTGGGCTTGAGCATAGCGCGAAGCATCGTTCGGGGGCTCGGAGGCGAAATTTCGCTAACCAACCTGCCGGAAGGCGGCTTGCGAGTCTCGGCGCATTTACCGAGTTCAGGTCCGGTCGGTGCGGCGGAGGCAAGCCATAGGATCGAAAGGGTGCAGCGGGCGCACACGCCGCCGCGAAAGTGCTTGCGGCAACGCTTCCAGAGTTGACGACAATGCCTTCGCTACATACGTATTTTCGCAAGGGTAAGAATCGCCCTGCAAGGGAAGCGCCTAAAGTGTTCCGCAAGTCCAACAGGCTCGTGCTTCTTGTTGCACTGGTGGCGGCTGCTCTTCTCAGCATTGGAGGCGTAGTGCCGGCCGCCGCACATGGCGGCCACGTGCATGCGACCTCGCATCATGACGCCAGATCGTCCGTTGGACGGCAAGCTAACGATCCGTCCGGCAGTTTTGCGCGACACGATTTGCAGGTTCGCATTGCCTGGGCCGGTCTGGATGCGCCGCACAAGGGCGCCGACAAATCAGGTCGCCTTGAGTGTTGCTGCGGAAGCAATGCCTGCCATGCCGGCGCCGCGCTCGTAGTGCCGCTGGCGGACTCGCCGTTCGAATGCGGTGAGAGACTAGTGCCATCGCCCTCATCGGGCGTGAAGCAGAGAGTGCCCTCCGGGCTCGAGCGGCCGCCTAGACCGCTACCCTCCGCTTAGCGTCGGCTGTCAGCCGGCGCTGCGCTCCCGCGCCCGCTTGCCAGGCGCGACGCGCATCATAGGTCCATCAGTCCTTGTGCTGGGCATGAGTTGCCCCACGCATGCGGTCGACAGGCGTCGCGTCGCCCGTCGCGGCCGCATCACAAGAATGGCCCGGAGAATATGTTCAAGACGTCATGCTGGCTCCTTTTGGCCCTGGTTCTCGCGTCACCAGCCCTGGGCCGGGACCCTGCTGATCCCGAAGCGAGGGTTCCGCCCGCCCGATACAGCCCTGTTACCTCCGGCACCAAGAGCTATCGACCCGTGGAACCGCTGCCCTGGGGCGACGTCAATCGTCGCGTCATGCCCAAGGACTCGCAGCCTGCACCCGGTGAGGGCAAAGCTGCGCCGAAGACGAACGATGGAAAGCCGGATGGTCGGCAATGACCCAATCGCAACAGGGGAACTCCATGTCGCGGAGTGAACGCATGGGGGATGGGAAGACATTTCGAAGGCGAGGCCTTCGCGCGATCGTGGCGAGGGGAGCGGCACCGACGACCGCGGCTGCTCTGCTTCTCCTGACGGGCTGCGCAAGGTTCTCACCCGACGCAGGGATGGGCTTGGTCGAGACGGCTGCCGCCGGCGAACTCGGCAAGGACGTAATCAAGATCACCAACGAGCGCGCGGAAGCGCATGTCGCAATGCGCGTCAAGGCGTTGCTCTCCAAGCCGCTGACGGTGTCGAGCGCGGTCCAGGTCGCCTTGCTCAACAACCGGGGACTGCAGGCCGCCTACAACGACCTCGGCATCTCCGAGGCGCAAATGGTGGAGGCGAGCCTGCCACCCGCGCCGAGGCTCGGAGTCGGCCGGCTTGTGTTCTCCGGCGGCTTCGAGATTGAACGACAAATCGTCCAGAACGTGCTGGCTCTGCTCACCCTGCCCCGCCGCCGCGAGATCGCCGAGGCCCGCTTCCGTCAGGCTCAGGCGCGCGCGGTCGAGGCAACGCTGCGTGTCTCGGCCGAAGCTGCGCGCGCCTACTATCGCGTCGTGGCAGCCAATGAGTCGGTCAAGTTCCTTGTCGAGGCGCGGCTCTCCGCCGAAACCGTATCCGACCTCGCCAAGAGGCTCGGCGAGACCGGCGCCATGACAAAGCTCGACCAGGCCCGCGAGCATGTCTTCTACGCGGACATTGCCAGTCAGGTCGCCGCGGCGCGCCTGCGCCAACGCGTTGAGCGGGAACGTCTCACGCGCGCGCTCGGCGTTTGGGGAGCGGACACGTCATTCCGCTTGCCGAGCAAGGTCGCGCGCCTTCCCGCGAAGCCGAAGACCCTGGCCTGGGTGGAACGGGAGGCCGTCGGCCGGCGTGTCGACCTGGTGATCGCACGCATGGAGCTCGACGTTCTGGCCAAGGAGCTTGGCCTCACAAGGAAGACGCGCTTCATCAATGTCCTCGAGGTCGCCGGCATCAACACCTTCGAGAAGGAGACCAAGGTCGAAAACGGGAGCGTCGAGATCGAAAAGATCACGCGATACGGCTTCGACGTCGATTTTCAGATTCCCATCTACGATTTCGGCGAGTCCCGCGTCAGGCTCGCCGAAGAGACCTACATGCGCGCGGTCAACCGCCTTCTGGAGCGGGCGGTCAATGTGCGGTCGGAAGCCCGCGAAGCCTACCAGGGCTATCGAGGCACCTTCGACATCGCCAGACACTACGACCGCGAGGTGCTGCCCTTGCGGCAGATCATCTCGGACGAAACGCTCCTCAACTACAACGCCATGATCCGCGATCTGTTCACGCTCCTCGCCGACGCACGGGCGCGCATCCTGGCCAACGTGCAAGCCATAGAGGCCCGGCGTGACTTCTGGCTCGCCAGCGTCGACCTCCACACCGCCATCATCGGCGGACGGGGCGGCGGCGAAGCCGGCGAGGCCCCACGGACAGCGATGGCGGGCGGCGGTAGTGAGCCTGCTGGCCACTGACAGCTACATGGAGTGATCGATGACGATATCCCGCAGGATGTTTCTGGCCAGCTCCGGTCTGGCCCTGGCGAACGCAAGCGCGGTCAAAGCGGGTATTCCCGAAGCGCCGATCCAAGCCTCTCCTTTGATGCAGCCGCCACTGTTCCCGCAGTCGGGCCCCTCCTATCAACCCGTTGTCACCCTCAACGGTTGGACGCTGCCCTGGCGCATGAACGGCGACTGGAAGGAGTTCCATCTCGTCGCCGAGCCCGTCGTGCGCGAGCTTGCGCCCGGCATGAAGGCGCACTTGTGGGGATACAACGGCCAGTCCCCGGGACCGACCATCGAGTGCGTCGAGGGCGACAAGGTACGCATCTTCGTCACCAACAAGCTACCCGAGCACACGACCATCCACTGGCACGGCCAGCTGCTGCCTTGCGGCATGGACGGCGTCGGCGGCTTGACGCAGCCGCATATCAAGCCCGGCAAGACCTTCGTCTACGAGTGGCAGATCAAGAAGAGCGGCACCTTCATGTACCACCCGCATGCGGACGAGATGGTGCAGATGGCCATGGGCATGATGGGCTTTTTCGTGGTCCACCCGAAAGACCCCAAGCTGCATCGCGTCGACCGCGACTTCGTCTTCCTCCTGAACGCCTTCGACATCGATCCGGGCAGCTACGTTCCCAAGATCAACACCATGCTCGAGTTCAACCTGTGGGCGTGGAACAGCCGGGTCTTTCCCGGCATCGATCACCTCGTCGTCGCCAAGAACGATCGCGTGCGCGTCCGCTTCGGCAATCTGACGATGACGAACCACCCCATCCACATGCACGGCTACGATTTCGAGGTCACCTGCACGGACGGCGGCTGGACCCGACCCGGGTCGCGTTGGCCCGAAGTCACGATCGACTGTGCCGTCGGGCAAATGCGCGCCTTCGAGTTCGATGCCATCTACGAGGGCGATTGGGCGATCCACTGCCACAAATCGCACCACACCATGAACGCCATGGGTCACGACGTGAAGACCTACATCGGCGTCGACCAAAAGGACCTGCGCAAGCAAATCGCGCGGCTGGTCGGCGGCGACTACATGCCGATGGGCTCGCAGGGCATGGCCGAGATGGGCGAGATGGAGATGGCCGCCCCCGACAACACGCTCCCCATGATGACGGGTTTTGGCCAGTTCGGACCCATCGAGATGGGCGGCATGTTCTCGGTCGTGAAGGTGCGGGAAGGGCTGGCGGCCAACGACTACAAGGACCCCGGCTGGTACCAGCACCCCAAAGGCACGGTCTCCTACGAGATTCAAGACGATAGGCCGAAGCACACCGAGGCGCCGCGCGCTCCGGAGGGCAAGGGCGCGGCCAAAAAGACCAAGGAGATCGAGATGCAAGCCGTCAAGCCGAAGGGCCGGCACGGCGGCCATTGAAATTTCCGCGGCTGCGAGCAGCGCCACGGAGGACTTCACGCAATGTTGGATGAAGAGCAGAGGAGGAAAAAAGAGATGCCCCGAAAATCTGGAGTTGTTGCCATCTCGCTCGCAGCCTTCCTGGCTGCCGCGCTTGCCCTATCGCAGGGCATGGGACCGATACGCGCGTTCGCCCACCAGGGCCACGCGTTCGCCGCCGGCGAGCCTGGCGATCCCAAGAAACCGTTCCGCACCGTTGAGATCACCATGTCCGACGGCCCCGGCACGATGACCTATTCCCCTGACAAGATCGAGGTGCGCAAGGGCGAGCAGATCAAATTCATGCTCAAGAACACAGGTCATCTCGCTCACGAGTTCCTGATCGACTCCTTCGAGAACAATGCCAAGCACAAGATCGAGATGGAGAAGAACCCGGATATGGAGCACGACGATCCCAACGGCAAGCGCCTGGAGCCCAAGCAATCCGCCGAGATCCTGTGGCGCTTCACCAAGACCGGGACGTTCGAGTTCGCGTGCCTGATCCCCGGCCACTACGAGACGGGCATGAAGGGCGTCGTCGTCGTCAAGTGACCAGGCTTCTCACTGGGAATGTGTAAAGGCGTGTTCGCGCAATTCAGGAGAACCACAATGCGCAAATCGATGATCATGCTCGCGGCGGCAGTCGGACTGACGATAGCCGCACCGGTGGCATTCGCCCAGATGGTCGACGGTGAGGTGACCAAGATCGACGAATCGGCCGGCAAAATCACAATCAAGCACGGGCCTATCAAGAAATTCGACATGGACGCCATGACCATGGTGTTCCGCGCCCAGGACCCCGCGATGCTCAAACAGGTCAAGCCGGGCGACAAGATCAAGTTCGACGCCGACAAGGTGAGCGGTCAGTTCACGGTCACGAAGATCGAGAAGAGAAAGTAGGCGGTACTCCACCGCCTGCCAGCGTCCACCCTCGATCGCTCCCACGCCGCTCCCAACCCCTGGCGCGGATGATCGAGCGGCGGACGCTTTGCGTGCTGGAAACCACCCGTCTCGCCTGCCCTGACAGCCAGCCAAGCGTGCGGACCGCGATCCGGCCCTTCATGAAGAGCGGATTTCGGCTTTCCATTGACCCAGGTCAACACCACATGGAGTGAAGCCAGCGAACAATGGGCCTCCCCGCGGCTGCGAACACGGAGAACCGCCAATGAAAGCGCGAGACATCATGACGCGAAAGGTGATCACGGTGCGGCCGGATACCCCCATCCGCGACATCGCCACCCTCATGGTCGAGAACCACATAAGCGGACTTCCGGTACTCACGGCCGATGGCAAGGTCGTAGGCATTCTCAGCGAGAGCGATCTTCTGCACCGTGCCGAGACAGGAACCGAGCGCAGGCAAAAATGGTGGTTCCGCATCTTCGCGGACTCTGCGTCGCTCGCACGCGAATATGTGAAGGCGCACGGGCTCAAGGCGCATGATGTCATGTCGCGCTATGTCATCTCGGTCAGCGACGATACCGAACTCAGGGACGTCGCCGACATCCTCGACAACCGCCGCATCAAGCGCGTTCCCGTCCTACAGGAGGGGAGCCTGGTGGGAATCGTTACCCGTGGCGACCTTGTGCGCGCGTTGAGCCAGGCGCAGCTTTCCCCGGCCGCGGCGAAGATGGACAACGCCGGGCTGCATAAACTGCTGCAAAGCAAGATGCACAGCCAGCCCTGGATCGACGAAAGCTACATCAACGTCAGCGTAAACGATGGCGTCGTGGAGCTTATCGGCTTTGTCGAATCGCTCGACCAGAAGAACGCGCTGCGAGCGCTGGTCGAGGGGACCGAAGGCGTCACCCGTGTCGAGGACAGGCTCAGCGTCGGGGTTCCTTTCCGCGGCGCCATCTAGGCCCTCATACAGGCGCATGCGAGCCCTTCGCGCGGCTTTTGTCGTGCGCCGTGGTCGGGCAGTAGTAAGCCCGCGAGACACGATCCGCGCCGCGCTCGGCGTTGCGCATATGATCACCGATTCCGACTGCGTGTAGGCCGGCTCGCGCGGGCCAGGCTTGATCCCAAGGCGACGGGCTCGCGCGGAGCCTAACGCAGCACCTATTCGACGTGCCGCGAGGTGGCTTCGGTACAGCAACAGAAACCGAGCGATAGGGGCGTGCGGCCTCCGGCTTCCAAAAGCCAAACCGGTTCCCACGATGCCCCTCGAAGTGCAGCGCCCGGCGCCGCTGCGCCGCGGCGTCCCAAGGTCGAGATTCCGCCGGATCTTGATCTGCATCAAAGCGGCGCGGGGCCGGCGGGGGCACAGACGTGCGGCGAGCCTCCCGGGAGGCGCACACGTTCGCCAGGGCTGGGGATACTTTAATGACAACGACCGTGGAGAAGGCCGCCTTCGCGGATGCCATGATGCTGCTGGGTGCTTTGATCGTGGCGGTCGGGGGCCTGGTGCTGCTGCTCGTATCCGGGGACTCAGGAATGGCCTTTCACGGGCTCCTCTTCCTGATCGCCGCATTGCTCGCAGCGGTGGCAATTCTGCAGATATCCTTCGACGACGAACCGCGAGAAGCCGAGACGACCTACATGGATGGCCCGATCCGGGTCGCCACCATCGCCGCAGTGATCTGGGGCATTGCCGGCTTCGTTGTCGGCGACGTCATTGCCTGGCAACTCGCAATTCCGCAACTCAATCTCGACCTGCCCTGGACGAGTTTCGGTAGATTGCGGCCTTTGCACACTTCCGCCGTGATCTTCGCCTTCGGCGGCAATGTGCTGATTGCCACCTCCCTCTATGTCGTGCAGCGCACCTGCCACACGCGCCTTGCCGGCCGGTGGTCGCCCTGGTTCGTGGTCTGGGGCTATCAGCTGTTCATCGCCATCGCCGGCACCGGCTATCTACTTGGGATCACGCAGAGCAAGGAATACGCCGAGCCCGAGTGGTACGCGGATCTTTGGCTCACCATCGTCTGGGTGGCCTATCTCCTCGTATTCCTGGGCACGCTGGCCAAGCGCAAGGAGCCGCACATTTACGTGGCGAACTGGTTCTTTCTGGCCTTCATCGTCACCATCGCCATGCTGCATGTGGTCAATAACGCCGCCATCCCCGTCAGTCTGACGAGCACCAAGAGCTACATCGTCTACTCGGGCGTGCAGGATGCCATGACGCAATGGTGGTACGGCCATAACGCGGTCGGCTTCTTCCTCACCGCCGGCTTCCTCGGCATCATGTACTACTTCATCCCGAAGCGCGTGGAACGGCCGATTTATTCCTATCGCCTGTCCATCGTGCACTTCTGGACCCTGATCTTCCTCTACATCTGGGCCGGTCCCCATCACCTCCACTACACCGCACTGCCCGACTGGGCGCAGACGCTCGGCATGACATTCTCGATCATGCTGTGGATGCCGTCCTGGGGCGGCATGATCAACGGGCTCATGACGCTCTCGGGTGCCTGGGACAAACTGCGCACGGACCCGGTCGTGCGCCTGCTCGTGGTGTCCGTTGCCTTCTACGGCATGTCGACGTTCGAAGGGCCGGTGATGAGCATCAAGTCGGTCAACTCGCTCTCCCACTACACCGACTGGACTATCGGGCACGTGCATTCGGGTGCGCTCGGCTGGGTAGCCATGGTCTCGTTCGGTGCCATCTATTGCCTGGTGCCATGGCTGTGGAACCGGCGTGGGCTCTACTCCTTGCGCCTGGTCGAATGGCACTTCTGGACCGCCACCATCGGCATCCTGCTCTACATCACGGCCATGTGGGTGTCGGGTATCACCCAGGGCCTGATGTGGCGCGCTTACGACAAGCTGGGCTTCCTGCAATACTCGTTCATCGAGACCGTGGAGGCGATGAAGCCCTACTACGTGATCCGCGCGGTCGGCGGCCTGCTGTTCGTGATCGGCTCTCTCATCATGGCCTACAACGTCTGGCGCACGGTGCGCGGCGACGAGCCCGTCGACGCAGCCGACCAGCCCCGCATCGCTGCCGCGCCCGAGTTGCGCATGGCTCCGGCGGAATAGGGGGCCTCGATGAAACACGAAGCATTTGAGAAGAACTCGCTGCTGCTGCTGATCGGCATCCTCGTGGTGGTATCGATCGGCGGCATTGTGCAGATCGCCCCGCTGTTTTGGGTCGAGAGCACCATCGAGAAGGTCAAAGGCATGCGCCCCTACACACCACTCGAGCAGGCCGGCCGCGACATCTACATCCGCGAGGGTTGCTACGGCTGCCACAGCCAGATGGTGCGTACGCTGCGGGA
>Ga0111538_10014167_pt1 | contig 10522 bp, 7 predicted proteins | sample SoiMethybrSBSTD1_FD_79669 | JGI IMG/M metagenome (GOLD analysis project Ga0111538, IMG submission 79669) | Bulk soil microbial communities from a Populus tree surrounding site in Tennessee, USA - Soil MetaG P. TD hybrid SBSTD1 (version 2)... | ecosystem: Environmental > Terrestrial > Soil > Tree... | reverse complement strand
TCGTCCGCGGTGCTCGCGTCGAGGGGGCGCGGGTGTTCGACGTCATGCCGACCATCCTGGCCTTGCTGCGCCTCCCGATCTCGTCCGAGCTGGAGGGCGTCGTGCTGGACGACCTCTTCGCTCCCGGTGCCGTGCCTGGGCCCGAACACGTGGCGCGCTACGACATCGCGCCGTCGACCCCCGAGGTGAAGACGACTCCCTACGACGACGACGCGACGAAGAAGCTCCGGGCGCTGGGGTACGTCGAATGACGTCTCCTCAAGGCCTCGACCCGTCATTCTCCCGCGAGCGCAGGAGAAACAGCGAGCGCGTCTCCGACAGCGCCTCCTCGCTCACGATCTCCCCGCGCGCCCGCGCGAGGCGCCGAAACGTGTCGAGATCGTAGCCGGCGTGCTGCTCGAGCTTCGTCGCGAGGAGGCGCTGGCTCATCGGGTCCTCGCGCGCGACGAACTCGACCACGGCGAGCGGCGCGGTCTCGCAGACCAGATCGAGAAAGCCGTCGAGCGGTACGCCGCGGCCGAGGCAGAGGTGGTGAACGAGCGCCAGGTACAGCGCCAGCTCCGGGCGGCCGCGCGCGCCGAGCGTCGCCCGCTCCGTGCCGCGCCACCCCTGTGCGGGCGACGGGTTCATCACGTCGACCACGAGCGGCAGGAGCCTCTGCTCGTCCGGCGTGCCGCGCAGCTCGCCATACAGCCGGTCGACGGCGCCGGGATCCGCGTCCATCGCGACGACGGTCGTGAAGCGGCGCGCGAGGACGCGCGCGTAGCGGCCGGTGTTCGCGCCGACGTCCCACGCGAGCGCCCCGACGCTCGCGCGCGCGGCGGCGGCGGCGACGAACGCCTCCTTCTTCGCGGCGAGCCCCTCGTCGTACGTGTTCGCCTCCGCGTAGCCCGCCCAGACGCTCCCCGCCCGGCTCACGAGGCGCGCGATCAGCCTTCGGAGCCCGCGGACGTTCGCGAGCACCGCCGCGCGCGGTAGCGACGCCCGCCGGACGTCGCGCCGGGCCTCGGTCGGGAGATCGCGCGTGCGCCGGTCGAGGAGCGCGCGGAGCTTCACGTGCGTGAGGACGCCCGGACGGAGCCAGTCCCGCCAGCCGAGGAGCGGCGACAGCTGGCCGCCGATCGACAGGCCCTCGAGGCTCCCGCGGAGAAAGGGCTGGAACGCGATGCCGCGGTAGGCCTCGAGCATGAGCGGCGCGAGGAAGTGGTCGCAGAACTGTCCGTAGCCGAGCCACGGCGTGCCGTCCTCGTGCGGGACGAGCGACGCCACGTCGATGAACAGCGGCCGCGCGCCGTCGAAGAGCACGTTGAACGCCGTCGCGTCCTTGAGCGTCGCGCCGCGCCCGAGCGCACGCGCGAGCACGTCGAGGGTGAGCAGCGCCGCGTCGCGGAGCATGCCGAAGGACCACTCGTAGGGATACGTCGGGAACGCGAGCCGTCGTGACGCGACGACGGCGGCGAAGCCGGCGGGCGGCGTCACCTCGGTCACGCGCGCGCTGTCGACGATCAGGCCGCTCGCGACGAGCTCGCCGAGGAGCCCGCTCCGCTCGACGGCCTCGCGCTCGGCGGCGGCACGCGGCGACAGCGCCCGCAGGATGCGCGTGCCGTCGCTCTCGAGCACCCGGGCGTCGGGATCGCGAAAGGACGCCGGGAGAAACTTCACTGGATGCGGTCGCGCTCGTCGCGCGCCGCCGGAACCTGCCGCCGCCGGAAGAATGCGCTCAGCCGATTCCAGTAGAGGCGCAGGGCGACGAGCACACCGGCGAGCCCGCCGAGGAGGAGCTGCAGGAGGACGCTCCCCGCCGAGGGGTCGATGTACGCATGGGCGAGGCCGGGCAGGCCCAGTAGCAGGAGAAGCACGGCGAGCATCGGCGATGGGTCTACGGCCGCGGGCGCGAGGCTGTCAACGGACGCAGAAATGCCTTGACGGCAGACGTTCGGCGCCGGTAAGGACGAGGCATCGGCGCGCACGAGGAGGCCACATGTCCCTACCCGGTCGACCGCTGGCGCTCGTAGGAATTCTGGCCGCGGCGCTCCCCGCCCTCGCCGCCGATACCGTCATCCGCCGCGGCGGTGAGTTCGTGGTCAACTCACAGACCTATGGGAACCAACGCCGTGTCGACGTGGCGAGTTCTGCGGCCGGGGAGTTCGTCGTCGTCTGGCAGACCTACCCCAACTACGTGTTCGACATCCACGCGCAGCGCTACGACGCCGCGGGGGCGCGCAAGGGCGGTGAGATCCCCATCACGGCGGATTCGTTTCCTCAGGATCATCCCTCGGTGGGGGTCGCAGCCGACGGCAGCTTCGTCGTCGTGTGGGAAGACTACGAAGAGACGACGTACTATCACATCGCCGCGCGGCGCTTCGGCAGCGCCGGCGCGCCGGTCGGATCCGAGTTCACGATCAACACGACGCCCGGGACGTACTACAACACGGCCGTCGCCACCGCGCCCGCCGGCGACTTCATCGTCGCGTGGGCCTCCTATTCCGATCCGGACGACGGCGACGATGCCGCCGTGCGCTCCCGGCTCTTCGATGCCAACGGCATGGCACTCGCGAACGACTTCCTGGTCAACACCTACACGACGGGGTTCCAGGACTCCGCGCAGCTCACCCGCGCAGCCGACGGCAGCTTCGTGGTCGTCTGGCAGGACGCGACCAGGGACTCAATCGTGGCACGGCGCTACGACAACGCGGGCGCCCCGCTCGGCGGAGAGATCCTCGTCAACACGACCCCGGCGTGCTGCGGAGTGGAGGCTAGGGTTGCCGGCGCTCCGGACGGGCGCTTCGTCGTGGTGTGGCGTAGCGGCGGCTCGTTTTCGACCTTCGACATCGCCGGGCGCCGCTTCGACAGCGCCGGGAATCCGATCGGCGGCGAGTTCATCGTCAACAGCGTCACGACGGGCGCGCAGTTCCGGTCCGACGTCACCATCGCCCCCGACGGGAGCTTCGTCGTCGCGTGGATGAGCGACGGACCCACCCAGACCGACGTCTTCGCCCGCCGCTTCGACGCCTCGGGCGCGCCCCTCGGCGGGGACTTCCAGGTGAACCGCGATCACGAGGGCGACGCGAACTACTCCTCGTCGCTGGCGGTCGCCGGCGCGGACGACGGGACGTTCGTCGTCGCCTGGCGGAGCGACTACGAGTACGGCAGCGGGTCCGACATCGTCGCGCAGCGCTTCTTCAACGGCACGGTCGGCTGCACGGCAGCGCCGCGGCTCGACTGTAGGAAGCAGACGTCGCCCGCCGGCATCTTCCAGCTCCGCAACTCCGGCCTCGACAGCGCCGACAAGCTCGTCTGGCGCTGGCCGAGGGGCGAGGAGACCGACCTCGACGAGTTCGGCGACCCGCTCACGAACGACGCCGTGGCGCTCTGCATCTACGACGGCTCGGCCGCGCCGCAGCCGATCGCGACCCTGATCTCGCCCGCCCAGGGGCCGTGCCGGAGAGGCGTGCTCTGCTGGACGCAGCTCAGCGGGCCTGTGCTCCGCTACTACGACGGCGACAAGGTGAACGACGGCCTGCAGCAGATCTACCTCAGGGCCGGAGGCCCGGGCCGTGCGAGGATCGGCGTCCGCGGGAAGGGCGAGAAGCTGACGCTGCCGACGCCCCCGCTGACGACGCCGGTCACCGTCCAGCTGCAGACGAGTCAGGGCACGTGCTTCACCGCGAGCTACCAGAGTAACGTTTCGGTGAACGGCGCGGGAGAGTTCAAGGGTAGACCGGACGCACCGTAGCCGTCACGCGCTCGCCTGTCGCTCGCGCGGCGTCACGTAGAGCAGCTCCGGCGCGAGATCGAGCAACCGGTACATCCGCGCCCAGTTGTTCGCGTCGGCGATCGCGGTCGCGAGGTCGAGGATTCCGAGATCGCCCCAGCCGGCGTGCCGGAGCGCGGCGACCATCGCCGCCGTCGCCCGCGCGGGATAGCGGGTGCCGACGAACGCGAACGCCTGCACGGGATCGGCGGGACGCGCGTGAAAGCCGGTCGAATCGTCGAGGCTCCGCGGCAGCGCGGCCTCGACCGTTCGCTGCACGCGCGCGAGCGTCCCGCGATCGAGCGTGCTCCGCTCGTCGCGCTCCGCGAGCGCCAGCGCCAGCACCTCGATCAGCTTCGGCCGCGCCGCGAACGGGGCGAGCGCGTCGCCCATGGGCCGGCCGAGCGAGCGCTCGAAGAGCGGCGCCGCCTGCCGCACGGCCTCATCGTACGAGATCGGATACGGCCGGTTCGCGAGATCCATGCGCGCGAGGATCCGGCTCGCGACGCGGACGCCGAGGCGCCGCACGACCTCGAAGCGTCTGAGCGCCTCGGGCAGCGGCACGTCGGGGTCGACGCCGAGAAGGTCGGCGATGCGGTTGATGAAGTGGAAGCTTCCGAGGACGAGGACGTAGTCGAGCGCGCCGTCGCCTGCGACGGCGCGGAGGGGCGCCAGGTCGCGCGGCGAGAGGTGCGCGGGCGCGGCATGCGCCGCGCGCACCAGGCCGATCAGCGCGCGCTCGAGCGGCGTGGCGTCGCGCGCCGTGTCCGCGAGGAGCGCCGCGGCGCGGTCGGCATCGCCTCCTGCAGCCTGCAGGAACGCCTCGTGGGCGTCCGTTCAGTAGTGGCAGTCGTTCAGCCGCGACACCGCGGCGGCGATCATCTCGCGCACCGGGCGCGGCTCGCTGCCTACCCAGTTGCTGAGCTCCCAGGTGCGGATCATGCGCCGCATCGAGCCGGGGCGCAGGCTGAACAGCCGTACGATGTTGCCGATCATGCCGATGCCGCCGACCTCGCGCATGTAGCGGTAGACGTCGGCGAGCTCTCCCGTCGCCTGCGACGGCGGCACGACCGCGACGAACGCCATCTGCCACCTGAGAGCGCGTTTCCACGGGTTAGGTCAACCCCGCGCTTCCGCACCCGCGCGATTGGCGCCGTTGACTTGGGGCATGACGCGGCGTACCGCGAACGCATGCGGTGCGCGGCGTGCGACACGGAGCTCATCGCGGGCAAGAAGTTCTGCCACGCGTGTGGAACGCCGGTGCCGCTCGCGTGCCGGCGCTGCGGCGCCGTGCTGACGGCGGCGTATCGCTTCTGCCCCGATTGCGGCCTCGCGGTGACGGGCGACACGACGACCGTGCCGCCCCCGGTGCCGCCGCGGGTCACCGAGCAGGTGCCGGAGCCGCTCGCGCACAAGATCCTCGCCACGCAGGGAGTCATCGAGGGCGAGCGCAAGCAGGTCACGGTGCTCTTCTGCGACCTCGTCGGCTCGACGGCCATCGCGGAGCAGCTCGACCCCGAGGAGTACCGCGAGCTCATCGAGCGCTACCTCGAGATGACGTTCCGCGAGATCCACGGCCTCGAGGGCATCGTGAACGCGCTCGCGGGCGACGGTCTCATGGCGCTCTTCGGCGCGCCGGTCGCGCACGAGGACGCCCCGGAGCGCGCGGTCCTCGCCGCGGTCGCGATCCACGGCGCGCTCGGCAGCTTCGATCCCCCGGTGCTCGCGCAACGCGGGCTCCGCCTCCAGGCACGCATCGGCATCCACACGGGGCCCGTCGTGGTCGGCACCGTCGGCAACGACCTCAAGATGGACTACACGGCCATCGGCGACACGACCAATCTCGCGGCGCGCCTGCAGGCGCTGGCGGCGCCGGGGACGACGCTCCTCTCCGAGGCCACGCATCGGCTCCTCCGCGGCGTCGTCCGCGTGCGGCCGACGGGTCCGCTCGTCGTGCGCGGCAAGCAGGAGCCCGTCGTCGCCTACGAGCTGCTCGCGGTCCTCGAGCAGACGGCGCCGATGACGCTTGCGGCCGAGCGCGGCCTCACGCCGTTCCTCGGACGCGCGCGTGAGCTCGACGAGCTCCTCGCCTCGCACCAGCGCGTGCGCGGCGGCGCGCCGCAGGTCGTCGCCGTCGTGGGCGAGGCGGGCTCGGGGAAGTCGCGGCTCCTGTACGAGTTCCGCCGCCGGATCGCGGACGAGCCGGTCGTCCTCCTCGAGGGCCGCTGCTCGACCCTCGGCCGCGCCGTGCCCTACGGCCCCTTCCTCGCGATGTTCCGCGACTACTTCGGCATCGCGCCCGGCGAGGACCTCGACGCCGCGGTGGACAAGGCGTTCGCCAAAGCCGGGAGCTGGCGCGAGCAGCCGGGGCTCGCACGCCGTCTCGTCATGCGGCTGCTCGGCCTGCCCGGCGGCGCCAAGGACGACGAGGACGACGAGCTGAAGCGCGCGTCGTTCGACGCCGTGGCGGGCCTCGTCCTGTCGGAGAGCCAGCGCGCGCCCGTCGTCATGGTGGTGGAGGACGTGCACCTGCTGGACGACGGCTCGCGCGAGCTCCTGGAGGTGCTCCTCGCGCGCCTCGGGACGGCGCGCGTGATGGTCGTCGTGAGCCAGCGGCCCGACGACGGTCTCGCGTGGCAGACGAGCGCGGCGTTCATGCAGCTCGTGCTGCGGCGCCTGCCGGAGGCGGACGTCCGCGCCATCGTCGAGGCCGTCGCCGGCGGCGTCGTGCCCGACGAGCTCGCGAGCCTCCTCGTCGCTCGCATCGACGGCAGCCCGTTCTTCGCCGAGGAGATCACGCGCATGCTCGTCGAGGAGCAGTACGTCGTCGCCGACGGCGGCTACTGCCGCCTCTCGCGGCCGCTCGACGAGGTGCGCATCCCCGGCCGCGTCGAGGAGGTCGTCGCGGCGCGCCTCGACCGGCTCGGCGCGGCGGCGAAGCGCGTGGTCCAGGTCGCCTCCGTGCTCGGCCGCCAGTTCCGTGGCTCGCAGCTCGCCGCGGTACTCGTCGACGAGGGGATCGACGTGCCGCGGGAGCTGGCCGCGCTCGAGCGGCGGGGCGTGTTCCATCGCGAGCACCTCCTGGCCCGCGACGAGTACCGCTTCGGCGAGAGCCTCACGCAGGAGGTCGCGTACGAGGGGCTGCTCCTCCGCCAGCGCCGCCAGCTCCACGAGCGCATCGCGCTCCTCCTGGAGACGAGCCTCCCGAGCGGCACGTCCGAGCGCTCGGCGCTCCTCGCGCATCATTTCGCGCGCAGCGACAACCGCGACCGTGCCATCGACGCGCTGCTCGAGGCGGCGCGGCAGGCGGCGGAGCTGCCGTCGTATCGCTCGGCCGCGGGCTTCTACCGCCAGGCGTGGGAGCTGGCGGAAGCGGGCGGCGCCGGCGACGAGCGCGCGCAGCGCGCCCTCCTCGCCGCCACGCAGGGCTTCTCGGCGCTGACGGTGCTCTTCAACCTCCCGCACGTGGCCGACGCCGAGCGCGCCGCCGCGCGCGGCCGAGAGCTCGCCGAGCGGCTCGGCGACCCGGAGGCGCTGTCGGCCCTCTACTACTTCCAGGGCATCCTCACGATGGGGCGCGACCGCGAGCACTTCGGGGCGGGACTCGCGCTCGCCGAGGAGGCCCTCGCCGTCGCGCTCCGTGCGAACCTCACCGTATCGGCGATGCGGGTGTCGCGCGGGCTCAGCTACAACTACCTCCTGGACGGGCGCTTCGACCTCGCCGCGCGCACCATCGGCTGGGTGCTGGAGGAGCTCGAGCGGTCGCCGCAGCGCGATCAGCTCCGCGACCTCCGCCTGAGCGCGCGCTCCGTCCGCGCGCTCGTCTACTACTGCCAGGACCAGCTCGAGGAGGCGCGCGCGGCAGCGGCATCGACCTACGCGGTCGCGATGGAGGCGGGCAACCGTACCGTCCGCTGCGGCGTCACCGCGACGCTGGCGCAGGTGCATCTCCTGCGCGGCGACTACGCGGAGGCCCGGCGTTGGGCCGACGAGAGCCTCGAGGTGGCGGAGGCGATCGGCAACCCCGCGGGCTTCGTCGGGCCGGCAGCCGTGACGCTCATCAGCCGCGCCGCGCTCGGCGAGCCGCTGGCCGCGGGCCGCTACGTCGACCTGATCGACCAGGCGCTGCCCGAAGGCACGGCGGCGCCGCTGGCGGTCCGCTTCCTCTCCGAGGCGCTGCTCGTCGCGGGCGAGCGCGAGCGCGCCGAGCGGCACGCGGCCGCGCTCTACCGTCGGGCCGGCGGCCGGCTGCGGCACGCGTTCCTCGCGCTCGAGTGCGGCGAGGTCGCGGTCCACGGGGGACGCGCGGAGGACGCGGAGCGGTGGTTCCGCGAGGCGCTCGGCCTCGCGGACACGGTCGGCTCGCGCTCCGCCGCGACGGCCGCGGAGCTGGGTCTCGCCCGCGTGGCGGCGCTCCGCGGCGACCACGGCCGCCGGGCCCAGCACGCCGACCGTGCGCTGGCCCTCGCGCGCGCGCTCGGGCTCGGGCACTACGCGGCGCGGGCGGACCGGCTGGCGGCGCAGGACTCCGTCGTCACGACGAGCTGAAGAACCGCCAGATGCGCTTGCTCGCGCCGCGCGGCCAGCGATGCGCGTGCGAGCCCTCGCAGTACACGAGCGCGGCCGTGCAGCCGTCGTAGCGCTCGCAGTCCCCGTCGGGATGCGGCTCGCCGCAGGCCTGCGCGCGCGCCCACCAGTCGCGTCCGCCGTGGACCAGGTTGGCGCCGACGACCGCATCGGCGGTCCCGTAGATCATGAGGACGCGCGGCGGACTCGCGGGCCGGCACTCGCGGAGCGGCATGGCGCCCGCGACGGGGGCGATCGCGGCGACGCGATCCGAGAGCATGCACCCGAGGAGGCTCGCGAAGAACCCGCCGTTCGACATGCCGGTCGCATACACCCGCCGCGGATCGATGCAGCGCTCGGCCGCGAGCGCATCGAGCAGCGCGCGCACGAAGTCGACGTCGCGCGTCTCGCCCCACCAGATGTCCCAGCCGCGCCCGGTCGCCCCGACCAGCCGCACGCCCTCGTGCCCCTCCGGGTTCACGAGGATGAAGCGCTCGCGCCGGGCGAGGCCCGCCAGGCCCGTCCACCAGCGGTGGGCCCAGGCGGTGCTGCGGAAGCCATGGAACGAGAGCACGACCGGCAGCGCCTCCCCCGCCGCGCTCGCCGGCGCGTCGAGGAGGTACTCCCGCGTCTCGCCGCCGACGACGATCGCGCGCCGCTCGCCCCGCGCGGCCGGACGCGCGGGACCCTCGCAGGCCGCCTTCGCCTCCGCGCTCGGGGCGGGCCCGTCCGCCGTCCGCCCGCACGCCACCAGGAGCAGGAGACCGGGCACCGCGAGCCAGCGCACGACCGCTCCGAACAGCCTACGCCCTGGCGGCGACGTACTTGTCGGTCGTCGACTGCAGGCGATCCGAGAGGATGCGCGTCAGGTTCAGGAAGACCTTCGAGGCGATGCGCGGGTAGCGACGCTGGATGCGCTCGAGGAAGCGCTCGTCGACGGCCAGGAGCTCCACGTCGCTCGCCGCGACGACGTCGGCGCTGCGCTCGTTGTGGCGGACGAGCGCCATCTCGCCGAAGACGTCGCCGCGCTGATGCTGCGCGAGGAGCTTGCGGTCGTGGTCGGAGCCCGCCCAGACCTCGGTGACGCCGCGGATGATGACGAACATCTCGCGTCCCTGGTCGCCGCGCCGGACGATCGTGTCGCCGTCGGCGAAGCGCCGCATCTCGCCCATGAGCACGACGATCCGGGCCTGCGCCGGACGGAGGCCGGCGAAGAGCGGGATGGTACGCGCGGGATCGTTCCCGAGCCTCACGCCGAGGAGATCCCAGATGGTGATGATCTTCGTCGTGGCGAGGAGGGCCGGGAGCAGCACCAGGTTGGCCACCAGCGCCGTCACCATGGTGACGCTCGCCAGGATGCCGAAGTTCTGGACCGGCACGAAGCTCGAGAGGCCGAAGACCATGAAGCCGAGGAACAGCGCCAGCATCGCGTAGACGATCGGCACGCCGACCGACGCGAGCGTGCGCACGATCGCCGCCGTCTGATCCGTCTCGCCGCGGAGCTCCTGGTTGAGCCGCGCCATGTAGTGGATCGTCGAGTCGACGGCGATGCCGAGCGCGATGGCCGCGATGAGGCTCGTCCCGAGGTTCAGGTAGATGCCCGTCCAGCCCATGACGCCGAAGAAGACGACGATTGGCAGGACGTTCGGAATCATGGCCAGGAAGCCGACCTTCACGGACAGGAACATGATGGCCATCACCGCGAAGATGACGACCAGCGCGAGGGTGAGGCTCTTCACCTGCCCCGACACGATGTCCGACGCCGTGCCGGTGAGCAGCACGACCGTGCCCGTCAGGCGGACCGGCACGTCGGGTGGGAAATAGGCCGCGACGTAGCTCCGCACCTTGGCGAGGGTCGCCTCGATCCGGCTCGAGCCGGAGAGGTTGGTGCGCACGAGAATCGACCCCTTGGCGAAGTCGGAGGTGACCACCCCCCGAAATGTCTCCGGGCTCCTGCTCACCATGTCGAAGAGCGGCTCGAGATTGCGTGGCTCCTCCCAGAAGCTCTTCGGCTTCTCGGCGGCCACGATGTTGCCCTGCTCGTCGACGAGGAAGTCACCCTCGCTGCCCTTCGCGAGCCCCGCCTCGAGGAGCTCGAGGTAGTCGACGAACGAGATGCTCGAGGTGACGCCGGGGAGCGTGGCCAGGTAGGTCTGGAGGTCCTTCACCATCTTCAGGACCTCCCACCGCCGCAGGAGGCCT
>Ga0111538_10014166_pt1 | contig 10523 bp, 13 predicted proteins | sample SoiMethybrSBSTD1_FD_79669 | JGI IMG/M metagenome (GOLD analysis project Ga0111538, IMG submission 79669) | Bulk soil microbial communities from a Populus tree surrounding site in Tennessee, USA - Soil MetaG P. TD hybrid SBSTD1 (version 2)... | ecosystem: Environmental > Terrestrial > Soil >... | reverse complement strand
TTGATACCCTGACTCAGGGGGGCGCGACGCTTCTCTGAGAGTTCTTCCGCAGCTGCAAGACACACAGTCTTCGTTTGGGCCTTTCAGGAGTTCTTCGTGTCCCGTTTTGCTTGCCGTCGGCGTGTCGCAGATCCGACATGACTCTGGATGCGCCTTGCGCCCGACTTGCCGCCCTGCTGCTCGCCCCGCACAGCCATTGCGGACTGAACATGACTGTTGCGACTCTTAAGCTGCCGGGCCTCGCGTTCCCTGGCCGAACTCGCCCGCGCCTCCTCGGCGAGCTTTTCGTGATCGACATTGGTCGAGATCGGCACGACGCGATGGGCCTTCTCCATAAAGGTCAGAGCAGCCTCGAATCGGCCAATTGCCTCCGCAAACAGTTCGGTCTTTCGACGCGTCGTGCGTTTACGTGCGTCTGAATGCTGCCGGTCCACCACGTCCCCGGACTTCTGATGAAGCTTTTTGACGCGGCCAAGTCTCGATTTCAAATCTGTCAGCGGCAACGCTTCAACGGCCGGGGAGAAACTGCTCTCAACCAGGTCCCATTCAGAATCTGAACAAAGTTCACGCGCTTCGGTAGTTTGAATCATTTTCGACCTCCCTATTCAATGGTGGACGAGATGCTGGACGTTTCGTGTTCCCGTTTGGGCCAGATGTTGCATTCCGTTCGCTTTCTCCGGTAAGGGAGGACGCGTGCGCCGCGTCGTGCCGGCCACGGAATTTGAGGCCCGTAGGGTCCGACAATCACGATTCCATTTTCGCTGACAGGAAACTGGGCCGCGTCTGCGTGCGCCTCATAGCCAATTCGCGCATGCGGAGCGACCACCGTCTTCTCGGCAACAATGGCGTTCCGAATCTTTGCACCCGTTCCGATGTGCGCTCCCGGCAGCACGACGGCAGCTTCCAGCTCCACGCCCGCATCAACGCGAGCCCCTGCGGAAACAATGGACATCCAGAGCTCGCATTCGGCGAGGGCCGCATCCTGGGACACTCGCGAGCTGGAGGCCAGCCACGAACGATGGAGGTTCTTGGGGCCGCCCAGTGTGCGCGTCGGCCATGCGGTGTTGTCGTAGGGATCCAGCGGCGCACCCGTTAGTAAGAGGTCCAGGTTCGCCTGGTAGTAGCCGTCGAGAGTGCCTGTGTCTTGCCAGTATCCATCAAAATGGAACACAACAGCGCGGCCCAAACGAACCAGGAACGGCACGATATCTTTCCCGAAATCATCCGCGCCATTAAGGTCAACATTCTTGCGTAGCGCTTCAAGGAGCGATTCTCTCTTGAATACATACACGCCCATGTTGACGAGCGCCTTCTTCGGGTTAGAAGGCAACGGCTGCGGCAACACCGGCTTCTCTTCGAATCCAATGACTCGGCCGCTCGGATCCGCCTGGATCACGCCCAGCGATCCGGCCAGCTCGACAGGGTATTCCGCAGCGGCTATCGTCAGGTCTGCGCCACTGGCAGCGTGACGGCTGATCAGATTGCCACAGTCCATTTGGTAAATCTGATCCCCGGGAACAATCAGGACATATGCGGCGCGGCTCTGTTCGATCAGATCCAGATTCTGAAACACGGCATCTGCCGTACCCCGGTATCGCTTGCCACCGGTCGGGGGTAAACAGACTATCTCTTCGCCAGATTCGCCGCGAAACTCATCGCATAACTGAGGCCAACCGTGCCGAACATACGAATGCAGGCGCTCCTGCTTGTATTGCGTGAGCACATAGATGTGTCGCAGTCCTGAATTGAGAAGGTTGGAGAACGTGAAATCGATGATGCGGAATACACCGCCGAAAGGCATAACCGGCTTTGGCTGATCCGCAGTCAACGGATAGAGACGTTCACCCTCACCTCCTGCGAGGATAAAGGTCAGTGTCTTGTCTTCAAGATGGGCCGCTGAACTCATGGATCGATTTCCTATTGCTGACTCCAATGAGAGTCGACCTACCCGTGGCCCGGAGCTGTTCAAAAGTGAACAACGGACGAAAAAGGCATATTGCTGGCCGCAAACGTCTGCAACCAGTCATTGTGCAATACTGCACAGACGCTTCCTGGCTTCCGACGATAAGGTCCACGCCACATAGTTAACGCGACGTGGCACAGAATCCTCAAATCGAACATTTTTCGGTCTAAAGGCTACTGAGAAGGGAATCACTCATGTCCAAGGTAAAAGCCAAGGCAACGTCGGTGCCAACGAATGCCTTCCAGGCACTTTTGGCGGGGGTCTTGAAAGGTAAGCGTTTGATAACCCTTCAGGCAGATAAGAAAATCTTCTCGCAAGGCGACCGGGCGGACGCGATCTATTTTCTTCAGACAGGCAGAGTGAAGATTTCCGTTGTCTCGTCTACGGGAAAAGAGGCCGTTCTGGCCCTGCTGGAGCCTCACGACTTTTTTGGTGAAGGAGCCCTGGTCGGTCAGTCTCTCCGGATGAGTACAGCTACGGCACTCGAACCGATAACGGCGTTGCGAGTCGAGACGAGGGCCATGCTCCGTGCTCTCCATGCCCGGATCGATCTTTCGGAAACATTCATGGCCTCGCTGCTGAAGCGCAATATCGACCTCGAGGAAAATCTTTGCGATCAGCTGTTCAATCATAGCGAGAAGCGGCTGGCCCGGGTGCTTCTGAAGCTTGCGCGTTTGCGCGAACGCGCTGTGGTGTTGGATGCCACCATACCTGTGCTGAGCCACGAGACTCTCGCTGAGATGGTGGGCACAACGCGGTCTCGCATTACTTTCTTCATGAACAAATTCAGAAAAATGGGACTGATCGAATACAACGGGCATCTGGTCGTGAGAACGGAATTGTTAACCGACGTCGTTTTGCATGACTAGAGCAGGGAACCTCCTCAGCCGGTTCCGGATTTCAAATGAATCGATACCGTTGGACCCGCTGGCCGAAGCCATTCAGGGGGCCGCATGAGAATCAGAATACTGATTGTGGATGATTCGTCGATGTCTCGAAGGATTGTGTGGGGGGGGGAATCCTGGAGACGGCGGGCCAACGAAGTTGCCGAGGCGGCGGACGGCATGGCCGCCCTTGAGAGATATTCTCTAGACAAGCCCGATCTTGTTCTGCTGGATCTGGTAATGAGCGGCATGTACGGCCTTGACGTGTTGGAGAAGCTGCGCGAGTTGGACGATCAGGTGAGAGTCATCGTGGCTACCGCCGACGTCCAGACTTCAACACGCGAAATGGCGGAACAGCGTGGCTCCGCTGGCTTCGTCAACAAACCCATCAAAACCGAAGCATTGCTGGACGTCGTGAACTCTGTGCTGGAGGCCCGGGCGAAGTGATCGGGATTACGGAACACCAAACCGACTCGTTGAAGGAACTCGTCAACATCGCATTTGGACTGACGGCCTCAAAGCTTTCCGAAATTTCCAACCGCAGAGTCGTATTGGAACCACCGGCTGTTGCTATCCATCCCTTGCCTGATCTGGCCAGGGAGTTGGGATCATTTGTTGTCGGTGAGGTGGCCACCATACATCAGGTTTTCAGTGGGCCGGTCTCGGGAGATGCCATTTTGTTGCTGAATTACGATGGCGCAATAAGGCTTTGCAATCTTCTCGTTGAAGAACACCTTCGATCGCCACGCCTTGACACTACTGCCGGCGAAGTCTTGACTGAGGTCGGCAACATGCTGCTCAGTGCCTGCCTCGGCGTGTTCGGTAATGTCCTGAAGGTGCACGTAACCTTCTCCGTACCGCGCTTGCAACTCGATTCGCTGGGACACTTCCTGACTTCAATCACCATCGGCGACCGTGGACTGCAATACGCTGTTTTGATCTCGGCATCGTTCAAGATCATCGATCAGGAAGTCGAAGGAAGAGTGGTGACAGTCCTTGGCGTATCGTCGTTGGCGCGATTGATCAAAGCTATCGAAGGCTGGGAAGAAGGCCAAACCGAGGGTGGAGAACTTTGAGGGTCGCGTCACGCCCTGCTGATTCAGGGATTCAACCTACTCGAAGCATCCTCTGGTACGAAAATCGTAAATTGCACGAATCCTGCATCTCAACTCCGAAAACCGAGATATCGGATGGCACCGCCTGGCGACCTGTAGTCCTGCGGCGAGGTGAATGAGTCGTTGCCGTGCTTCGCACTTGTCTGTCCAATGTGATACTTCGGATCTCGGACTTGAGATGCAGGGTTCGTCCGATTTCCGATTTTCGTACGCGCGAGCGGCTTGACTGAAGCGCATCCCTGCAGGGTTTGCCCTTGGGTGACCCCCGCCCGCTCCGCGTGAGAGTCACGATTCAAGATAGCTCATCCGGCTCTGTGTGGGTCCTTACAGTGGTTCAGGAAGCGGCCCGCTTTCCAGCAGCCATCGCGCCAATGCCGCCGAGAATCATCACCGCACTAAGAGCGGGCGATACTTTTTCCGTATGCTTTGCTTCAACACCGATCGACACGTCACCGACCGTAACACGTTCCCGATTTGTGTGAGGTATTGGAACTGCGAGCGACGCGATCCCGAGAATCAAGACCGCGAGGCCAATCCAAAATAGCGCTTTCACCTTAACTGCTCCCCGAAAACATCCAGAAAAGCAAAATCACCAGGATCACGGTGAGGCCGCCGCTCGGGCCATAACCCCAGGATCGGCTGTGATTCCAGGCAGGGAGAGCGCCCAGAAGCATAAGAACCAGAAGAACAGCGAGCACAGTAGTTGCCATGGCGAACACCTCGTGAATGAAGGTTGCGCCATCTGATTGGGCGAATCTGTCCACAAGTGCACTCTGTGCAATCGTGTACAGCCGCACCGCTCAGTTTTCGAGATGATCCTGAAAACTATCGAGGAGGTGAATGCATCATGCCGTTACTACAAATCGTTCTTACGCTGATCGTCATCGGGGTTCTTCTTTGGGTCGTGAACTCCTTCATACCCATGGCGGGATCGATTAAATCCATTTTGAATGCTGTGGTGGTCATCGTTGTCGTTGTGTGGCTCCTGAATGTGTTCGGCGTTCTGGATTCCATAAGGCACTTTCGAGTTGGCGGGATTCACGCGATCACGCGACCGGAAAGCGTTCGCTTGCTGTAGGTCTGCGCCTCCGTACCTTCTGTGTACAAGTGCACAGTTACCTCCCGAAGTTAAGTCCACACTCGGCAAATCAGAAAGGTGTGAAATGAGAAACCTCTTCAAGTTCGTTTTGATATCGACTCTGTCGATTGGGGTCCTGGGATGTTCGACGGACTCCACCGCAAAGGATGCGGAGGAGGCCAGAGCTACAGCGGACGATGCTCGTGCCAATGCAGCGGATGCCGACGCCCGCGTTACGGCGGCGGATGCTCATGTAAGAGCCGCGGATGCAGCGGTGGATGCAGCCGACGCCGACGCTCGAGTTGTTGCAGCGAAAACCGCCAACTCCTCCGACGCGCAAGTGGGCCGTCGAGTCGTGATTCCATCCGGGACGCTGTTGAAAGTGGCGTTGATTGACGCCGTCGATTCGAACACGAGCTCAGCCGGCGATCTCTTTCTCGCAAACCTGTCGGAAGCCGTTATAAGCGACGGCGTGACGCTCCTTCAGAAAGGAACCCAGGTTCGGGGACGGGTTGTCGATGCGGAAGGGGCGGGCCGAGTGAAGGGCCGGGCCAGCATCAGTCTCAAGCTCACCGAGATTATTCAGGGTGACAGAACAATCGCCATCACGACGGACACCTACGCGGCTGCCGCGGAGTCGCAACAGGGTCGCGACGCAGGAGTCATTGCCGGAGGCGCCGGGGTCGGAGCGGTCATCGGGGCTATTGCCGGGGGCAAGAAAGGAGCTGCAATTGGCGCAGCTACCGGAGGAGGAGCAGGCACGGGTGTCGTCCTCGCCACCAAAGGCAAAGAGATCCACTACGGTCCGGAGACTCGCTTGAATTTCACTCTTACAAATTCAGTTCAAATGTAATCAGGACCCGGGGGGTCAGGAAAATGAAAAAGCTCACAATGCTTCTCGCAATCGCGTCTGTGCTCATCGCTGCTGGGCCAGCTGGCGGGCAGTCGCTAGGACAGGTTCGCGTCAAACAGCCGATTTATACCATCACCATCAACGTTGTCGACCGAAGCACGAAAGCTGTCAATTACCAGCATCGAAGTGGATCGACGACGATCGATTTCAAAGGAACGCCGTTAATGCCGAAAGCGCGCGGTGAAGCCAAGGTTGAAAGCAAGCAGGGATATATGGAGGTCGAAGTTGAATTCGACGATCTGCAATCCGCAACACAGTTCGGCCCGGAGTTTCTGACGTACGTCCTCTGGGCGATTACGCCTGAGGGGCGGGCAACGAATATGGGAGAGGTCATTCTCAATGGGACGAAGAGCAAGCTCAACGTCACGACCGAACTCCAGGCATTCGGAATGGTCGTCACGGCAGAACCCTATTTTGCCGTGTCCCAGCCGAGCGACGCTGTGGTCATGGAAAACATGATCCGAAAGGACACGATTGGAAAAGTCGAGGAAATCGATGCGAAATACGAACTCCTGCAGCGCGGACAATACACCATCAATGTTCTGCCCGCGGACTTGAAGCCGATGATCCTGGACAAGAAGACGCCGCTGGACCTGTACGAAGCCCGCAACGCGGTGCGGATCGCGAAATGGGCTGGTGCGGACGTTTCTGCGACCGAGAGCTTCGATAAGGCGAACAAACTTCTCGCTCAGGCAGAGGCTTATAAAACGGGGAACAAAGGAACGAAGTCCATTGCAATGGCTGCCCGAGAAGCCGTGCAGACGGCAGAGGATGCCCGGCTGATCACTTTGAAGAATCAGGCGGAGACACGGCTCGCGCAGGAACGTGCGGCGTCAGCCGCTCGTGAAGCGTCGGCCAATGCAATAGCGGCGAACGCCAGGGCGGATGCGAACGCTGCAGATCGTGCGCGAGACGCCGCACAGGCCGAAACCGACCGGGCTCGATCGGCGGCGACGGTTGCAAGCCTGATGGCTGCAGAGCAAGCGAGACTGCTTGCCGAACGCACGAAAATGGACGCGGAACTTGCCGCGCAGCGCGCCGCTCGCGACAAGGAGGCAACAGAACTGGCAAACCAGCAGGCAAGGAAGACCGCTGCCGAACAATCGGAGCGTGAGAAGCAGGAACTGCGTAACAAACTGGTTGTGCAACTGAACAGCATCCTTCAGACGAAAGATAGTGCCAGAGGTCTGATCGTCAATATGTCGGACGTTCTTTTCGACACCGCACAGTACTCGCTTAAGCCCGGTGCGAGAGAGAAGCTCTCCAAGATCTCCGGAATCGTCCTGGCATATCCCAGCCTGATCCTCTCGGTTGAGGGCCATACCGATGGCGTCGGAGCCGACGACTACAACCAGAGCCTGTCAGAAAACCGCGCGACCTCTGTGCGTAATTTTTTGATCGGCCAGGGGATTGCCTCCGCCTCCGTCAGCTCTCATGGATTTGGCGAGAGCCAGCCAGTGGCCTCGAATGACTCGGCAGCCGGCCGGCAGCAGAATCGCCGGGTGGAGATGGTTGTGTCGGGTGCGATCATCGGAGGCTTGACCGGTTCTACCGCTGACGCGAGGCAATAGCCTCACAAGGCCTTGTCCCAGTTTCGCCGTTAGCTGTGGCGGAGCTGGGACATAGAATTCTGGGAGACTGGAAAATGAGAAATTCAGCGGCAAAAACGAAAAAATCAGCAAGACCCCGCCAACAGAGGGCAGCGCTCGATCCCTACGTTATAGACTTGCTGGGAAAAATCGACGTCGGCAAAACCGTGTTAAACCTCGAAAAAACCCAGACAGTCTTCTCCCAAGGCGAAGCGGCCGATAGCGTCTATTTCATTCAGACCGGCAAGGTCAAGGTCACGGTGGTGTCAGCCCTGGGAAAAGAGGCCGTTCTGTCGATGCTTGGGCCTCGCAGGTTTCTTGGTGAGGGTTCGCTGATCGGTCACTCCCTTCGCCTGGGCACAGCCACAGTCATACAGGCTTCAACGCTATTCCGTATCGAGAAAGGTGCAATGCTCCGCGCTCTTCACGCTCTGCCCGACCTCTCAGAGAAGTTCATTGCGGCTCTGCTGTCCCGTAACATCGACCTGGAGGCGGATCTCTGCGATCAACTCTTTAATCACAGCGAAAAACGGCTGGCCCGGGTGCTTCTGAAGTTGGCGCGTTTCGGTCAAAACGATGCCGTACCCGCCGCCAAAATGCCGCGGCTGAGTCACGAGACTTTGGCCGAAATGGTGGGCACCACACGATCTCGCGTCACGCATTTTATGAACAAGTTCCGGAAACTGGGGCTGATCGACTACAACGGAGTGATCACCGTAAGAACGGAATTGCTGACCGACGTCGTTTTGCACGATTGAAGCCATAAACTCATCCGTGTAATCCGCGCAATCCGTGGCTATTGTTTCCCAAAGCGAGTTCCATTCCCATGTTCCTTCCACCGGCGTAGGTGTGCTCCGCAGGTTGGGTCCTCAGGAAAAACGATAGCTGCTGAAGCTCTCCCCGAAAATTCCATTGCAGCAATTTCCGCGAGCGGTGCCTATCCGAGAAGTCGACGCCCGGAGAGGCGCGTTCAACGCATCAACGATGTGCTGCCTGTCTGCACGAGAAGAGCGATCGATCAAGCCCTGAGCCAGGCTTGTAGTGGTCTAAATTTGCGTGTAAGAGATAAACACGCATCAGTGCAATTGTAGACATCGCCGATGGAGCCAGCCCCCTAGGATTGGTGTTCCTTTCCGAAAGGAGGATCGCCATGCCAATCGAAAGATACCGCATCGATAGCCCCACTATTGCCTTATTCCAGGAAAAAGGCCGCCATGTCACGCACACGGTTCCCAAAGGTGCCATCATCTGCACTGACGGAAAGCCATTCTACGGGAATAAGCTTATGGAAGTTTTGTGGGACGAGAAGGCCGTTATGATGTTCGCGCAAGACCTTCGAGCACGCGGCGCGAGGATCGACTAGCTCACGACTCCACGGAATCGGAGACAGCACCGGCACAATCGCGCTGTGAAGCGTGCTTCATTTCAAGGCGTTCGCAATCGCCATGGCCTCAACTTCCGTGATGGCACCTGAAAGAAAATAAGCTCGATCCCGTGCGGTCCATGCCAGAGTCAGTCTTTCCAAACCGTCATCAGACAGATAGCGTAGAACCACGCCCGTCCCCGAGGCGATCTGTACTTCTCGCGGATTGACGGGATACCGGGGAGAGAGAAGCAAAACTCTGCGGGGTGCTCGTGGAATCGTTTTCCCAGTGCGGCAGCTTCGGCGGCGGTTATTCCGCAAATCCGAAACAGCACCTCCAGAAACTGATCAACCGGAAAGTCATCCGGAGCACGATACTCCAACGGCAGGCGCTGTCCCAGGCGCATCCGGCCGTAGTCCGCGAGAATCCCGGCACTGGTATTTACTTCAAGGATGACGCCATCCCAGGCCCAGGGTACTAAAAGATCCGAGCCTTGAATTCTCATGAGCGCAGCCTCAATCTGCGCGGCGTGAATCGTCACATTCTTGCGAACGGGCGCTACCACGGAGAGTTTCGGGGACGGCAGGGCATGTCCCAATCCATCGGATAGCGGCAGCCTGGGCTCGAACTTCGCGCGACGCACGGCTTCGGCAAAATCCGAAACGGAAATCTCCGGCGGGTCAGAACTCAACAGGACGCCGCGTACGGTCACCGGGAGTGCCCCCAGCTCCGAGCGCCCCAGCGGAAGAAGATCGAACCGCGTCGCCCAGAGCGACGGATACGACGACGCATCCGGGGTCCACAGCCAGGCCAAAGCCGTAACGATCAGGATTAGGAACAGCCCGCCGCCCAGTGGCCAGCGGAACTTACCGACGAGGCTCCGCCAGTGTGCCGTAAGCCCGTTTCCATTCTTCGCCATCACTTCTTGCTCGTGCTTCCCCTTCAATTAGCAATACCGTTCTGGTAGAGCGAGCGTTGAAATCCAGAGCGATTCGACGGGGACAATACAGTGATCGAACTGTGCACAAGTGCAGAGAGTTTGCCGGTGCCAGCTCAACTGCGATGACAAAAAGAGTGTTGCCTAATTGTTTGCGACATCAATCCTGGTTCAAGTAGCCTTCAACCCATGCACCTTCCGGGACCAACCAGAGCGTGGACTCAGTCCTTGCTGAAGGTAGGCATGCTTGCAATCTCGTTATCGTATGCATTGTTCGCTGTGCCGGCGGCGGCACGCGTACAAAACAAGGTCGCAGCGTTTGCCGCAGTCTCCATCCGTCCAATACCGGCTGGCACTCCGATTCGAGCGGAGGCGCTCGGCGTCGTTTGTCATGGCACCGATGGCGTGCGTCAAGCCGTGACTGCCACCAAGCCGGGAATCGATCCTCTCTTGACCGCTCCACAGGGGCGATGCGTCGCAAATGGCGTTCCGTTGCAGGCGCTTGTTGGATTCTCATATGGCGTGTCCGAGCGCAGTGTTTCCGGAGGGCCGAACTGGATTCGCATATCAGGGCCAATAGGATTTGATCCCGGTACATTCACCGTCCGCCAGACGGAAACCTTTGCTATCGACGCCGTCGCAGAACAGCCGTCAACGGCAACAATCGACGAGTTAAGACA
>Ga0111538_10014165_pt1 | contig 10524 bp, 10 predicted proteins | sample SoiMethybrSBSTD1_FD_79669 | JGI IMG/M metagenome (GOLD analysis project Ga0111538, IMG submission 79669) | Bulk soil microbial communities from a Populus tree surrounding site in Tennessee, USA - Soil MetaG P. TD hybrid SBSTD1 (version 2)... | ecosystem: Environmental > Terrestrial > Soil >... | reverse complement strand
CGACCCACACGTCGGACCCGTCTCCGGTGACCCGGGCCGGCTCCAGCAAGTGCTCTGGAATCTCCTCACGAATGCGGTGAAATTCACGCCCAAGAAAGGCCGCGTGCAGGTGCGGCTGGAGCGCGTCAACTCGCACGTGGAAATCGCCGTGAGCGACACGGGCGTGGGCATTCGGCCTGATTTCCTGCCGTTTGTGTTCGAGCGCTTTCGACAGGCGGACCCGGGTCCGACACGAAAAGCCGGCGGACTCGGACTCGGTCTGGCGATCGTGCGGCACATCGTCGAAATGCATGGAGGCACGGTCCACGCCTCGAGTGCCGGCGAGGGACAAGGGGCGACCTTTCGTGTGCGCCTGCCGCTGATGATCGTGCATCCAGAGGTACTGGACCCGCCACGCGAACATCCACGGACTGCTCGGGCCGAGGCGTTGACAGAGCTTGAAGGGCTTGAGGGCCTTCACGTGCTTGCGGTCGACGATGAAGAGGATGCGCTCACGTTGCTTCGCGTGGTCCTCGAAACGGCAGGCGCGCAGGTGACGACGTTCAATTCACCGGTGACCGCACTTGAGCGTATCGGAAAGGTCAAACCCGACGTGCTCGTGATCGACCTGGGCATGCCCGAGATGGACGGTTTCGAGCTGATCACGCGTATCCGGAAATCGAAGACCGCGGCGATTCGAAGAATCCCCGCCGCGGCTTTGACGGCGTTCGCGCGCTCAGAGGACCGGACCAAAGCCTTGCGCAGCGGATTCGAAATGCACCTCGCCAAGCCAGTTGATCCGAGCGAACTCGTCGCGTCTGTCATGATGCTCGCGAGGCGTAACAATCCGGAATAATAAAACGCAGTCGCTCACGCGGGCACGTCGAGCACCGCCCGGCCGAATGATCGTCGTGCCTCAGGATGGCCGGGTGATCGCTGACAATCATGCGGCGCGAGATGAATGCGTCGGCGTAACACCACTGGCTGAGCTGGTCTCTAGTCCCATCGTCGGTTCGCGATGCGCCGCGATCACGCCAAAATCTCTCAGTTCTGTGGGCCCGCTACACCGTCAGGCTTTCGGCAGGCGCAGTGTGAACGTCGTACCCGCATCGTTTGACGAACTCACCTGAATGTCTCCGCCATGTGCCGTTACGATCGCCCGCGCGATGAATAAGCCCAGGCCGATGCTGTGCGACGTCGCCTCAGTGGCGCCGCGAGCGAGCGGTTCAAATATCGACGGCAGTGCGTGTTGAGGAATGGGCGGGCCGCCGTTGTGGACGGCGAGCGTCACGACGTCACCTTGTTCCTGAGCGGTGAGAGTGATGGCTGTTCCGCCGCCATGCTGTATCGCGTTGGCGAGCAGATTCGACACGACCTGTGCGAGCCGGTCGGCATCCCAGTGGCCGCGCAAGTCGCCGCTCATCTGTGACCGCAAGGTAGTGTCAGGGTGTGCGGCGCCAATCTCCACGATGGCTTCTTCGCACGCCTGCTGAAGGTCTGTGAGCTGCCGCTTGAGGGGGAGCGATCCTCCCAATCTGGTGTTGGCGAGATCCAGCAGGTCCGCGATCAGCCGCTCCATTCGTTGCGCACTGTTGATGATCCGCGACGCGACCCGAAGTCGTCGTTCTGGATTGTCCTCCGGAATCGCCAAGAGGGCCGCGCCGGCAGTGACGGCGCCGAGAGGCGTGCGCAAATCGTGGCCGAGCACGCCGATGAATTGATCGCGAAACCGGTCAGTCTGACGGGCGAACCGACCCATCGACTCGGTCATCGCTTCATCGATCGCTTCGTTGAATCGGCGTACATCGGCGGGGTCACTCTCCCCGCTTTGTTCATAGAGCCGCAACACGGTCGCCCGAAGTGCGCGAAACTCCGCGAGAACCGACCGAAACGTGAAGCCGTGAAGGATGCGGTCATCGGCGTGAAGTCTTCCAGCTCGCGGAGCCCTGGCCTCGAGACTTCAAGGACTGTTCCTCGGCCGTCTGCGAAGTGCCGATGTCGTCAACGACCGCCGTTAGGATTTGCTCAGCATGGTCCCGCAGTTCCGCCTCGGTCATGTCCACGCCAGGGGGCATCAGCGTCCTCGCGAACGCGGCGAATTCGCTGATGATTTTCTCGTGGTTGTCGCGGATGAACGCGCGTAACGACATGTGCACTCCGGTGGGTCATGCGAGCTCGGATGACGACTGGGTAACCTTAGCAGTGGCACCACGCAGGCGCAAATTGCCGCATGGATTCGGTCAGCACCGATTTCGAAGAGGACGTTCCCTCGGCGGGAACGCTGGATCGGCGATGCTCGACAAGTCGTACGCGGTGACGGGAACCGGGAGGGTGTCGCGTGCCTTCTACGGACGGAGCCTGGAGACGCCCTACGACGAAACCCGGTGTTCTGTACGGCCAATGACTCTGCGGTGAGATGCAGGCGACCGTCCCGGCGGCGATGAACACAACTCGGGAGTCATTTCGCGCTCTTCTTCTTGCTGGTGCTGCGGCGCCGTCGCTGCCCGCATCGGCGGCGACCGCCCGAGCCGTTTTAGCAGCCTGTTCGTGAGCTGCCGCTTCAGTCGACGCGGCGCTCTCTTCGACCGCCGCGAGTGTCTGCTCGGCGGCGAGACGCTCGCGTTCGATCGCTCGCGCAAATCTCGCGGCTCGTTCATCCGCGCTCGCGGCGAGGCGCTCAAGGTCGGCGGTTGCTTCCAATTCCTGGTCGGGCTGCCGCTCCCTTCTGTTTCTCCGCGAACACGACCCTCCAGTCGCTTTTCATGTCTACCGATGGTCCGCCGTCTGGTCTTCGCTTCGTCCAGACCTTTGTCCAAACGATCAATCGCCCACGTGCTCACGGTGCCTTCGCTCGTTTCAGGCGTCGGTGCCGTAAACTCCATTCCCTTTGCAATTCTGCCTGGTGGTGTCGCAAGTCCAGATCGGACCGTCCGCGTCGGAGTTCGAACTGGCGGCAGGGTTCTGCACCAGTGGGCTTCTCGGCCAACGCGTCTGGCTGTTGCTGCGTCTGACGGTGTCGCAGTTCGTCCACCAGTCGTTCGACACGTTCCGCACGTTCTTGGTCGTTGTTCCGTTGAAGCGGCATCGGCGTCCGAACCGTTCTACTCGACGCGGTGAAGTTTGCGGGTGCGCTGCCTGTATTGAAACGAGCTGCACATCGAACAGGTGTAGTAATCCCACTGTTCCGCGTGCAGCCTGCTGACCCCGCCGACGTAGCTGTGATCGTACTTGAGCGAGTGGTCACACGACGGACAGCTCAACGCTGGCGGCGGCGCCGGCGGTGACGTCGTCGTGAAGCGCGCGTGAGTTTGTGCCACCGCGGTTTGGTTCGACTTCTTGGGTTCGTTCGAAGGCGTCGCAGCCGTCGGGGCTTCCGACGCGCCATTCGCGGGGACCGTCAACAAATGCGGCACTTCGTCGACGATAGCGTTGGGCAGTGTCGGCTTGACGAGCACGGCGTTCGCGCCAGCTCTCCGTATGCGATCAACTCTGTTGGACGCGTTTCTGACGTCACGACCAGGATGGGCACCGAATGCGTTGCCGCGTCTCGCCGAATGATTTCGCAGAGCTCAATGCCGCCTATCAGCGGCAGGCGCAGTTCCGTGATGATGAGCGTTGGCGTCTCCGTCAACGCCTGCGTCAGCGCATCGCGCCCGTCACCAGCCTGAACGACTTCGCATCCGGCGATCGGTAAAGCAAGCTCGTAGAGCGTGCGCGTGTCGGCGTCAGCGTCTGCAACCAACACTCGGTGCGGTCCAGTGACGTGTTCGGTGTGTTCGTCCGAGACGTCGGAGTTGGGAACGATCTTGCGGTGCATGCCCGGCGACCTTCCCATTTCCTTCGGTTTTCGTGCGGCAAAAATAGGAGTCTACCGAAATCGGACTCGACGCACTGTCTGGCGGATGACAGTTCGGCGCTTGAAACCTGTCGGGCCGCCTACTATCGCAGTCGGTCGAAGTGGGCGCGAACGATGGGGTAGCACTCGCAGGACGCCGCTTCCAGCCCTTTCCGGTCGCGCACCGTCACTCGCCCGTGGATGTAGCTGATGAGTCCTGCCTCTTGCAATGTGGCGGCGACGACGCTGACGGTTGGACGTTGGACCCCGAGCATCACGGCGAGAAATTCATGGCTCAGATGGAAATCCTGTTCGTGCATTCGGTCGTGCGTCATCAGCAACCACCGGGCACACCGTTGCTGCACGTGGTGGAGCGCGTTGCACGCGGTGGATTGCATCATCTGCGCGATGACCACGTGGGTGTAGCGTCCGACAAGGTCGCGGAAGGCGCCGGGTACTCCAACGGCGTTGCGGAAATCCTCGACACTCATCGTCTCCGCACTCGTGTCCGGCACCTGGATCAGCGTTTCGCCCGCGGCAATCGCCGCCTGCTCGAGAAATACTTCGACGCCGAGCATCCCTTCGTCGCCCACCGTTGCCGCTTCGACTGTGGTGCCGTCCTTCAGGACGGTCGTAATCGAGGCGACCCCGCCATTGAGGAAATACACGGTGGTGAGCGGTTCACCGTTCTTGTGGAGGATTTGCTAGAGACGAATGGGAACGGTTTTCAAATACGGTTGCAGGCGGCAGAAGTCGTCGGCAGGCAATGCGGCGAGCAAGCGGTTCTTAGGTCGTCCATCGGATGGCGGTGGACGCACAGGTCGGCGCAATGGCGACACACGTTTCTTGGTCATCGGATAAAAGTCCCAATGGCGACGGCGTTTGGCTTCGGAGTGGCTGTAGCTTGACCGGTTCCCGCGTAAGCGGCGGCGGCAGGCTCAGGAAAGCAAGCGGATACCAGGCACGTTAGCACGTTCGCCTGCAATGCACCGGCAAATCGTCGGAACTGTCATCTACATGACAGTCCGGCACGATGGTTGCTCTAAATCATCGCGTTGACGTCAGTTGGACCGTTTTCACCCTTCAGCAGCGGTCCACGCTACACATCAGCTTCGCAGGTGCAACCGTGGCATACATCTCTGCAATGACACGTGCCGGCCTTTTGATCTACGAGGTGCGGGCATGTGGATTCGATTAACGCGGCGGTTGGCGGACTACATCGATGGCGTGGATTTGTCGCGCCGCTCGGTTGGCGACCTTCTCGATCTGCCGGACCGTGACGCCGAGATGCTGGTCGCGGAAGGTTGCGCTTTGGCTCTCGAGCGCGAACCTCAGAAACACATTGGCACTCGTGCCGCAGCAAACGGCTCATCTCGTCGGAACAAGAGACGCGCTTAACCGGCGCGCCAAGGCGACGTCTAGTGCGTCAGCACCGCCCGGACGGAGTCAATGTTCAGGCCTGCGCCTGTATCGCGTCGATCGATGCTCTCTCAAAGGCGCTTACCTCTTCCATTCTAGTCGGCGTCCAGATGCCGCGCCCGCTCGTGGAAGTTTCGCGGAACGGAGGACTCGTGGGCGATGACGATCTTGTCGCAACCGGTATTGCGGGCCTGGATCCGCTGTTCTACGGCGGCATTCGGCGGGGCAACCTCGTCCTCGTCAAAGGCGAACCTGGCAGCGGCAAGACTCTGCTCGGCACCGAGTTCATCTATCGGGGAGCGACGCGCTACGGTGAGCCGGGCCTGATCGTCGTCTTCGAATCGAATCCGACGTTTCTCCGGCGCGACGCCGCGCGCTTCGGATGGGATCTCCAGGCACTCGAAGAACAGAACACAGTGAAGATCATCGCGACCAGCCCGCAGGTGTTGAATCAGGAATTGCGGGCCTCCGGCGGCGTGCTGCTGCAGACGGCGCACGAGATGGGCGCGCGGCGCATTTTTATCGACAACGTCGCCTTGCTGGGGGCGGCGTCGTCCCACGGCCACGACGCCACTAACGGGAATGGCAACGGGTCACCGCGAGAGATGTTCCAGCACCTCCTCGATGGCCTGCGCCGCGCGGAACTCACTGGTCTACTGGCGCACGAAACCAGCGCGCACGTCGACGGTGTCCTGACGCTGGAATCCGCGGAGATCCTGGCTGACACGGTCATTCACCTGCATCGGGGACGCCACGAGCGCGGTGTCTTCCGACGTCTCGAAATCACCAAGAGCCGTGGCCAGCCGTTCGACGAAGGCGAGCACACGCTGCACATCAGTGATGGCAAAGGCATCGAGGTGTTTCGTCGCGTGCAATCCGACGTGCGCGAGCGTCTCGTCCAGCCGTCCTCCACGATCAAGCGTTCGGCCGTCGGCACCGACGCGCTCGATCAATTGTGCGGCGGCGGCCTCTACCAGGGATCCGTGTCGTTGATCATCGGGAATTCCGGAGCCGGCAAGTCGATTCTCGCTTACCAGATCGTTACCGAGGGAGCTGAGAAACTCGGTAAGCCAGGACTACTCGTGAGCTCGGACGAACATCCGGCGCAGATCCTGCGGAATACCGACAGTTTGGGCCTTCCACTACGACGGCACGTGGACAGCGGTGCCGTCCACCTCCTTTACGTGTCGCCGCTCGAAGTAGAGGTCGACGTCTTGTTCGCGACGATCTGCCGCACTGTCGAGGAGCGCGGGATCGAGCGCCTGGCCCTCGATGGCGTCACGGCGATCGCGAATGCCCTGCACGATGAGCGGCGGTTTCGCGAGTTCATGCACGGATTGATGGCGTTCACGAAGCAGCGGCTGCTAACGACGTTTATTTGCTACGAACATCCGGAGATCTTCGGTCTCAGCCGCTTCATGCCCGACAACGGCATTAGTTCGATCGTCGACAACATCGTGCTTTTGACGTTCGTCGAACTCGGAGACCGCATGCGCCGCGCAATGCTCGTGGCGAAGGCGCGCGGCTGCGATCACGGTCTGGCGACACGCGAGTACACGATCGGGGCCGCCGGCATTACGCTGCTGCCGGAAGGACCTGAGATGCTGCCGCTCGCGCCATTCACGAACTATCTGAGCCTGTTGAGCCGGGCGCCGCCGCGGATTGAGCCAGACAGCGGCCAGCGGCGTCGAAAATCGGACGTGCCGCTTGACGAATAAGCTCGGGAGTTGCACTGACATGATTGAGCGAGCGGACAGCCGGACGCCGCCGGAGATCCCCGACGTCACGGTTTCCCCGGCGGTGCGCGCCGAATTGCTCGATCCCTCCGTGTGGCGCGACCCGCTTCAAGGGTACGCGGGGGCCACAAAGCTGGCCGTGCTGATGGTCGAACCGAACGGCACCCCGATTGGCACGTGCGTGAACCCACAGCGCCTCTGGCAAGCGGTGATCGCGAAGACGGGCTCGCCGGCCGCATGCCCGTTTTGTCTGCATCCCGCATCGACGTGTCAGGCGCTCGCCGAGGCGCAGCATTCCGGATCCGTCGCTTTCGCTCGAGATCGTTCGGGGCTCGCCCACGTTGTCGTCCCCGTGCGTCTTGGCGCACAGTCGTTGGCGTTCCTGCTGGCAGGTCAGGTATTCGACCAGTTCCCAGAACAACTGCTGCTCGATGACTTGGCGCGCGCTACCACGACCTCTCCTCAGGAGCTCTGGGATATCGCGCGCCGTGACGTGCCGGTGAACCGAACCCTTCTCCACGCCTACGGTGACCTTCTGGCGACGCTCGCTGAATCGTATGTGCGCTCCAATTACGCCGCCATCGTCGATCGCCAGAGGTACGGCGAGATCCTGGGGCTTCACGCGGATCTGGCGAAGCGGAAGGAAATTGAAGCCGCCCTGCGGCAGGCCGACCGGCGCAAAGACCAATTTCTGGCGACCTTGGCGCACGAGCTGCGGAATCCGCTGGCGCCGATGATGACGGCCGTGCATTTACTGAAGAACCCCACGGCCAACGGACGATCGCACGAGCGGGCGTTGGCGACCCTCGATCGGCAGCTCCTGCACATGGTTCGTCTGATCGATGACCTGCTTGACTTCTCGAGAATCACGCGTGGGCAGATTTCACTGCGGCGTGACCGGGTCACCGTTGCCGATGTTGTCGCCGCCGCAGTTGAAACCAGTCGGCCGGAGATCGATCAGCGCCGGCATCGGTTGCACGTCGAGGTGCCGAAGGCGGGCATGTGGCTCGAGGTCGATCCGGTCCGAATCAGCCAGGCGGTGTCGAACCTCCTGACCAATGCCGCACGGTATATGAATCCTGGCGGCGACGTCAGGCTGACCATCAGCGCGGACGGCGACGACGTCGTCGTGTCCGTTGCTGATTCTGGGATCGGAATGACTCCCGAGTTGATCGCCGATGTGTTCGACATGTTCGTGCGCGGCACGGATTCGGCGGCGTCGGCTCCGGGAGGTCTTGGTATCGGCTTGACGCTCGCGAGGACGCTCGTCGAAATGCACGGCGGCTCGATTTCGGCGAAGAGCAAGGGGCCGAATCAGGGAAGTGAATTCACGATTCGACTTCCGCAATCTTCGCAGCCGAGTTCACACGCGGTCGACCCTGCTACAGAAAATCACCGCGGCTTCGTGAGAACGTTGAGGATTCTGATCGTTGAGGACAATGCGGATGCGCGCGACATGATGTCCGATGCGTTGATCGGAAAGGGTCACGACGTGCGGACTGCCGTCGATGGTCCCACCGCATTGACCGCCGTCGACGGATGGCGCCCGCACGTGGCGCTGCTGGATATCGGTCTGCCGGGCATGAGTGGGCATGAAGTGGCACGGCGCTTCAGAGACGACCCGCGGCTGCAGGACACCGCGTTGATCGCCATTACCGGCTGGGGACAGGAGAAGGATCGCCGTCTGTCGGCCGATTCCGGCATCCACCATCACCTAACGAAGCCGGTTGATCCTGACCAACTCGAGCGCGTGCTGGCGAAAGTACTGAAATAGAAGACGGGATCTTCAGCCACGCCTCGTTGTTCCAGCCTCTTCCACGTCGGAGTGCGGGTTCTCTTTTAATCCGTCTCAGTACGTCTTGGTGAGCATCGTGTAACCGACGATCCGAACTGTGTCAGAACTGTGTCACATACCCCCGAAACCCTGGGTGAACACCACGATTTGCGGGGACACCTCCACGGACATCGATGTTGCGCGAAGTCGTCGATCAGAACTGCGTTGGTGCGCGTCCGAGTGTCCCCAGGTTCGCGACTTGCGGATCGGTTGACGCAGTGCTAATTGTGATCAGTACGAGCACATGGGCCAACAGAGCCCGCGGCGAGCTCGGTCTCGTCGCCTTCTTGCAGGGTGACACCAACACCGCGATTGTTAAGCTGGGTCAGGCAATCAAAGTCGCCGAGACCAATAGTGATACGTCGTCGCTCGTTCGATGGCTGACACTGTTCGGGCGCGGCTACGTGGAGCTCGGACGCCCAGAGCAAGCGTTCGACTTCTACGAGCGTGCGCTCAAGATCGCCCGCACGGTGCCAGAGCTGCAGATGGCGTTCATGACGCTTGTCGGCAAGGCCGACGTTCTCATCAAGGTCGATCGCCTGTCCGAGGCCGAAGAACTCATCGCGGCGACGCTCGCTGAGGCCACGAACGAAGGCGCGCTGGGCTACTAAGCCGAGTTGACGGTACGTCTCGCATTGGTGGCGTCCTCGCATCCTCGCAGCAATCGAGCATTCAACAAGACGGGGACGGAGGACTGACGACGCCTTCTGCGCGCAGTTCATTCACCGAGCGGGACATTTCTATCGAGCTAACGGTGGGGATATTTCTAACGAGCTTTGACACTCTGTGCGCTAGCCTCTTGACAACTCCGCTTCTCTTTCCTACGCTGAGCACATCTTCCTCGTGGCCGTCCTGGCCACCCCTTCACATCACCTCAGGCTGATGTGGAGCTGCTTCCTAGACGTCGCCCTCAGGGCCTCGTAAGAAAGGAGCTATATCACGATGAACGGGAGAAGTGTGTCCGCTGTCACGGCGTACACCGCTCACCGGGAATGGGCCACGCGCCCACCCGACGAGCGCTACGCCAGCGTCAACGCGCTCTATCAGGCGGCCCGCGCACGGCGCGCCCGCACTGAAGAACGCGACATCGACACCGCTGATCTCAGGACAGAGGCGGTCTCCACTGACGACCTCGTCGTACACGGGGCGTCAGGCACGACCGCCAGCTTGACCCACTGGAGTTTCGGCCAGCTCGCGACCATCGCCAGCGCGCCGCCAAACTACCTACGCACGCTCCCCGCGTCGATTGCGTCCAGCGCAATCAACTACGGGTTGCGGCGGCAGCGACGCGAACAGCAGCAGCTGTTCATCGAGCGCACCGCACCATGGACCGTCCACGCGATCACCTCACCGAGGTACGCGCGGGTCCATCACGACGAGCTGGCCAGCCGAGTGCTCGACCTCATGGCCCTGCACTCGGCCTGGCACCTACCGCTCGGATACAAGGACGGCGAATACGGCGCTGAACGGGTTCCGTCCGGCGCCTACCTGGGAGACAGAGATATGTTCCTGTTCCTCGTTGACGGCAATCGCGCCCTCGACGATCCCACCGATCGCACCGACACCGGCCTGTTCCGCGGGTTCATCCTCCGGAACAGTGACGTCGGTGCCGCCGCCCTGAGCCTCGATGTGTTCTTGTTCCGCGCGGTGTGCGGCAATCACCTCATCTGGGGCTTCCAACATGTGGCCGGCTTCCGGCGCCGACACATGGGCGCGTCGAT
>Ga0111538_10014164_pt1 | contig 10524 bp, 8 predicted proteins | sample SoiMethybrSBSTD1_FD_79669 | JGI IMG/M metagenome (GOLD analysis project Ga0111538, IMG submission 79669) | Bulk soil microbial communities from a Populus tree surrounding site in Tennessee, USA - Soil MetaG P. TD hybrid SBSTD1 (version 2)... | ecosystem: Environmental > Terrestrial > Soil > Tree... | reverse complement strand
GGGGAAGGGATGACCGGCAATGTCTTTCTTAACGGCAAACCCGAAATTATTAATGATACCCAAATTGACCCGCGCCGGGTTGTCGTCCCTGGCACGCCAGAAAACCCTGTGAACAAGGAAAGCCTGATGTCCTCGCCTTTAATTCTCCGAGGTAAATCCATTGGAGTCATCAATGCCTGGAGATTGAAGGAAAAAGGTCTGTTCAATGAAACCGAGTTGAACTTCCTGGTGGGCATTGCCCATCAGGTGTCCATATGCATTGAATCGGGGCGCTTATTCCAGGAAACCAAACGCCAGGCACAGGAAGCGGCTGCGATTGCCGAGGTGGGAAGGGACATCTCCTCTACACTCGATCTGCATACCGTGCTGGATAGAATAGTTACCTATGCAAAGGAACTCTTAGACGCTGAGACCAGTGCAGTCTTCCTAACAGACACGGCAGCATCGACACTGCATGGCATTGCCACATTGGGAAGGGATTCTGAAGAGCTCAAGAACCATTCCCTGCCCATTGGCACGGGTATCCTGGGAAATATTGCCCAGCAGAATATGGGGGAAATTGTGAACGACACCTTAAATGATGCACGGGCCGTTACCGTACAGGGAACACAGGATGAACCCTATGAGCATATCATGGGAGTGCCCATCGTTCTTAAGGATAAAAATACCGGCCTGCTTGCCGTTTGGCGGTCAGGGGTCGGTACGGATTTTGCCCCCAGAGAACTGGATTTTCTGACCAGTCTTGCCAGGCAGACTGCCGTCGCCATTGAGAACGCGCGTTTATATGATGAGACGCAGCGCCGGGTAAGTGAGCTTGAGATCATCAATCGTGTCTCTGAATCCATGCGTATGGCCCAATCAATGGAAGAGATGCTTCCCATACTGCTGAACGAAACGATGGCGCTGCTCGACACCCCGCATGGTTCCGTCTGGGTATATTCCCATACGTCTAATATGCTGGTTCAAAAGATTGCCCATGGCGCATCGACGAGGGTTTCCCATACGACTGTGAGTCCAATTGACGGGATTGTGGGACACACATTTAGCAGCGGTAAAAGATATATTGCCAGAGATCTAAAAAATGATCCCTTGTTGTCGGAGTTGAATCGTGAGAGTACCACGCCGGGACTAGCAGGTATTTTTATACCCATTCAATCCACAGCCGGGCCGGTGGGAGTCCTGGTAATTGAGGTCGAACAGGGCAGGCAGTTCTCTCAGGAGATCAACTTGCTTACCATTCTTGCTGAAATCACAGGAAATTCCATCCACCGGGTTCAGTTGTTTGAACAAAGCCAGATGCAGGTTCGCAGGCTTACAACCCTGCGTGACATAGACGCTGCCATTACCTCCTCCTTCGACCTGCGCCTGACCCTGAACATCCTGATGGACCAGACACTCAATCATCTGAATGTGGACGCCGTGGAAATCGGTCTTTATCACCCGGATATTCAAAGCCTCACTTATCTTGCCAGCGCCGGTTTCCAGACTCCAAGCCCCACGCGTCCCCAGGTGCGCTTGGGTGAAGGTCTTACCGGACAGGTGATTGTAAAACAAGCTATCCTGCATGTTACGGATCTGCAGAATGCCGCAGAGACAAGGAATGAACCGCTAATACGGCGGGAGGGGTTTGTCACCTATATCGGTATTCCGTTGATCGTTAAAGGGCAAATCAAAGGTGTATTCGAAATCTTCCATCGCTCCCTGTTATCCCCCACGCTTGACTGGATGGAGTTCTTACATACGCTTGCAGGACAGGCCGCGATCGCGATCGACAGTTCGCAATTGTTCGAAAATCTGCAGCGGTCAAACCAGGAACTTCGGCAGGCGTACGACACTACTCTGGAAGGCTGGGCGCGGGCCCTAGAACTGCGGGATCGGGAAACAGAGGGCCACACGCGCCGAGTTACGAAATTGACTCTAGACCTTGCTCGGTTCATGGCAGTGAGCGATAAGGAATTGGTGAACATTCACAGAGGTGTTTTGCTACACGACATTGGCAAGATGGGAGTTCCTGATCACATTTTGAAGAAAGAAGGACCCTTGAATAAAGATGAATGGGAGGAAATGCGGCAGCATCCCGTGTACGCCTATAATCTTCTTTCCCCAATCTCTTATCTGCGTGGTGCTCTCGACATTCCCTACTGCCATCATGAACATTGGGATGGCAGCGGTTATCCCCGCGGACTGAAAGGCGAACAAATCCCCTTGTCAGCGCGAATCTTCTCGGTGATCGATGTCTGGGACGCGCTTCTATCCGACCGACCCTACCGTGGGGCTTGGCCGCAAGACAAGGTTGCCAATTATCTCCGGGAGGTGGCAGGCACAATCCTGGATCCTACAATTGTGGACATCTTCTTCAAGATGATGGCATTCGAACGACATGAAACGGACTGACCAGTTGGTCAGTCCGTTTGATCTATTTCACCCGTAGAAACTTTCGCTTTCCTACTTGTAGTACACCTGGATGTGGGAATGACAGGTCACCTCGTTCGACCGTTTCGCCATCCAGGCGGACCCCTTTCTGGTCGAACAACCGTCTGGCTTCGCTCTTGCTGGCCGCCATCTTTGCATCCAGGATGACATCCAGAACTGTTTGACCAGTCTTCAAGTCATATTCTGTCATTTCGTCCGGGACTTCTTTATGCTGGAAGGTACGCACGAAGGCTTCTTCTGCTTTTTGGGCATCGGCTTCGCCATAGAAGACACTTGTGATCTCATGCGCGATCTTCATCTTTGCATCGCGAGGATGAATGGTGCCTGCGCTCATCTCCTTCTCCAGCGCCTCGATCTCATGCGGTGACCAGCGGGTTGCGAGGCGCATATATTTGCCCATGGCCAAATCCGGGATCGACATCAGTTTGCCATACATGTCCTCAGCGCCGGTATTGATCGGCACGATATTTCCCATCGATTTCGACATGCGCTGGACGCCATCCGTTCCAGGCAGGATGCCGGTAATAATGCCGACCAGCGGTTTTTGGCCCAGCGCCTCCTGCAGCTTGCGCCCGGCGACGATGATATTGAACAGTTGGTCCGTGCCACCCACCTGAACATCTGTTTGCTGCGCCACGGCGTCATAGCCCTGCATCAAGGCATAGAAGGTTTCGTGAAGGTAGATCGCCTCTCCCTTTTCGAGGCGATTGGCAAAATTCTCACGCGCGAGGAACTGCTGTACTGTGAAATTTTGTCCGAGCCGGATGAGATCGACCAGGGACAGTTTACTCAGCCATTCGCCGTTGTAGCGGATCTTTGTTATATCCTTGTCGAGGACGCGGAAGGCCTGTTCGGCATATGTCTGTGCATTGTGGGCAACCTGCTCCTGGGTCAAGATGGGACGCGCCTTGTTCTTATCCGAAGGATCGCCTACAAGCGCCGTGTAGCTGCCAATCAGAAAGGTCACATCGTGCCCCAAATCCTGGAACTGGCGCAGCTTGCGCATGGTGATTGTATGGCCCAAATGCAGATCCGTGGATGTAGGATCGTAACCACAGTAAACGCGCAGAGGACGGCCTTCCTTCTCAGCGTCCAATAGGCGCTGACGCAGCTCATTGGTCATCGCCTTCTTGAGATCCTCATCCCCATATTCCGTACCCAGCATAAGCAGTTCAACCTGTTCATCGATGTTCATACTAACCTCCACCTGTCCAAAAATTTATACCCCTCACGGTCACAAATTGCACTTCCCATGCGCAGTTTGTGACCGGGGGCATTATACAAACAAAAACGCGCCCGCGATAGTGAGGGCGCGTTCTAAACACACCACCGCAGAGTCTACGTGTGGGTGTAATAATAGATTTTACCGGCAGTCTTCAAACTGAACATGCCGGTATTATACACGCGAAGCAGCCCTGTGGGCAACATCACTGCCCAAGATTGAAGGTAAAGGACCAGGGACCTTTGACGGTGTAATACTCGTCGCTAAAGACGTACTGTTCTGCCTCTTCCTGCTGCATGTTCTCCGGCTTGCTGACGATTTGCATGGTCTGCATACCGTTAACATCGGAGCAGCCGAGCGTGATGGCGATGCCACGCTCGTTGAGGGATTGCTGAATCTTGGGCATATAGATCGAACAGTAATCCTCAGCCCGCGGCGGCGCAGCAATGGCATCAATCGTAACGGCAACATTGGAAAGATCAGCGTCAGGTGGAACATTTACAAACGACAGAGTATCGCAGCGCTTACCTGATTGTCCGTCCGCAGGTTCCTGAACGCTCACCATGGTGGTGCCAAAATCAGATATGGCTGTGCCCGCATATTGCAGGTTCGCTCCCCAGATAGACCAATCGGAGGCGTTCAGCAGGGTATAGCAGACATTCACATTGACCTGTTTGCCATCGCGCCAGGCACGATCGGCAGTCACATCGATCCCGTTGGACTGCTGCATCAGCGTTACCGGTGCTGATTGCATGGTGGGATAGGAGGGGTCAATGTAGGCTGTCGGCAGCGGCTGTTCCGGTTGCTGCGGTACGAATGGAGAACAAGCAGCCAGAAGAATTGTGAGTAATAAAATGGTTCGTTTCATTTTTCTCCAGATTTATTTTGAATAGATATCCTCAAGCGCTTTTTCGATGCTCGGGAATTTGAATTCAAATCCCTCTTCGAGGAGCCGCCTGGGTTGAGAATAGCGTCCCTCGGTGATCAGAACGCTCATTTCGCCTAATACTAGTTTTAACAGGAATTTGGGCACATGAAACCAGTATGGGCGGTGCAAGGCACGGGCAACTGAGCGCATGAATTCTGCATTGGAGGTTGGCGATGGAGCGATCAAATTGTAAGGCCCCTGAGACCCTTGGCTTTGAAGTAAAAAACTCATCGCGCGAACGGTGTCGCCGAGGTGGATCCATGGCATGGCTTGTGTCCCGTCTCCAAGCTTACCACCGAAAAATAAGCGTACGGGGAGAGCCATCAGCGGAAACAAACCTCCTTTTTTTGCCAGGATCACAGCCGCTCGGGTAACAATGTGACGTACGCCCAGATCTTCCACGGGCCGGGTAGCCGCCTCCCACTTAACCGTCAACTGCGCCAGATAATCATCCGCGACTGGAGTCGCTTCATCGGCAACATTCTCTCCTCGCAGTCCGTAATGGTTGATGCCTGAGACCTGGAGGAAAATCCTGGGGCGGCGAGAAGCAGCTTCGATGGCGGAAACAAGTGCCTGTCCCGGGAGGACGCGGGAGCTCTCAAATTTCTCCTTTTGACGCCTGGTCCAGGGCCAATGTTCCAGGCCAAATCCCGTCAGGTTGACAACCGCGTCCATTTCGTTCATGCGCTGTCCCCATCCTTGCGCGGTCCTGCCATCCCATTGAATTTGTTTGGCATCTCCGGGCGTCCGGCGGGTCAGGACGTAGACATCATGATTTTCCTGCTTGAGCAGGCTTCCCAGGGCAGTCCCAATGAAGCCAGACCCGCCAGCAATGAGAATGTTCATTTTCCTCCTGGCCTGGATATTTCAACAGTGCCTTTTGCCTTATAGACCTTTTAATTTAGCACATTTGTTCGATTTGTCAAGCAGTGTTCGTTCGGATTTAAGATTGGTCAGATCGTTTTGGTAACAATTTCATAACACGTACATTAGACTGTTTTCCGAATTCGAACAATCAGCAGTATAATCCTGCCTGTTGTGGAGGCAGAGTAATGCACGATCCAGTGCTGGTACTCAACGCCAATTTCGAACCGATCAATGTTTGTACCACGCGTAGGGCAATCGGCTTGCTCCTGGCGGGCAAGGCGGACATGGTGGTGAACGGGCGTGGACACATCCGGACGGTGAAGCAATTGCTGCCACGTCCCTCGGTCATTCGACTGGAGGCGCAGGTTCATCGACCGCGTCCTCATGTCAAGCTGACCCGCCGGGAGGTCTTTCGCCGCGACAATTATACCTGTCAGTACTGTGGCAAAGGCGACGGTGGCCTGACAGTGGACCACGTCATGCCACGCCATCTCGGTGGACAGCATATCTGGACAAACGTTGTGGCAGCCTGCCCACACTGCAACCACCGCAAAGGTGGACGAAAAGTGGAGGAAGCCCACATGCGCCTGATGCGCATCCCAAGAGAGCCGCCTGCCAGCGCAGCTTATATTTTTGGCAGACACCTACAGGAATATCAGGAGTGGGAACCGTATATTAACGGCTGGTAATTGGTCAACAAAAATCCACTTTTTCAAGGGGATTTTTTTAGATATCTATCGTCATAAAATCTGTTGCGATGATAATTTCGCCTTTATAAGTCCTGCTCGCCTCTGCAAGAAGATTCCCATTTGCAAAGCGCCCCGTTGGATAGTGAATCAAATAGAGTTTTCCAACTTCGGCCCGCGTTGCGATTTCACCCGCCTGCTCGGCTGAGGAATGACCATAGCTTGCGCCGCCCGCCTCATGGATCAGGATATCGGCGCCACCGGCAAGATGGACGGTCTGTTCACAGGGTTCGGTATCACATGAGTATGCCAGGGTTTTATCAGGTATCTTACATTCCACGCGCAGGCCGATCGTGGGGATCATATGATGAACTGGTGAGGAATAGATCTTGAATTCCTCGGAGTCCATCACGAAAGCCATCTCAGTCTCAGGCAGCCGGAAAAATCCCACCGAGAAAAAGTTTGGCCACTCTGCCCAGCCATAAAATCCCATTAATCCCTCCAGGCGATCCAGGGTGTAATGCAATCCATAGATATTGAGAGGCCTGGTGCGCCCCATCAGCCACATATCCATCAATAACAGTGGAACGCCAGAAACATGATCCGGGTGAAAATGCGTGATCACGATATCAGTCAGGTCATCCAGATTCACGCCTGCCTGTTCCAACCGCACAACGGGATTACTCACACAATCCACAAGGATGGTACGCTTTTTGCCGAGAATTACCATGTGGGTATTTTCATGGTCTTTGGAGGGTACTGCATTGGAGGAACCAAGAATGATGACTTTGGGCATTGGAGTCTCTTGATTAAAAATAGGGGAATGCCAGCTTGATCAGCTGGGGTGTGACATAGACTTCAATCAAGGCAGCCACTGCCAGCAGAGGCAACACCAATCCAATGAACACCCGGAACCAGTCTGCAAGCGATATCAAGAGAACCTCTCCCAGACTCTTCTCCGTCTGCGGTGTCACGAGTTTGACACCGATATCAAACATAGCCGCCGTTGCCAGGATTACGGCCGTCAGCTCAAAAATCCCATGCGGCAGCACTCCTGCTGCGAAAGTAATCAGGGGTGAATAACCGATCAACCTTGCTGCGCCCATTACGCCACCCACCAGACCCATGTTGCCCATGAATAATACCAACCCAAGTGTGGAAAAAGAGAGCAGCCCGAGAAGCAGGAACGCAATTGTCGTCCGTGTATTGTGAAGGAAAAGGATTGGCGCAGGCAAGCGCTGACTCATTTCATCCAGGTCGGTCAGGTTATCGGCCACAAATGTACGGATGGTGGAAACCCGCTCAGGAGTGAGATCCACATGAGCTGGAACATATTTGACCACCCAAATATAGCTTGCAATACCGGCGAAAACAGCCAGGACCAGGACAATTGTCAGCGGCTTACGCAACTCGTGCAAGGTCTGTGGTATTTCATGACGATACCAATCGGGTATGGACTTCGCACTCCCCTTGAATCGCTCAAAGAATTTCCGCCCGGTCATTCTAAAGTTGATGGTATCGATCTCGCGCCCCAGCAGGTATTCCCGATGGAAATGTGCCAGGCCAAGACGTACCAGCAATCCTGATAACAAAATCACTGCTATGATCACCAACCAGAGAATATCTTCGTTACCCCAAAAAATAAGGATGGTTTCCGCCTGTAATAGAAATGCCACTGGCACAATAACAAACGAAGCCAGCAAACTCGCAGCACGAATTGTTGTCGCCTGGATGGAAATAATAATTGCAGCACTCACCATGAATATTGCATGCGCAAACGTCAGCATGAGTATTAAGGAAAGCATGTACATGTTCGGGAATGCCACATCCCGGCGTGCCAGCAGGATCAGATAAATAATGATCGATCCACAGCTGAAAAGCAGCGGTGTCGTTACTCCAACAAGCAGCTTCCCAAGATATAAATGTTTGTCTTCCAGGGGAGAACTTAATAGAGGCTCAATGGTGCCCCGCTCTTTTTCGCCCACGAAGGACTCCAGGGCAACCACCAGAGTAAAGGCCAGTGGGAAGAATCCGATCACTAATACTACGAAGGGAATCAGGTTATCCAGGATCAGGCCACCTCCAAAACGGTTCATAAAACCAATGGCCTGGCGGGTTGTACTATCTGCAATGAAGGGGAACAGGGAGACCAACAGAAGCATCGGTACAACGATTCGCCAATCCCTAACCTGGTCGATGACCTCACGGCGCGCCACCAGCCAGACAGCTTTCAGATCACGCTGCATAGGAGACTCCCTGGGCATCAGCCATCGTCTTCAGATAGACATGTTCCAGCCTGCGTGGAACTTCCTGCAGGGAGACAAGCGGCGCGTTGTGGGAGGTGAATATTTTGACAAGCAATGGGTTCGTAATTTGAGGCGTTTCAACCCGGAATCGTAACCGAGTGCCGTTTGTGGAGGTCAACGTCACTCCCGGAGGGAGATGCAAGTCACCCGCATCAAACTCACTCGCAAAAATAGCCTCAAATTCAACGGGACCAAGCACCTCGCGTTTCAATTCGTCCAGGGTGCCGTTCAACAGGATTTTCCCCCGATAGATGATCGCGATCCGGTCTGCCAGCGATTCCGCTTCCGCAAGATTATGCGTACAAATAATGATCGTCCGTTGGGAAGAGCGCAAACGAATGATCTCATCACGTACCAACCGGGCGGATTCCGGATCCATGGCAGAGGTCGGCTCGTCCAGCAGCAGTACAGGCGGGTCGTGCATCAACGAGCGCGCCAGGGCCAGTTTCTGCTTCATTCCCTTGGAATATTCCCCGGAACGCCGCCTGGCAGCCTCGGCCAGTCCAAAATATTCGAGCAGATAAGCGCTGCGCGTTTTTCGGGCCTGGGGTTCAAGCCCGTAAACCCTTCCAAAAAAATCGAGATACTCCTCCCCCGACATACGCATATACAAACCGTGCTGCTCCGTCAATACGCCGACATTTGTGCGGACGTGCTGCGGGTGCTTCACCACATCATAGCCTGCCACAGTTGCCCAGCCTCGCGTTGGCGTCAATAGTGACGTCAGCATGCGGACAGTGGTGGTCTTGCCTGCGCCGTTCTGTCCAAGCAAAGCCAAAATTTGCCCGGGCTGCACAGTCAGGGTTACGCCATCCACCGCCCAAAAGCTATTATTAAATTGTTTGCTGAGATCATTCGTTTCTATCATGTTTGCCTAGCCGCTCAAAACAAACCCAGCATAGCATATACATTTAAGGGGTCAATAAGACAACAGTCCTTATACTTTATTCAGCTTCTTGGACAGCGCCGGGACGATGACGTAAGAATAGTGCTGTGGCAGCCGAAACGGCGACAACTGCCATGATGGTCTGATTGATATTAATCCCCCCAACTCTGGATGCATCGAGGCGTAAAAAGTCCAAAAGGAAACGACCTGTTGGATAGATGACCATGTACGTCAGAAAAATATCGCCATCCTTCAACCGATCCCCGAACTTCCAGGACATGGTCAGAAGAATGAACATGTTGGCAAGGTTCCACAGGGATTCGTACAGGAACAGGGGATGATAGTATTCCACGTTCGTAAACCCCTGCAGGCGATGATTCGGGTCTATATAAATTTTCCAGGGGAGATTCGTTGGGGACCCGTACAATTCCTGGTTAACGTAGTTTCCCCAGCGCCCAATAGTCTGACCGAGAGCGAGAGCCGGAGCGGCGATATCCAACCAGTGCAGGTAGTTCAGATTGTGCCGGCGCGCATAGAAGTACATCACAAGCATGCCCGCTATCACTGCACCTGGAATGCCCAGACCGCCTTTACGAATGTTCAATGCATCCAGGGGATGTGTGAAATACCATCCGGCTGTTATGCCTGATGAAGGCGGAGGAGTAAGAAGATGCCAGATCCGTGCGCCAACAATTCCACCAATCAGCAAATAGATCATCATATCCCAGACGATATCCGGGGAATAACCTTTTCGCTTTGCCTGCCGCGAAGCCAGAAACGCCCCCGCGACTGCGCCCAGCATCAGGATGATGCCGTAATAGCGGACTTCAAATGTTCCAATAAAAAACCCTTCAGGCAAGTTATTTCTCCGGATCTATTTTTGGATCTTGGCATGGAATTGAGCGCGCACATGCCAGATTCTTTGCAAAGCGGTGATGTTCGCAAAAATCGCGATAATCGCCAGACCAATATAAACGAGACTGGGAAACCAATAACTCAGAACCAGCGATGGCGCAAGGATGAGATAGCGCTCGGCCCGCGTCAGGATTCCAATCTTTGCTGTGAAACCCAATGTTTCAGCCCGGGACTTGACATAGGAAACCAACACCGAGCCTGCTGCTGCAGCGAATGTAATCAGGCCGCCAACCGGCTCACCGATGCTCAGAAAATAGTAGAGCAGTCCGCCGTAAATAATC